>ENA-ORRN01002755-ORRN01002755.1-human-gut-metagenome-genome-assembly--contig:-NODE-2755-length-10787-cov-9.427320_pt1 | contig 10787 bp, 9 predicted proteins | sample MGYA00242174_ERZ509132 | MGnify/ENA primary metagenome ERZ509132 (study PRJEB26280, sample SAMEA2338671) | human gut metagenome | biome: human gut; feature: human-associated habitat; material: faeces...
CGAGCAGTACCGGAAGAACGCCAGCGTCGGCCCGTGGACGGACGTTTACTCTATGGCCGCCACGATCTACTACTGCTGCACCGGCACACTGCCGCCCACCTCTGTTGACCGGATCGTGGAAGACACCCTGACCTGCAAACCGCGGCTGACGAAGGAGCAGTTTGATGTTCTGGCCGCCGGTATGAGCATTCTGCCGCAGAAGCGCCCGCAGGACATGGCCGCCTTGCTGCAAATGGTCACCCGCCTGCAAAAAGGCGGGAAGGCCGAGCCAGTCAAGCCAGCCCCGCAGGCAGAACCGGCCAAAGCGCAGCAGACGACGCCAGTCCCTCCCAGACCGGCAGATGTGAAGCCGCCGGTCAAAAACGCGCCGCCGAAGACGCCGCAGAAAAAGCCGCTCCCCGCATGGCTGATACCCGCCGTGGCCGGTATCGTCGCGGTGCTGGGAATCGTCGTCTGCATCGTGACCGCTACGGGAAAAGCGCCCATGCAGAACGTCTCCATGAAAGCGGCCGCCACAGAACCGGTCTTGCAGCCCGCGCCTGCGGAAACCACGCCCAAGGCAACCACGCCCAAAGCAACCGTGCCCAAGGCCACGGAACCCAAGCCCGAACCCACTACGAAGCCTACACAGCCCAAGAACTATATCGAATATGTGGATGGTTACTGGGAAAGCACAAATCTGAAAGACGGGAACTTCAGTCTGAATGTCCACGCGCTGGTTTTTTACACCCCGCTGGTACGATGCAGGGAAATGACCGTCAACATGGAAGTATCCATGAACGCGGGAACAAAGTGCAAAGAATGGCAGGTGTGGGGAAGAGTGAACGGGCAGTTCCAGAAAATCGCCAAGATCTCCCTGCCCGCCGGTGACGGCGCTGCCTCCGAGACGATTACATTCGATACGCCGCTGACATTTGACGCGATCATCGTAACGCCGACGGTGATCGGCGGGTATTCGTGGTCGATGGGTCTGTCCGTGACGGATGCTTGGCTTGCGGATTGATATGCAGAACAGTACGCGAAATCGGCGGGAACCCGAACGTTCCCCAAAAGAGAGGATTGAATTATGGAAGTACGCAGATGCATGAGATGTATGCATGAGCTGGCGGCAGATCAGAAGTTCTGCCCGGAGTGCGGCCGCCCTTACGGCAGCGTGAACACGGAGTCCTTCGCGTTGAAGCCCGGCACGATTCTGGACGGAAAGTATCTGGTGGGCGAAATGCTGGGGCAGGGCGGCTTCGGCATCACCTACATAGGCTTTGACCTTTTGCTGGAACAGAAGGTCGCGATCAAAGAATACTTCCCCATGAGCACCGGCATGGTCAGCCGGGAAAACCGCTCCATGGTGGTGTGGAGCACCGCCATGATGGGAAAGACCGGCACCCAGAAGGGCTTCGACAGCTTCCTGAAAGAAGCCCGGAAAATGGCGAAGCTGGGCGGAATTCCCGGCGTTGTGGGGGTAAAATCCGTTTTCATCCAGAATGAAACGGCTTACATTGTCATGGACTTCATCGAGGGCGAGACGCTGCTGAAAAAGCTGCAGCGGGAGGGGCCGATGCCCTTCGACACCTGCCTGTCCCTGCTGACGCCCATCATTCAGGCGCTGGCAGAAGTTCACGAGCATGGCATTATCCATCGGGACATCAGCCCGGACAATATCATGGTGCGGCCGGACGGCAGGCTGATTTTGCTTGACCTTGGCGCGGCCAAGGACTTGGACATTCAGGGACGGGACGGCAACGTCCAGTCCTCCCAGATGGTGGCCAAACAGGGCTTCAGCCCCATCGAGCAGTATCAGCGCAACGCCAGCATCGGCCCGTGGACAGACGTTTACGCCATGGCCGCCACGATCTATTACTGCTGCACCGGCATTCTGCCGCCCACGGCTGTGGACAGGATCGTGGATGACACCCTGCCAGCCGCTGCTGACGCAGGCGCAGTTTGACGTTCTGGCGTACTGCATGAGCATCCGGGCGGAAAACCGCCCCAAGAACATGACCGCGCTGCTGCAAATGGCCGTCCGCCCGCAGAGCGGACAGGCGGAGCCGCCCCGGGCAGTGCCGACGCCCAAGCCGGTTGAAACGGTGAAGGCCCCTCCCAGACCGGCAGCGGTACAGGCCGCCCCGGCAGCGCCGAAACCGACGTATCCGACACCCACGCCGTCGGCACCTCCCCAACCGGCAGCGCCGAGACCTGCACCGACGGCAGTGAAACCGGCAGCCAAGGCTCCCACAACCTCCCAGCCGTCCCAGCAAAAGCGGCCGATTCCCAAATGGCTGATACCCGTCGCAGCGGTGGTCGTTTTGCTGCTGTGCATTTTCATCGGCAGCGCGAAAAAAGCATCCGCAACTGACACTGTCCACGTAATGGCGCCGACACCATATAACAGTAGTTCGTACTTCTGGGGACAGGAACGATATCTCCTTGAAGATGTGTACTACGTTTCTTTCCTGAGCAGTCTCAAGAGCGCACCCAGTGACGCATGGGACATGTCAGACGCGGGAGACGGAAGCATTCTTGCTTGGATGAGCGGCAACAATCTGTATGTAGCCTCCAACGGGAAGATTGCTCCGAATCCGAATGCCTCCAATATGTTTAGGCGGTTTATCAACCTGAAAGCAATCAATTTCGGGGATAGTTTTGATACATCCAATGTGACGAACATGTCCTATATGTTTTCCAGCTGCCGTAGCCTGACCAATCTGGATCTGTCCTGTTTCAATACTTCCAAGGTAATGAATATGTCTCAGATGTTTGATGGCTGCGAGAATCTGGTGTACCTGGATTTGTCCTACTTCCACGCTTCCAGCGCAACAACGACGACGAACATGTTCAAAAATTGTGACATGCTGAAAGCGCTTATTGGCTCTGACAGCAAGATTCTTGAGGTATGCCGCGACCGCTGATGGACTGCGATCATCGTCCAGCACTGCCTTTTTGAATTTCTTCAAATTGTTGCACGCCGTGCAACCACAAATCCGGAAAACCTGCTATACTGAAATCATCCAAGGAAGCAAACCAGAAATTTCCGCAGTCCGGAAATAGGGAATGGACAATATTTTCAAAGGATGATATACTTTTTTCGCAGAGCAGGTCGTATTCAATCTCCCGGGGTTTCCACGGGATGGTATAAAAAGGAGAGAGCAGTTATGAAATATGTATGTAAACGATTGGCCGCCATGGTAATGGTTCTGATCTGCCTGGCCGCCATGCTGGCGATCCCCGCCAGCGCCAAGACCGATCTTCCCACCGTCATCAGTCAGGCGAAAGAGGGCGTTGTCAAGCTCCTCGCCGTCGGCTTCGACTCCTATGGCAACGTGGAAAATGCCGTCGTCGGCTCCGGCTTTGCCGTAGGAACGAAGGGAAGCGCCCCTGAATACTTCGTCACCAACTGGCACGTGGCAAGCGTCTATATGCCGGAACACAATTACGCCTTCGATTCCGACCACGTCCGGATCTGGATCATGCTGGATAACTTCACCATCAGCGATGTCACCAGTCTCCCCAGCGAAGCGACCTCCGTGAAATGCAGCATCGTGCGCATCGCCGAAAGCGGTTATCCCGACTACGCCATTCTGAGAGCCGCCCGCCCCGTCACGGAGTGCAAGCCCCTGCCCATCCGCTCCAGCGAAAGCGTCAAACAGGGCGAGACCGTAGTCGCCCTCGGCTGCCCCGCCGTTCTCGACGAGCAGAGCCTCAGCATCGGCAGCAAAGATATCACCTCGACCACCGGCACGGTCGCCAGACACATGACCATGACTAACGCGGGCAACACAAACGCGATCGTTCACAACGCAAACATCTCCGGCGGCAACTCCGGCGGCCCCCTGATCGACGAGAACGGCAGCGTGATCGGCCTGAATACCTACAGCATCGTGGATTCCTACTCCTGCGCCATCTACAGTGATTACGTCATGCAGGTTCTGGATCAGATGGGCATCCCCTACATGAGCGCCGGAAGCTCGATCTCCGTCGTCACCATAGCGGCGGCAGCGGTCGCCGTGGCGGCAGTGGCCGTGGCCATCTACTTCCTCCTGCGCAACCGCAAGAGCACCGAGAAGTCCTCCAAGGAGGTTAACCCCGGCGTTGGCCCCGTCAGCACCGTCCCTGCAGACGGGTATAAGCCCTCCTTCCGGGTGCAGCTGCCGGATGGCAGAATTATTCCCGTACCGGCAGGCAAGGTCGCCGTCGGCCGTGACCCCAACTGCCAGATCCGTCTCCCGGAGAGCGCCGCCGCCGTCAGCCGCAGGCACTGCACGCTGGAGAATAGCGGCGAGTTCCTGATCCTCGTAGACGAAGGCTCCCGCAACGGCACCTTCATCCACGGCAAGCGCGTCCCCGCCGGGACAAAGGTCGCCCTGAAGCACGGCAGCAGCTTCTGCGTCGGTACTTCCGAAAACCGCATCACCGTCTGTTAACAAACAATATCAACACCATTTACATACAGGAGGTTCATTATTATGGAAATCGTTCGCTGCAGCAAAGGTCACTTTTATGACTCGGAAGAAAATGCCACCTGCCCGATGTGCGCCGCCGAGGCCGCGAGAAACAAAAATCCCCTTGGAAACAACATCCTTGAAGACGGGATTATACCCACCGAATATTTTGGCCAGACCGGCAACAGCCACGCCGTAGACAACACCCCCTCCCCGACCATGCCTGTTGACCCGAACGGCGGCAAGGTGCAGGGCTACCAGCCCACCGTGAGCGCTCAGAACCCCTTCATTGAAACTCCCCCCACTATACAGGACTATCAGACCACGAAGCCCGTCTTCCCCGTAGACGGAGACGACAAGGAGGAAAGCACTTCCTTTGACCCCGTGGTAGGCTGGCTGGTGTGCATCGATGGCGCCACGAAGGGCAATGACTACCGCATTCACAGCCAGAACAACTACATTGGCCGCAGCGCCAGGATGGACATTTCCATCCCCGGAGACCCCCACATCAGCGCGGAGAATTCCGCCATCATCGCCTACGACAACGAGGATCGCACCTTTTACTTTGGCCCCGGTTCCGGCCGCAATATCGTGCGGGTAAATGGGAAGCCCGCTCTCAGCGTAGAGAAAATCGAAGCCTACGACGTTCTGACGATTGGTACGACGAAGCTGTTATTTGTGCCGCTTTGCGGAGATCGGTTTGATTGGAATGAAAAGAAATAAAGCAGCAATGATAAAGCGCAGGCAGTCTCTGCTGGCCGTAATGGCGGTGGTGCTGATCCTCGCGTCCATCGGCACGGGCTATCTGGGCTTCGTATACGACCCGGGAGAAGATGTTCCCGGTGGCTCCCCGCTGCCGACCGGGGTTAATCCCGTCTCGGCTACGGCGACGGGCGCAACCGAAGAACCGACCGTAGGCACGGAAACAACTGCGCCTGCCGCTGTTGAGACTACAGAGGCAACGAGTGTTCCCATGGAGGCCGACGGGGCAGAGGCAGCGCCTGCCAAAAAAGACGGATCGGACAAAGCAACCGCTCCCACTGATGAGGCCCCGGCAACTACCGAAGCCCCCCCAGCAACTACCGAGAACATCCCAGCAGCTACCGAGGTACCCCCGGCGACTACTGAGAAACCCGCGGCAGATATCGAGGAACCCCCGGCAACTACCGAGGCTCCCATAAGACCCGCCAGTGAGAATTTTGACCCCGGCAATGCATTCCCTCCATCCAGCACCGCCACAGAAGAAGCCCCTCACTCCGGCATCTACATTAATCCCCATACATTTACCCAACCGGCTTCTGAAGAAACCGCCCCAACAAATTCTGAAGACACCATACCGACGGCTTTGAGCGAACCCACCTCCCCTCGCAAGTCCGTCCCCAGTTTCCGTCTTGTCATGCAGATTGCCTGCTTCGTTTTCGCGGCGGGCGCATGCGTGGATATCCTGCTGCTGGCAATGCTGCGCAAGAACGTCCGCGACCATGAGCGCTCGGGCGAACAGCCCATGGAGCCTCCCACACCCGCGGAGGTACATCCCGTTCCCATCACCAAGGAAACCGTGGAGGAAACGGTCTGTCCCATCCCCGGTATCTCCCTCGGAAAGATCCACGACATCGGCAGGCGGGATTACCAACAGGACAGCTTCGGTCAGACAGCCGTGCTCCGCAATACGGGCATTCTGGCGGTTCTGGCCGACGGCATGGGCGGCCTCTCCGGCGGAGAACGGGTCAGCCAGAAGATCGTCATGGAGGCGCTGACCTTCGGCTCCACCCTTCAGGCGAATCAGGTTCCCACCGCGCTGCCGGGTATGGTGGCCGGTATCAACCGCGCCGTCAATCAGATGCTCGGCCCCAAGGGGCTTTACACCAGCGGCTCCACGGTGGTGTCCGCCCTGATCACGGGCAATGCGCTGCGGTGGATCTCCGTGGGCGACAGCCGGGTCTATCTGTACCGGGACGGTCAGATCAGCCAGCTTTCCCGTGACCACGATCTGCTGCAGGACTGGATGCCCGACATTCTGGAGGGCAAGCGCTCCATGGCGGAAGCCCTGCGCGACCCCAACGGGCGGAAGCTCACCAGCTTCATCGGCATGGGCGAGCTGCGCCATGTGGACTACAACCGCACGCCCATCCCCCTGCTCCCCGGTGACCGGGTGCTGCTGATGAGCGACGGCGTCTACGGCACTGTAAGCGACGCCGAAATGGCGGCCATCCTGCGCGATTGCGGCAGCGTCCAGCTGGCCGCGTCCCACATCGGCCAGCGGATCATGGGCGCTGCCCTGCCGTATCAGGACAACTACACGCTGATCGTTCTGGGCTACGACCCGCCCGATCAGCCCAGAAACAACAGGTAAACAGCTATGGTAATTGAAGGGTATTGGTATACAAATATCGGCAGCCGGTCTGAAAACGAAGATTCCTGCACCTATTTCAGTCCGGGACCGGATCAGTACTGCGCCGTCATCTGCGACGGTCTGGGAGGCCACGGCGGCGGAAAGGCCGCGTCCTCCATCGGCGTCAAGGCGCTTTCCCAGTGGCAGGCGGATGAGGCGCTGCCCTCCGGCGAGACGATTCTCGCATGGATGAACGAGGCGAACCGGAACATCCTCGCCACCCGCGCCAACGCCAACCAGATGAAGACCACGGCGGTTGCGCTGTATCTTTACAAAAATCAGGCGGTATGGGCACACATCGGCGACAGCCGGCTGTACCACTTCCACAACGGCGTCCTCGCGGACTACACGGAGGATCACAGCCTCGCCCAGCTTTCCATCAAAATGGGCGAGCTGCATTCCCGGTCGGAAATTCCGTCCTTTGAGGGCAGGAGCAAGCTGTTCCGGGTCATCGGCGACGACGAGATCAAGCCCCAGCTTCATGCGCCCATCACGCTTTCCCCCGGAGACCATGCGTTTCTGCTGTGCTCCGACGGTCTGTGGGAGCGGCTGCTGGAGGACGAGATCATGCTCGATCTTCACAAGGCCGCCACGGCGGAGGAATGGGTATATCTGCTCCGCTGCCGCGCCATGATGCGGAAAAGCACGGATGTGGACAACAACACCGCCATCGCAATTTGGATAAAGGAGTAGTCAAAATGAAAAGAATAACCGCATTCTTAGGATGCGTCTGCCTGTTTTTGTTTCTGCTCTGCCCCGCGGTCAGCGCACAGGCCGCTGAACTGAATTCGTTTCTGACCTTTCACGAGATCGTGACGGAGGAGCATCAGAATGACCTTCTCGTCTACGGCACCGTCCTTCCCGAAAACGGAAGCCTGACGGTTTCCATCGATTCCCAGCAGATCTCCGACCCCGTCCTGACCACCGTGCGTCAGGAAAAGCTGCCCACCACGGTATACTGTCTGGTGGACATCTCCACCCATATGTCCAAGGAGCAGATCGAGCAGCAGACGGACATTCTGGACATCATCAGCAGCCGCATGGGCGAGGGTGACTCCATGGTCATCACCACCGTGGGCAGCAAAGTCGTTGAGGGCGCCGTCCTCGACACCATGGACGCCCGCACCGCCGCCATCGACACTCTTAAGCGCGACGGCGTCAGAGCGGATATGTACAGCGCCATCGTGGAAGCCATGGGCAGTCTGGAAAAGAAGACCAGCTACTGCACGAACCGGTGCCTGCTGATCCTCTCCGACGGCATTCTCGCCGACGGCGGCACCACCCAGCAGCGGGCCATCGACGTGGTCAGCGCCACCTCCATCCCGGTCTACGCCATCGGTATCACCGGCAGCTCCACCTCTGCCTATTCTCTGACAAATGCCGACAACATGCTGAAAATGGCGGAGGTTTCCAGAGGCGGCATGGGTCTGGTTCCCGCCGAGGAAAAGATCTCCGCTGCCGCCGCGGCTCAGCAGGTCTGGGAAACCATTCAGGACGGCTCCGTCATCAAAATCGACCTTGCCTTCGTGACCTCCAACAGCAACAACGCCATGGTTCGCGCCGCCTACGAGCTGGGCGATACCCGGTGGGAAGATTCCGTCGCCGTTGACCTGACCACGGTTCCCGCCGCCATCCCGGCCGCTCCCACCGGCGTTACCGACCCCACCGATGTGATCGAGGAGCCGGAAGCGCAGACCTCCGTTATGGACTGGGTTCGGGAAAATCTCATTCTGGTCATCTGCTGCGCGGTCGCACTGGTAGCCGTGATCGTGGTGATCGTCGTGGTCGCGGTGAACAACAGCCGGAAGAAGCAGGAGCAGTGGCTTCGGGATAGGGATCTTCCGACCATCAATAACAACCCCGTCGTCGATAACAACCCCGTCATGGCATCCATCCCCTCCACCGGCGATTTTGATATTCCTACGACGACCCCTGTTCCGGACGAGTCGTGGGTCGCCACCAAGCCCGTGACCCCCAGCGGCGGCGTGACTGTCCAGATGACCGTCGCGTCCCATCAGGATGTTTCCACCAGCTTCACCCTTGCGCCCCATACGCCTCAGGTTCTGGGTCGTGACGACCGCGCCGACATCATTCTCAACGCGGAAGACTACCAGCTTTCCGGCAAGCACTGCACCGTGGAATGGGACGGCAGCTACCTGTACATTCAGGACATGGGTTCGACCAACGGCACCGTCCTCAACGGCACCAATCTGAAACCGGACACCTGGAGCCGCGTAAAGAACGGCGCAGTTCTCCACATGGGCAGCTTCGACTATCAGGTAGCCCTGAATCCGGAAAAGTAAATTCACCCACCACTTTCCCGGCAGCCGTGAGGCTGTCGGGAAATGCCGGTTATGGGCAAATTTGCAAAAAGGAGAAACCATATGCAATACATCCGAATCACAAGCGAAAACATTGACTCCGAGCACATCTGCTGCGCCATGTCGGGCAAGCAGAGCGTCGCGAAAAAGGCGTGGCTCAAGGAGCGGTTCGCGGAGGGGCTGGTTTTTTACCGCAGCGAAGAACGGGGCAAGTGCTTCATCGAATACATTCCGGCAGAGAACGCGTGGGTCCCCATCGACGCACCGGGGTATCTTTATATCAACTGCCTGTGGATCGCCGGGTCCATGAAAGGGCATGGGTATTCCTCCGACCTGCTGGGCGAGTGCATCCGGGACGCCAAAGCGCAGGGGCGGCAGGGGATATGCATCCTTTCTGCGGAGGGCAGGAAGCGGGAGTTTCTTTCCGACCCCAAGTATCTGGCCTACAAGGGCTTCACCGTCGCGGACACCTCGGACTGCGGGATCACCCTCATGTATCTGCCGCTGACGCCGTCGGCGGAGAGGCCAAAGTTTAAGAAATGCGCCAAGCATCCGCAAATCGGGGAGGACGGCTTCGTTCTCTACTATACGGATCAGTGTCCGTTCACCTTTTATTGGGTGCCCCGGGTGGCGGAAGCGGCCGCGGCACACGGCATTCCCCTGAAAACCGTCCGGATCGCAGACAAAGAAATCGCGCAGAATCTCCCCGCCCCGGTGACCACCTACGCACTGTTCCGGGACGGGAAGTTCGTGACCCACGCCATTCAGTCCGATAAGAAGTTCCTCGCCCTCGCGGGAGTGAAGGGCTGACGCTTTAACATAACAAGATATGTTTTTTAGGAAGGAATGATAGTACAGTGACAACACACTCGAAATTGATATATGCATTAAAAGATGGCAATATCGTAAGTATTGATGAAGTACAAAGTGGAAAGGACTGTGGGTGTGTTTGCCCTGCGTGCGGTGACGAACTTATAGCGCGCAAAGGGCAGAAGCGTATGCATCACTTTGCGCACCGTTCAAATGAGGACTGCGAATATGGATATGAGTCTTCCTTACATTTGGCAGCAAAAGACATTCTTTCGCGTTCAGAGAAAATGGTCATTCCTCCCATCTATGTCGAATTTCCGCAATCCGGCAAGTCGAAAGAACTGCTATATCTGAAAAAGGAGATTCCTGTTGACCGTGTCGAACTGGAAAAACGTTTTGATGACATCATACCGGATATCGTAGTATATTCTGGTGATAAATATTTCTTTATAGAAATCTATGTTTCCCATCCCATTGACGATGAAAAGCTGAAAAAGTTGAAGGAGAAGAATATATCCACCATTGAAATCGATTTAAGCAAAATAAAAAGAGATATTTCTGTTGAAGAATTGTCGGATATTCTGCTCAAGTCCAGCGATCGGAAATCGTGGAAATATAATGCTGTGTCTGGAAAATGGTATCAGCGATTTGTAAAAGCCTCAGATAAAATGCCCTTAACGCAGCGCGGATTAGCGCTACATGTCGATGGGTGCCCTATTGGAATCCGAAACTGGAAGGGAAAAAATTACGCAAACTTTGTTGACGACTGCACGGGTTGCGAATACTGTATTTCTTATGCCCATGAAGGATACATTTTGTGCTCCGGGC
>ENA-ORRN01002757-ORRN01002757.1-human-gut-metagenome-genome-assembly--contig:-NODE-2757-length-10783-cov-19.909116_pt1 | contig 10783 bp, 8 predicted proteins | sample MGYA00242174_ERZ509132 | MGnify/ENA primary metagenome ERZ509132 (study PRJEB26280, sample SAMEA2338671) | human gut metagenome | biome: human gut; feature: human-associated habitat; material: faeces...
CTGCCACCTCCATCTTGCCGCAAAGTTTTGATTTGTCGGTCTGTTCGACGAAGGCCGCGAATTGATCCGCCAGTGCCATAGGAGGCAGCGGTATTGTTACATCGTCAAGCATTCTTCCTGTGATCTGGTTGATCGTTGTTGTTGCGCCGGTTTTAATCTGCTGACGGAAGGCATCCATTTGGAAGTACGTCATCAGATACCCGAAGTAATGGCTACGGATAATCATCATGAACGCGCCGAAACTCATCGGCTCTTGTATGTCTTTTATCAGTGCAACCTTCCCAACCAGTTTAGCGCTACCGTTTCTCGAACACATGAGAATGTCGTTTTTCTGCACCATGAGCCGTTCCTTAATGGCGCAATCCACACGAACGGTATCAGCAAAATCCAACTGACTATTTTGAATGTTGCTGGATCTCAATACGATTGTACCTTCTGCGGCTACGTTTTCGGGTTTGTATGTCAAACCGTTATAATAGGTCGCTATGTCAGATAACTTTGTATGCTTATATCCGTGTGGGTTGCGCTGTGGCTCACCGAACAGTTCGATAAATCGGGATTTCACAAGCTGATCCAACAAAAGCAACTGTTCAGTCTGCCTGTCTATTAAGCTTGTTATACGCCGTAAATGATCTGCAATTTCTGCCTGCTTTTCAATAGGGGGATATGGAATAGTGGTACCATCAAAGTCTTTTTTGACAATGTGCTTCATTGTTGCACCATGCGTCTTCGATTCCATCTCAGCCAGTTTGTGCTCCACCGCAAATACAAAGTAATCTTTGTTGACGGGAAGCTTGTCAAAAACCACTTTGAATATGTGCTGGTTGAGTAATGCCTTGCCGCGCTGCCACACATAGACCCCCAAGCTGGCCGACCAAGAAATTAAGACATCACCATCGTTAACTTCGATGCGTTCGGGATATTCGCCATCATACCGATTCAGCTGATAGCTGTTTCCGGTTAAATCCTGAATGCGAATAATTGGGAGGCCTGTGTCACCCCAATCGGCTGGTTTAAATGCATACCCATTTATATAGGTGGCTAAATCGCCGAGTCTTGCTGTTTTATTTGCCATTGTCGCCACCCTCCTTCAGCTTGTTATATTGTTTCTTCCATGCGCGAGACGGTTTTTTGCAAATATGATCGGCGTTTACAAAAGCGCATACCCCGTATAATCCGTTGTTTGCACAAATGTCTGGGTTGTTGGCACGGCAACCGTATGTCTGCGTCTCGGTATCTCCTGTATTTAGAGGCGCTGCGAATGGAATATGCACGCTGTTGTTGCTCATGTCGCGTCTCCTTATTTCAGTAGATTTTTTAATTCCAATAGCTCCGTCTTAATCTCTTCTTCCAGCCCCAGCAAGCGATCAATGATTTCGTCCGTGGGAGGATACTCCACAGCCACATACTCTGTTTTCTTGTATTTGTTAATGGAGAGGTCGTATCCGTTGCCTACGATTTCCTGCTTCGGTACGAAAAAGCTCTGCTCGGTACGCTCGCGTGTGGTCTCCTGCTCTAAATGGTGGAATCTCTGAATGATGTCGGGGATATCGTTATCCGCAATCTCGGAACGCTTATCGTCGAGGCTGAAGCCATCGGCCTTCATGTCATAGAACCATACTTTGTCGGTACCACCCGCGCCGGTCTTTGTGAATACCAGCACAGCGGTGGAAACACCTGCGTATGGCTTGAATACGCCAGACGGCATTGAGATCACTGCACGGAGCTGGTGGTTTTCAACGAGCTCTTTGCGAATGGATTTATGTGCCGAGGACGATCCAAACAACACGCCATCCGGAACGATGCAAGCGCACTGGCCGCCCTTTTTCAGCATACGCAGAAACAGTGCAAGGAACAGCAGCTCCGTTTTCTTTGTGTTCGTGACCGCTTTCAGATTATCGTGGATGCTCTCTGCGTCGATCGTTCCCTTGAACGGAGGATTTGCCAAGCACATTGTAAAGCGATCGGAAATCTGATTTTGTTTCGACACGCTATCCTTATAATCAATCTCCGGATTGCTGATAGAGTGTAGCATGAGGTTCATTGCAGAAATGCGGAGCATGGTGTAGTCCGTATCAAATCCCGTAAATGCGGGCCCTGCAAAATGCTGCCACTGCTCGGAGGTCATGGTATCTTCATAGTTGCGACGGATGTACTCCGACGCAGAAACCAAGAAGCCAGCCGTTCCACATGCCGGGTCGCAAATAATATCATCCGGTGTCGGCTGCAGCAACTCGACCATCATCTCACGAATATGCTTCGGGGTACGGAACTGGCCGTTCTGGCCTGCTGTAGCCAGTTTGCCGAGCATGTACTCATACAGGTCGCCCTGCATATCCAATTCTGCGATATCGTGCTCGTAAAGGTCGTCCAGTCCCGTGATTATTTTCTGAAGCAGCTGCGGGGTGGGGATGATGAACATCGCATTGCTCATATACCGTGCGAAAGCGGTCGTGCTTTCATCTGCCTTGCCGGGTTCGTCTTCGATCTCTACGAGCTCACCCTTTTCATTAAAATCGGGGAGACGACCATACTTCATGCTTTTAATCGCAGGAAATACCCGCTGGGAGATCACGTCGAAAATCTGACGCGGATCGTCGTTTTTGAATTTGCTCCAACGCATTGATTGCCCGACGGGAGACTGGGGGAAAATCTTTGCCATCTTTTCGCCGGTCATCGTTTCAAACTCCTCGGTCTCCAGTTCCTTTTCATCGAGGGAACGGATGAACATGAGGTATGTAAGCTGCTCGATAACGGTCAGCGGGTTTGCGATGCCGCCAGCCCAAATGTCCGTCCAGATCTTATCGACCTTATTTTTAATTGCTCCTGTAATCATTCCACGTTTCCTCCGACAATATTGTTAATGTGTTCTCTGTACTGATCGATCACGTTGGGTGGGGAGATGACCTGCATTCTGTTTCCGAACTGTGCCAGCCATCCGAAAAAAGGAGGGCTTATCTGTACGTGTACGGTTGCAGCGCAGGTGGTATCGTTCACAGACATCATTGGTGTGTCTTCGCCAAATTTATCAAACACGGGACCGATAAGCTGCTTGCTGAACTGTATTACAACGTCCTCCAGCTCGCCACTGAACATTTTGAAAACCTGCTCCGTATACTCTGCCACGCCATCGATCCGGGCTACAGCCTCATCCGACATTACCGATTCTTCTACAACGGTAAGGTGATCTATGCGATCAATACGATAGTTGGCGGTGCTGTCCGGATGCTTGCTGCTGTATGCCATCAGATAGTAGTTGTCTTCATTGAAGATAAGAGCGACCGGCTCCACGTAGTAGCGTTTCTTGCTGCCATCGCTGGCGGTCACATATACGCGCTCCGCCTTTTCATTCAAATGGAAATAGTTGAATTCGATCTTCTTCCTGCGAATGATGGCATCCTCAATGCCGTCCACCGTGTAGAGAATGGCCTCGTTGGTGTGCTTCCGGGTGTTGAAGCATACCATGTTTTCTTTTAGCAGTTCAGCTTGATGTGATCCACCGAGAGCGGCAACCTTTTCTATCAGCTCGGCTGTTTTTTTCTCTGTGATGAAGCTGGCCGCTTGTACCGCATCAATCAGTATTTTTATCTCTGGAACGGTGAGCTCATGCTCCGGAACATAGTAGAACTTTTCCTTATCCTTCAGGTAGCTCATGATCTCGAAGCCATTTTCCTGCATTACTTCGATATCCAAACTCAGCGTCCTGACATTACTGGAAATGCCCATCTCATTCAGCCGTCTGCAGAGCTCGACTCGGGAGATGGGATGTGCTTCATCCGTCTCTTTACGCAGCAGCTCATAAAGCTTCAGCAGCTTAATCTTTTGCATATTGGCAGCCATGCTGTGCCTCCTCTTTGAAATGGGTATAATAATACTGAATAAGTATAACACAAAACTTCCGATTTTTCAAGGCTTCTGCGTAATTATATCATTACCCGAACTGGATTTTTCGCAAACATCCGGTTCAAGTCCTATCTCCTAAACACATTTAGTAGTTGCTTGCAGAGCAAAGAAATTCTATTTGTACACCGGCGTTTTCGGACTGTTTCTGCCGCTGAAAGCAAAAAATCGGGCTTCGGAGCAGCCGATCGACCGCTCCAAAGCCCATTTTTCTATGATTCGCCTTGTATTTTGCCCAGAAAGCAAGAAAAAACCTCTCTTGTCTTGGTAGACAAAAGAGGTTTCTTTTATGGTTGCGGAGGGAGGACTTGAACCTCCGACCTCCGGGTTATGAGCCCGACGAGCTACCAACTGCTCTACTCCGCGATATTGAATTGGGTCCGGTTGGTGCCGGTGACCGGACTCGAACCGGTACGGTATTGCTACCGGGAGATTTTAAGTCTCCTGTGTCTACCATTCCACCACACCGGCGGATATCGGCAAGAAGTATATTACCACACTCTGCCCTGTGTGTCAAGGGTTTTTCAAAATTTTTCGGTGGGGTTGGATTCTGTTGCGGATTTTCGGGGATGGTGGTAGAATATATCCCGTAAAGTTGTAAGCATCAGACGGAGCGCCCCCACCGCTCGAACAGAAAGTTTTGGAAGGACAGGCAGCATGGACAGAGAAACATTTGACCGGAAATATACCGGCCGGCTGAACCGGCAGCAGGCAGAGGCGGTACACGCCGCAGAGGGCGCGGTCCTGCTGCTGGCCGTGCCCGGCAGCGGAAAAACCACCGTGCTGGTGACCCGCCTGGGCTATATGCTCTGCTGCTGCGGGATCCCTGCCGACAGGATTCTGACCATGACCTACACAAAAGCCGCCACCCGGGAGATGAAGCAGCGCTTTGCCCGCCTGTTTGGCGAGGACTGCCCCGACATCCCGGAATTTCGCACCATCAACGGCGTTTCCTCCAAGATCATTGATTTTTACGCTAAGACCCACAGCGGCGGGAATGCCTTCCGGCTGATGGAGGACGAGGGGCTTCTGTCCAAGCTGGTTTCCGACCTGTACCGCGCCCTCAGCGGCGAATTTGCCACCCAGGGCGTCATAAAAGAGCTTCGCAAGAACATCACCTATGTGAAGAACAGCATGCTCGACAAGGAGGAGATCGACGACCTGGACACCGGGTTCGAGAAGTTCCCGGAGCTGTATCGCCGGTACAACCTGGCGCTGCGGAAGCAGCACTGGATGGACTACGACGACCAGATGGTCTATGCTAAGACCATCCTGGAAAAGCACGCGGACGTGCTGACGCATTTTCAGGATATGTTCCCCTATATCTGCGTGGACGAGTCCCAGGACACCTCTAAAATCCAGCATTCGATCATTCAGCTTCTGGCGCAGAAGAGCGGGAACATCTTCATGGTGGGCGACGAGGATCAGAGCATTTACGGCTTCCGGGCCGCTTATCCGGAGGCCCTGATGCGGTTCGGGCAGACCTACCCCAACGCCCGGGTGCTGCTGATGGAGGAGAACTACCGCTCCACGCCGGAAATTCTCCGCCTGGCGGATGATTTCATCCGGAAAAACCATGGGCGTCATCCCAAAACCATCCACCCCACCCGGGACTCCGGCGCAGACGTCCGGCTGATCACGGCGGCAGACCGCGCCGCCCAGTACGCATGGCTGGCGCATACGGCGGCCCGGTGTGACGGACAGATGGCCGTTCTCTACCGCAACAACGACAGCGCCCTGCCGCTGATCGACCTGCTGGACCGCCAGGGGACCGCTTACCGCTGCCGGCAGATGGACGACACCTATTTCACCCATCGGATCGTCACGGACATCCGGGATATCATCGCCTTCGCCCATGACGGGCGGAATGCGGAGGTGTTCCTGCGCATCTACTATAAATGCGGCGGCGGCATCTCCAAAAAGGCGGCGGAATACGCCTGCGGAAAAAGCCGCAGCTCCGGGAAACCAATTCTGGAAGAGCTGCTGCGCTTTCCGCAGCTTTCGACCTTCGCGCGGGACAGCGTCACGGCGCTGATCGACCTGCTGCCGCAGATTCTCCGGGACACCGCCCGGAAGGGACTGGACCGCATCTGGCGGGAGTTGCGCTACAGGGACTATGTGGACCAGCAGAAGCTGGACACCAACAAATTTGAAATTCTCTGCCTGCTGGCCGGGCAGGAGCCCGGCCTGGACGCCCTGCTGGAGCGGCTGGACCGGCTGCGCAGTCTGACGGCCGACCCGCCTGTGCCGCCGGAGGCGGCCGTGCTTCTCTCCACCGTCCACTCCAGCAAGGGACTGGAGTATGACACCGTTTACCTGCTGGACGTGCTGGACGGCATCCTGCCCGCCGTGACGGAGCCGAAAAGCCAGGCGGAACAGGTGCGGTATCAGGAGGAACGCAGGCTCTTTTATGTGGCCATGACCCGGGCCAGAAACCATCTGTATCTCTTCTCCTGCCTGGACCGGAGTTCCGCGTTTATCCGGGAAGTGAAGCCCGATATCCCGGTGGAGACGCCGGACGATGTGTTCGGCGCATTTCCCGCGGAGCTGTGCGGGAAGCGCTATCATCACGCGCAGAAAGGCCGGGGGAATATCCTGGCCGACTGCGACGGGCAGTGCCTGATCGCATACGACGGCGGCCAGACGCAGTTTCTGACCGTGGGGCAGATGTATGAGCAGCGGAAGATCGTGCGGAAACTGCCGGAGAAACCCGCCGCCGCAAAAAAACAGGCGGCAGCGCCCGGTTCACGGAAGTCCGGCGGAACACCGCCCAGGCCAAAGGTGACGCTGTCCCGGGAGGAAAAGGCCGCGCTGATCCGCAGGGCCGTTCCGGGATGCAAAGTCGTCCACAGGACCTTTGGGGCGGGAGTGGTGGTGGGCTGTCAGGAGCCTATTGTGACCATACGCTTCTGGAAGTTCGGTGAAAAGAAATTTGTCCTTCCGGACAGCGCGGAGCGCGGCCTGCTGCATTTTGACTGACGGATAAATCACAAGCCTCTGCCGTGGCCCGGACAATGCTTATTTCCGGTCCTGCTTCTGCCGCCGGGCCAGCACCAGGGCCCGGACGCCGCCGTAAATGACCCAGATCACGCCGATGGCCAGATAGAGATACTTCATCTCGCTCATAGCGTTCCATTTCAGCAGGGAATACCCCGCCAGCAACACACCGCACAGCAGATACACCACATAGCGCATGATGCTGTCGGTTTTTTTCTTGTTGTCCATAGCGGCCTCCTCAGTGGTAATACTACCATTATAAGGGTTCTGCCGCCGGTGTCAATGCTTTTTCAAGGGCAGGCGGGGCGTGTGCGATGCCCGGTGCCCCGCCCCGCCTGCCTTTTATCCCGCCCGCCGCTCCCTGCGGTGGGCTATCCCAGATGCTCCAGGTCGTCCTTGCCCAGGCTCATATGCCGCCAGCGCTCCGGCATTTCCGGCCCGATCAGGGGGAACAGGTTCTCCGTGTCGGTGGTGGGCTGGATATTATAGGTGCCGTACTGGTTCACCAGGTCAAAGCAATTCTGGGGCACGCCCCGGAACTGATGCACGTCCGGCGCGGCGTCATAGGGGAAGCCGCGGTCCTTTCGCTTCATCTCTCTCACCTCCGGCCTTAGTATGCCCCGGCTTCGAAAAATCTTTCACCGGTTGACATCCGGCGGCGTATGGGGTACGATATTTTCAGAATCTGAAACAGGAGGAGACGCGAAATGACCGTTTCTCAGGCACTGGAAAGGCTGGCCGCCTATGAAAAGCAGGCCTTTGCCTATAACCACGCCTCCGGCGTGCTGTATTACGACGGAGCCACCGTTGCCCCCAAGGGCTCGGCGGACGTCCGGGCCGACACCCTGGGGGAGCTGTCCCGCATGAGCTACATTCTGACCACCGCCCCGGAGACGGTGGAGATGCTCCAGACCCTGGTGCAGGCCCGGGACCGGCTGGACCCCGTCACCGCCCGGAAGGTGTCGGAGCTTTGGCGGGACTATGAACAGACCCACCGCATTCCCCAGGAGGAATTTGTGGCCTATCAGCAGCTGGTGTCCAAGGCCGACGCCGTGTGGCACGAGGCCAAGGAGCGCAGCGACTATGCCCTGTTTGAGCCGTATCTCCAGCGGATTTTCGACAGCAGCCGCCGCCTGGCGGGCTATCGTCAGCCGGAGAAGGACCCCTATGACGCCCAGCTGGACCAGTTTGAGCGGGGCCTGACCCGGGACACCTGCGACCGGTTCTTCGCCGCCCTGCGCCGGGAGCTGGTGCCCCTGATCGAGCAGGTCCAGGCCCACGCCGACCGGGTGAACGACGCCCCCCTGCACCGGGACTTCCCTGTGGCCATCCAGCGGGAGTTCACGGACTTCGTCATGGGCGTCATGGACATCGACCGCGGCCACTGCATCGTGGGGGAGACGGAGCACCCCTTCACCACCAATTTCTCCCGGGACGATGTGCGCATCACCACCAACTATCACGCGGACCTGGTGGCCTCGTCCCTGTACTCCGTGGTCCACGAGGGCGGCCACGCCCTGTATGAGCTGCACGTGGGCCGGGAGCTGTCCCGCACCTGCCTGGGCGGCGGCGTGTCCATGGCCATCCACGAAAGCCAGTCCCGGTTCTATGAGAACATCATCGGCCGCAGCCGGGCCTTCTGCGGGGTGATCTATCCCTGGCTCCGGGAGCACTTCGCCCCCCGACTGGACGACGTCAGCCCGGAGAATTTTTACCGCATGATCAACAAGGCCCAGCCCTCCCTGATCCGCACCGAGGCCGACGAGCTGACCTACTGCCTGCATATCATGGTGCGCTATGAGCTGGAGCGGCGGATGTTCGCCGGGGAGCTGACGGCCCACGACCTGCCCGCTGAGTGGAACCGCCTGTACAAGGCGTATCTGGGCGTGGACGTGCCCAACGACCGGGAGGGCGTTCTTCAGGACTCCCACTGGGCCGGCGGCAGCATCGGCTATTTCCCCTCCTACGCCATCGGCTCGGCCTACGGCGCACAATACCTGCGGCAGATGCAGAAGGACTTCGATGTGTTCGAGGCCGTCCGTTCCGGCAGGCTGACAAGGATCAACGGCTGGCTGGAGGAGAAGATCTGGAAATACGGCTGCATGAAGGACCCCACGCCCCTGTTCGAGTCCGTCTGCGGCCCCTTCGACCCCACCTGCTACACCGCCTATCTCCGGGATAAGTTCACGGAGGTCTACGGCCTGTAAAAAAATCAGGCAAACAAAAAAATCCGCCGTCCCGTATAAATCCCCGGCGAACCGGCCATACTGAGGGCAGAAACGTTTCCCAGGATTTCGGCCCGCCGCAGGCCGGTATATGCGGCTCCGGCCCCAGGCCGGACGGGAAAGGCACCTATGAGCAGATTCGACGGAAAAAAGGTCAAGGCCGTGTTCGGCGGCAAGGGCTTCTACATAGCCCTTGCCCTCTGCCTGCTGGCAGCCGGTATTGTCGGCTATTACACCCTGCTGCGGCCCCAGGCCCCGGCAGAACCCGCATCCAACCCCGCCTCCAACGTCCCCGACGACCGGGACAACGCCTGGGTGGCCCCGGCGGTGCAGCCGGAGGAGAATGTCCCCGCCGCCCCACCGGCGGAGGAGACGCCCATCTCCGACCCCCAGGACCTGCTGCCCCAGGTCATGTCCCCGCTGGACGGCACCACGGTAACGGTGTTCAGCGTCACGGAGCTGATGTATGACGAGACCATGGCGGACTGGCGCACCCACAACGGCATCGACATCCAGGCCTCGGAGGGGGACTCCGTCCGCACCGCCGCCAGCGGCACGGTGCTGTCGGTGAAGGACGATGAGCTGATGGGCACCACCGTGGTGATCCAGCACGGCGGCGGCTATACCACCCAGTACAGCTGTCTGCAGAAGGACCCGCCGGTGCAGGAGGGGGACCAGGTGGCCGCCGGTGACGTCATCGGCCTGGTGGGGAGCACCGCCTCTGCCGAGGGCAGTATGGGCCCGCACCTGCACTTCTCTGTGTCCAAGGACGGCCAGGTCATCGACCCGGCGGATTATGTGAATTGACCCAAGCGGCCCGGCAGGGAGTTTTCTCCCCGCCGGGCCGGTTTTTTGCCCCCAAAAACCGGGGTTACGATTTTCAAAACCGGGGTTTTGAAAACCGAAACCACTAAACGTAACGTAACGGAACAGGACGTAACGGAACAGGACGTAACGGAATAAAACAGAACATAACATAACGGAAGGTGAGTGTACCCGCGCCGGAGGGCGCTTTGCCCCCACCCACCCCGGATAAAGCGCGGATTATGTTTTGCGGAATTTCATAGAAGCAGGGCCAGCCGCCAACCGGCCATCTCCCGATACCCCGCCCGATTGTACCGGGGTTGACGCGGCCCGCCGAGGACGTCGGCACCTACCTGGCTCCCCCAAGGGGGGAGCCAAGGGGCGGCGCTTCGGCGATTCTCCGCCCACCGTTGCCCTGATTCCGGCAACCGGTTGTGCATCATTCCCCCTTTGTCCCGGTACGGGTGAAAGGAGGGGAACGATATGCGGTTTCCCAGAATTTATGAGGAGGACGGCTGCTGTACCGCGGCCGTCTGCGACCTGTGCGGCGGCGAGATTTATCAGGGCCAGGCCTACTACCGCATCAACGGCCGCACCGTCTGCCGGGACTGCCTGGCGGACTACGCCGAGAGCTACTTCGCCGACTGCCTGTGCGGAGAGGAGGCGGCCCCATGGTGAGACGGGAGGACATCCCCTGGGAGGAGCTGCAGAGGCTCAACGCCCAGGGCTGGAGCTATCGCCGCCTGGCGGAAAAATACGGCGTCTCCTCCTCGGCCATCGGCCGCCGGGCGGTGCTGGAGGGCTGGCACGGCACCAACGACCAGCGGGCCAACGCCCGCCTGCGGAATCTGGCGGCC
>ENA-ORRN01002758-ORRN01002758.1-human-gut-metagenome-genome-assembly--contig:-NODE-2758-length-10783-cov-2.467468_pt1 | contig 10783 bp, 9 predicted proteins | sample MGYA00242174_ERZ509132 | MGnify/ENA primary metagenome ERZ509132 (study PRJEB26280, sample SAMEA2338671) | human gut metagenome | biome: human gut; feature: human-associated habitat; material: faeces...
TGATGCAGCGCCGCTCGGCAGAGGTGTCTGTGCCGTAGTTGATGGAGCTGAACACCACTTGGTTGCCGCCGCGTGAGTGGATGGTGTTCATGTTATGGATAAACGCCTCCATGGACTGGTGCACGCGCGATACGGTCTTGTTGACAGCATGCTGCACGATGCGGTCCTCGTCCGTCAGTCCGTCCAACGGCTGCAGCAGATAGTCGGCCAGTTCCTTCTGATAGAGATGGGAATAGTCTTTTCCATTCAGTTCTTCCAGGTTCTTGACTTCCTCGATGAAGCTGTTGCGCACGTAGGGGGCAAGGTAGAAATCGAATGCAGGGATGGCTTGTCCGCCGTGCATCTCGTTCTGGGCTGTTTCCAGCGAGATGCATCCCAGGATACTGGCAGTCTCGATGCGTTTGGCCGGGCGCGATTCGCCGTGTCCGGCAGAGAAGCCGTATTTCAGAATATGGTCCAGCGGATGTTGCACGCATGTCAGGCTCTTGGTGGGATAATAATCCTTGTCATGGATGTGCAGATAGTTCTGGGTGACGGCATCCAGCACTTCTTCACTCAGCAGATAGTCGTCCACAAAAGGCTTGGTGGTTTCGCTGGCAAACTTCATCATCATGCCCGCCGGGGTATCGGCATTCATGTTGGCATTTTCGCGTGTGATGTCGTTGGACTTGATGTTAATGATTTCCAGGAACATGTCGCGCGTCTTTGCTTTGCGGGCAATGCTTCGCTGGTTGCGGTAAGCGATGTATTTCTGGGCAACGTCCTTGCGGCTGCTCTTCATCAGCTCCACTTCCACCAAATCCTGGATGGCTTCCACCGTCATCTGCGAATCTCCCTTGAAAGAGATGCGGTCCGTAATCTGGTGTATCAGTTGCAGGTCTTCCCCCTTGTCTGTATGCAACATGGCTTTGCGGATGGCCGTTGCTATTTTTTCTTCGTTGAATCCGACGACGCGCCCGTCGCGCTTGAGTACTGTCTGTATCATAACCTTTTATGCTTAAATGTGACTGTCTTTTTTAGTTTAATTGCGGAAACAAAGATATTATAGTTATTGATAGGTTTTGCTTTTTGGAAAACTTTTTGTGGTTTAAAAAGTGTTAATCTATTGATTATTAATGATGTAATTGTTTAAAGTGGAAAACTTCTAATGAAAAATAACTTTTAAAGTTATTCATTACTGATTATTATTGCATGCATAAGCATCATCTGATTTCGAAGTGTCAAATGAAGATAAATCTTTTGGGCAGATTGTGAATCTTCGATTTTTTTAGTTATATTTGCAACGAATTGGTTTATTTAAGGTTTTTAGTCCTTGATAATACTTCTTGTTGCCATTCGATTGTATTGCTTTGCTGCTCATGGTATTGGGGCAAAAGTATCATTATTATAATAATCAAAGAAAGGATGAACATGGCAAATGTATTTCCTCCGTTTAAAATTGATATAGCTGGGGCTTTTTGTGTACCTCGTGCATTGAAGGATGTCCGCGAGCAATATCAGAACGGGCAGGTGAGCCGGCAGATATTGCAGGCTGTTGAAGATGCGGAAGTGCGCAGTCTGGTGGAACGGCTGGAGCTGGGAGGCATGAAGGTTGTTTCCGATGGTGGTTTCCGAAGTCGCGATTTTTTGGAAAGCTGGGAGGGTATTTGTTCCAAAGACGGCCGGCCTTTCTCCGAAGGCTCTCCTTTGGAGATTACAGGACGGCTCAGTTTGCTACGGCATCCTATTCTGGAAGAATTCGCATTTCTTGATTCCATTGTGGACGGAGGGGTGATGAAAAAACAGCATATCCCTTCGCCGGCAGAGGTTATGACCCAGATTATTCAACGTGTGGAGCGGACTCAGATAGAAACCGTTTACTCCGACATCCGGCTTTTGACGGATGATATTGCTTCCTGCTACAAATTTTTGCTTACCAAACTTTATGATGCAGGCTGCCGCTACGTCCAGTTCGACGGGGTACATTCGGTGATAATGGAAGATACCATCCGGCTCAACAACCGGGTTTTGCGTGAGCGTCCTGCAGGGATGTATGTTGCATTCCATGCACCGACGGACATGCTGGTGCAACTGCATGGGGCCGATGCTTATTTCCTGAATTACGACTGTGGCGCGTGCGACCGTAACCGTCTGCTCTGGTTCATACACGAGAAGGAAGCGGTGTTCGGTTTCGTGCTGTCCCATTATCCTCAGGAGGACGAGTTGGATGAATTGCAGGCAAAAACCGAAAGTGTATTGAACTATATTCCTTTGAAACGTTTCACTTTATGTCTGCCGGATGCCAATGCGCTTCTTTCGCCTTCGGAGGCCGATGAGGAGAAACAGTGGGAAACCGTAAGGTTGGGGATGGAAATGGCTGCGCGTATCTTCTCTTGAAAAACGCCGCATTCCATCATTCCGAATGCCACACTTCAGCAAGGGAAATGCCACACTTCACAGAGGCAAATGCCATTGATTGGGCCTCGTGAAGTGTGGCATTTCGATTGACGAAGTGTGGCACTCCTCTTTTAGTCTCCGGTGTGTCCGGTTTATTATTTGACAGCTTCGGCTATCTTTTCCTGAAGCTCGTCACCGTGTAGTCCGCGTGCAAGGATAGTTCCTTCACCGTCAATCAACACAGTGTGGGGGATGCTGCTTACGGCATAAAGCTGTGCGCCTTCGCAGTTCCAGTATTTCAGGTCGGACATTTGCGGCCACGTGATGTTCAGCTTCTTGATGGCTTCTTTCCATGCGTCAGCACTCTGGTCCAGAGATACGCCTACAATCTCGAAGTTCTTGTTCTTATATTTGGCGTAAGCTTCCACCAGGTTGGGCATCTCGCGACGGCAGGGGCCGCACCAGCTTGCCCAGAAGTCAACAAGGACAACTTTGCCCTTGCCTACGTAGTCGGACAGTTTTACCGTTTTTCCTTCCGGCGTCTGCATCTCGAAGTCTGTAAACTTCTGGCCTACGGCAGTGGCTTTCATCTTTTCAACGTTGTTCTTTATCTTGACGATGGCTTCGTCGTTGTCGTAAGCTGCAGGGATTTGGGGCATCAGCGGGTCGAGGTCTGCTACATCCATGTAGTAGTAGTTCTGCTTCAGCAGGAGTACACCCACCGGGTTGGTGATGTTCTTGTTGATGCCGGCTTTGATGGCGGATATCATGCTGTTTTCCAGATTTTCCATCTCTTTGCCTTTAGCCTCGCGTTGTTCGTCGGTCAGTGTGGTGTCCGACATGGATTCGTAGATGCTCATCATTTGTTTGTTCAGACCGTTGATTTGGGCTCTGATTTCCTGGTAGGCATCATTGTTGGCAGTACCGGTGGCAGAGTTGTTTTCCTGCGACAAGTTGATTTTAATCTTGCCGTTTTCCAGGAAGAAGTCGATGGCTGCGCCGTCTTTTCCTTCGGCTTTGTAGGAGATGTAGCGGTTGACAGCAGTATCTTGTGTACCCTTGAAGGTAAATGTTCCATCTTTGATGACAGCAGAGTCCAATTTTACGAATTGGCGTCCTTCCACGGTTTCCAGATATACGGTGTCGCCGTCGGCTGCACCCTCTACAGTTCCGGTTACGGTGTAACCGTTGTTTCCACTGTTACAAGCTGTAAATACAGCGGCTACAGCGAGCAGATAAGTAAACTTTTTCATTGTTTGTTTTTTTAATGAATGATTATAGCTGCAAATATAGTAATAAAAAATCCCCTCCGATATGAACCGGAGAGGATTTTTATAGTTTTAATCCCATTTTTAGCGATAACGCTGTGCTTACTATTATTCGGCAGCAGCTTCTGCAGGAGCAGCAGCTTCTTCTGCCTTGGCAGCAGCCTCAGCTTCAGCTTTTGCAGCAGCTTCAGCAGCTTTCTTTTCAGCCAGTGCTTTTGCTTTTTCTTCGTTTATCTTCTTTTCAGCTTCCAGACGTGCTTTTGCTTCAGCTTTCTTAGCTTCGTCTTCCTTAGCCTTCAGAGCAGCCAAACCGCTTTGTTTGTTGTTCTTCCAGGCTTCGAACTTAGCATCAGCTTCAGCTTCGCCGAATGCGCCTTTCGCTACACCGCCCAGCAAGTGCTTCTTCATGTAAACACCTTCGCGAGAGAGGATGTTACGAACTGTGTCAGTAGGTTGTGCACCCTTCAACACCCAGTCAAGTGCGCGGTCGAACTTCAAATCTACTGTGGCAGGATTGGTGTTAGGATTGTAAGTACCAATCTTCTCAGTAAATCTACCATCACGTGGTGCTCTTGCATCTGCAATAACAATAGCATAGAACGCATATCCTTTGCGTCCGTTTCTCTGCAATCTGATTTTCGTTGCCATTTTCTTTTAAAATTTCTTTTTTAGTTTTTATTGATTTGAATTATGCCATCAACTCGTAATGGCGCGGCAAAGGTACGAATAATCTTTTATTCCACCAAGCTTTATCTTATAATTTACTGATTTCCCGCAACCATTTTTCCAGTTCGCCGGTCCATTGGCGCTTGTAGGGGAAGCTGTCGTTATATCCCCATCCGTGACCTCCGACAGGATAAACATGCAGACTGCTGGCCGGTACCTGATTGTTCACAAGCGCCTGAAAATAATTCAGACTGTTGGCAACAGGAACAGCCGTATCATCACTGCTGTGCATGATAAAGGCGGGCGGCGTCTGCGGTGTTACCTGAAGTTCATTGGAATATTCCCTGACCTTCTCGGCGGAAGGATTCTGCCCCAGCAGATTGATGCGGGATCCGCGATGGTTTATTTTCGGGTCCATGCTGATAACCGGATAAAAAAGAATCTGGAAATCAGGACGGGTTTCCGCATCAAAATGGGTAGCGGCCGTACTTGCCAGATGTCCGCCTGCCGAAGCGCCCATCACGCCGACTTTCTTCACCTGCCAGTCATCCGCATGACTGCGCATGACACGGATAGCCTGATGTACATCGCTCAGAGGTACCTCATCGTGTCCGTTGGGCATCCGGTAGCGGAGTACTGCATACGTGATGCCCTGGCTGTTGAACCAGGCGGCCATGTCTGTTCCCTCGTGGTGCATGGCCAGAATCGAATATCCTCCTCCCGGACAGGCTACGACGGCCAGTCCGTTTCCTTTTTCAGCCGGATAGACATACAGGATAGCCTCCCGGGTATTCTTGGGATAATCCGGATCCGTCAGATCTTCCTGCAGGATGCCGTTGTCATTAGGGGCACCATCAGGCCATAATTTAATCTCAATTGCTTTCTGGGCAAAGAGAGCAGCCGGAAGGAGAAACAAAAGGAAAAGCAATGACTTTTTCATACGGCAAATACTTTTCAGCGTTTATTTTTTCAGTTTCATGCTTGCTTTCACCAGATAAGTGATCAGCAGGATATAAGCCAGCAACGATACGATCTGACTCATCGGATTTGCCAGCCAGCTTTCGTTGATCAGATTGATTTCGCAGTAACGCATAATGGCACTTACCACGCCCATCAGAGCACCTCCGGCAATGAATCCGGAAGCCAGCAGGGTTCCTTTCTCACCACGTGCACTGTTCACTGCTTCGTCCTTGCTGCGGGTTGTGACATACCAGTTGACAGCACCGCCGACCAGCAACGGGAGGTTCAGCTCAAGAGGAATGAACATTCCCAGCGCAAAGGCCAGTGCAGGCACTCCGCAGAAAGTCAGGATCAGAGCAAGCAAGGCTCCGGCTCCATACAACAGCCAGGGCGCTCCCACTCCATTCATCAGCGGATCAATCACAGCCGCCATGGCATTGGCCTGCGGGGCAGCCAACTGTCCGCTCGTAAAGCCGTATGATTCATTCAAAACCATAATCACACCGCCTACGGTAGCAGCCGATACCAGAGTTCCGAGGAACTTCCAGGTTTCCTGCTTCTTCGGAGTACTTCCCAGCCAGTAACCGATCTTCAGGTCGGTAATGAAACCTCCGGCCATGGAAAGAGCCGTACATACAACGCCTCCCATTACCAGGGCAGCCACCATTCCTGTCGCTCCGTTCAAGCCAACAGCAACCATGATAACCGATGCCAGAATCAGTGTCATCAGAGTCATTCCCGATACAGGATTGGTTCCCACAATGGCAATCGCATTGGCTGCGACCGTTGTGAACAGGAACGAAATACCTGCCACCAGCAGAATGGCTACCACTGTATGCAACACAGTTCCCGGCATTACGTCGAAGTAGAAGAACAGCAGTACCAGCAACAGGGTAAAGATAGATCCGAAAGCGATGATCTTCATTGAAATGTCCTTCTGCGTACGTTCAGCCTTCGCTTCAACTTTCTTTCCACCCATTTCGCGGGCAGCAAGGCTCACCGCACTCTTGATGATTCCCCAGGAACGGACAATACCAATGATACCGGCCATCGCAATACCACCGATACCGATGCTCTTGGCATATTCGGAGAAAATCTGTTCGGGTGACATGTCTTTTACGGCCACTGCAATCGAAGGATTCCATGCATTCAGCACCTGATCTCCCCAAAGCAGAGAGAAACCGGGAACAATGATCAGCCAGACAGCCAGTGAACCGGCACAGATGATGGCCGCATACTTCAGTCCGACAATGTATCCGAGCCCCAGTACGGCAGCACCCGTATTGATCTTGAAAACCAGTTTCAGCTTGTCAGCCAGGGTTTCTCCCCATCCGCAGACACGGCTCGTGAAGTTTTCATTCCACCAGCCGAAAGTTCCCACGATGAAGTCATACAGACCTCCTACAAGGCCCGCCATCAGCAGCGGTTTGGCCTGATCGCCTCCCTTCTCACCGGAAACAAGCACCTGAGTACTGGCCGTAGCTTCCGGGAAAGGATATTCACCATGTTTCTCACTTACGAAATATTTACGGAATGGAATCAGGAAAAGAATACCCAGCACACCGCCCAGCAGGGAGCTGATGAACATCTGCATAAAGTTGACCGTCATTTCGGGATACTTTTCCTGCAGGATATAAAGAGCAGGAAGCGTAAAGATGGCACCGGCTACGATTACGCCTGAGCAGGCACCGATGGACTGAATCATGACATTCTCTCCCAGTGCGCCTTTGCGCTTGGTGGCACTTGACACACCCACAGCAATAATGGCAATGGGAATGGCGGCTTCAAACACCTGTCCTACTTTCAGGCCCAGATAGGCCGCTGCTGCCGAGAAAATGACAGCCATCACAATACCCCAGCTTACAGACCAGAGGTTAACTTCCGGATAAGTTTTGTCGGGAGACATCAAAGGTTCATACTTTTCCCCCGGCTTCAGCGGCCGGAATGCGTTTTCAGGCAATCCAACCGGTTTTTCTTGTTCTTCTTTCATGCGCTTCTATAGTTTTTGATTAGTAATTTTCCTTTTATCGCGTCCAAAAGTACGAAAAATTAGGTCAGAAAAGGAATTTTTGACAAACAAAACGCACCAAAGCACACAGATCTTACGGATCCGTCTCCCTATACCTTATTATATATAGGAGCCAAAGCAGAGGCAATCTTTTCAGGAACATGCGGAAGAGAAGATAAAAAAAGAAGCTCGCAAATCCTTCATTTGTGAGCTTCTTCGCTTTCGGATTCTCAGTTTTCACTGAATATCAGCGGTGCGTACGGTAATCGTACCTGCCGCTTATAATATCTTCTTAATCAGTAACTTATGCGTAACCTAAAATTTAATGGTTACGACTTGGTTACGATTTCATCTTGTCAATTTTCGTAGCTTATGACACCACCGTGTCACCTTTCGATTGCGAGTGCAAAAGTACTACACATTTTTGAAGCATGCAAGTTCTTGACAATATTTTTTTCAGCCTTTTTTTCAAGTGCAAGGTGCGAGCCTATATATATAAATAGGCTTGCACCTTGCACTGAACTAATTTTGAACCTATTAACCTTACTCCTGACCGAAACGGATTGACCTCGCATTTTCCCGCAAAAAAAATGCAGGAACAAAAAAATTATGGTGTAGTACACGTATAGTATACCATGCGGATTTTGACTTATCGGGAACTTTGCGGCAAACATTTCAATAATTAGGATTATGACAGAAGTTATCGTAATGGAAAGTGCCGCCTATCAAAAGATGATGGGGCAAATAGCGAAAATCGCTGAGTTCATTACCAAGAATGAACACAAGTTGCAGGATTGCGACTTTGACAACGATGTATGGCTGGACAGTCAAGAAGTGGCCGATATGCTCCATATCAGCACACGCACCCTGCAACGGTTAAGGAGCGACGGACTGGTAGAGTATTCGGTGTTCCGCCGCAAGTGCCTGTACAAGCTCTCAGAAATAGAGAAAAAGGTACGGGAAAAGGTTATCACGTGTGAACCGCACCTGATAGACGTTTACAAGAAGAACCGGTTGTTGGATATAACAAAGGACGAAGACAATGAATAAGGAGGATATTTTGCAGGCGACGGACAGGGGGCTTTCGGTGTTCAGACACTACCTGCCCGTGCCGTTCCGCATCGGTAAGAAGTTCCTGAATCCTTTATATAAGGATACGAAGGCATCGTGCAACGTATATTATGACCGGCGGCATTCGGTGTATAAGATGAAGGATTTCGGCAATGAGGAATATTCCGGGGACTGCTTCGAGTTGGTAGGGACAATGACGGGGCTGAGTTGCAGGAACGCGAAGGATTTCGTTGAAATCATGCGCATCATTGACCATGACCTGCATTTGGGGTTGGCAGACGGTTACGAAAATTGTGTGGACACATCTTCCGTTCAGGTAGTTTGTCCGCCCACGCCGGAACAGGTGATAAAGAAAATACGCCCGTATAATATCGTACCAAGGGCGTTCAATGAAACAGACCGGATATTTTGGAGCAAATCCAGAATCACGGAGCATACATTAAATAAATATAATGTACGGCCTCTGCATTCGTTCAGTTCCGTCAATCAGGAAGGGAAAAGCTATACCTTGACTGAAACGGCACAGGAACCGATGTATGGCTATGTAGGCGACAAATACATTAAAATCTACCGCCCGCGCTCGGAGATGCGTTTCCTCTATGCCGGAGATTTGGGCGACAATTACTGCTTCGGACCAGTTTTTTGGCCGAACCATAGGTTCCTGTCACCAAAACTTCATCCAGCACTTCTGCAGTGGGCTTCAGTTTGATGGTCAAGTCTGTTCTGTTTTTTTCTTTTATGTTGATTTTTTGAGTTTCCATTCCGATGAAAGAAATGACCAGAATCTGGGCTGACGACGGAACGTTGATGGTGAACTTTCCGTCCAGATCGGTTATGGTTCCGGTGTCGGTTCCTTCTATCTGAACCGTAGCTCCGACAATGGGCTCATTGTCTTCGGCAGATAAAACGCGTCCTGTTGCGTTAGATGATTGCGCTATGGCTATTCCTATGCTGAGGAACAGGCAGGCGAACAAAAACATTATTTTTAACTTCATAGTTTCTCTTATTATAAAAAAGTACAATTATGTCTGTTCTCTGGGGAGTATTTCCGGTTTGTCCGGAAAGGAAAAGAATCCATGGTCAGAAGGATATTTGACCGGTTGCAAAATTATATATTATGAGTCAAATTCCGCTTTGGACGGGAGGGATGATTGTTTGTAACAGACGGATGTAACTTTCGTATAATCAGAGGGGTATGATTGTAATTTCTTGTAAAAAGCCTTTCGGAGACTTGTAAGGCCCGAAACTCTGTTCCAAAGGTCAGCAGGAAGTCCGGCCATCGTAAGTTTCAGGCCGTGGAGTTGTGCAGACGCCTTCGCAGAATCGTATACTCGTTGCGGCTTCATCGTGCGGTCGTTGCGGCCGAATTCTGCGGTCGATTCAGCCGAATTGTCCAGTCGATTCAGCCAGATTGTCCGCACGATTTTTCCGCCTCCAGACATGCTCCCAAAGCGGTACAGAAAAAGGCCTCGGGCTTTTAAAAAAACGTTTCGTTATTTGTGGAAAAACGTTTCGGGCTTTACATGAAAAGAATTCGGCGTTTTGGGAGAAGCAAATGAGGACAAAAAAATCCACCCCTTCTGTTCCTATCCTTTCCGGGGAAAGGGGGAAGAAAGAAGGGGTGGATGTCAGTAAATATGCTGTATGTCTGAATAAACTTATTTAGCGATCAGCAGGTAATAGTTCTTTTTGCCTCGCTGGATCAGCAGGTATTTTTCATCCAGCAGATCAGCGGCAGTAATTACCTGGTCGAATGCACCCAGCTTTTCCTTGTTCAGTGAAACGCCGCCGCCCTGTACCAACTTCCGCATCTCGCCTTTGGAAGGGAATACGGCAGCTTTTTCCGTAAGCAGGTCTACAGCCTTGATACCGGCTTCGATTTCAGCTTTTGATACTTCAAACTGAGGTACGCCTTCGAATACAGACAGCAAAGTTTCTTCGTCCAGTTTCTTCAGTGCATCGGAAGTTGCATTACCGAAGAGGATGCCTGATGCTTCTACTGCAGCATTGTAGTCAGCTTCCGAATGTACCATGATGGTTACTTCCTTAGCCAGTCGTTTCTGCAGTACGCGCAGGTGCGGAGCCTGTTCGTGTTCGGCGGTCAGTGCGTCGATTTCTTCCTTGCTCAGTGAGGTGAATATCTTGATGTATCGCTTGGCATCTTCGTCGCTTACGTTCAGCCAGAACTGATAGAATTTGTATGGAGAAGTATATCGGGGATCGAGCCAGATATTTCCTGATTCTGTTTTACCAAATTTACCTCCGTCAGCTTTAGTGATCAGCGGGCAGGTCAGTGCGTATACTTCACCGCCGTTCGTACGGCGAATCAGTTCAGCTCCTGTCGTGATGTTTCCCCATTGGTCAGATCCACCCAGCTGGAGTTTGCAGTTCTTGGTTTCATACAGATGCAGGAAATCGTATCCTTGTAACAGCT
>ENA-ORRN01002768-ORRN01002768.1-human-gut-metagenome-genome-assembly--contig:-NODE-2768-length-10756-cov-5.706569_pt1 | contig 10756 bp, 10 predicted proteins | sample MGYA00242174_ERZ509132 | MGnify/ENA primary metagenome ERZ509132 (study PRJEB26280, sample SAMEA2338671) | human gut metagenome | biome: human gut; feature: human-associated habitat; material: faeces...
GCTGTCCGGTATGTGTACGGAAAACAGGTTTGCGCACTGATAAAACGCTTCGGGCTCGATATGCGTGACACTGTCGGGAATAATAACTGAATTTAGCGCACGGCAGCGCGAAAATGCACCTTCAGATATCCGCTCAAGATTTTTTGACAGATTCACATTTCGCAGATGGACCTTGTCATAAAACGCATACGGTTCCAGACATGTAATGCTGTCGGGCATTATAAAGGTCTCAAGATATGTATAAGACACGAAGGCATACTCTTTTATCCCGCAAACGCGCACACCGTCTATCGAGGACGGAAGCACTATCGTCGTCGCCGGATTAAAGCAGCCGTCGGTCGATATCATTCCGGTATCGCTGTCAAAAACGAAGTTCTGTGCCTCGGCTTCGGCTCCGCTGACGGGCATGGTGTCCCACGGGCGCTCGGCAAGCCAGCGCCGCGTTTCGGCCTCGGTCCGCGTTTTCCGTTCCTCTATGTAGTCGCGCATCGCGCTCATATCGCATTTTTGCGAAAAAAATACTGCCAGATCGTCCGGAGTGAGCGTAAGTCGGTAGCCCCGAGGCAGCTCGATCTTCATCTTGACAGGCAGTATCTTTTTTATATAATGGCAGGCTTCGTCATAGCGCGAAAGCACCTTTTTATTCAAAACAAACGGCTTATCGAGCGTGCAAGCCTCGACTCCGTCGGGCGTTTCAAGACCCACGAAGCAGTTGTTGCCGTTGAGTATTATTCCAACATCGTCAAACCGAGACGGACTTACCGACAGATTCTCCATTACTCCGCCCTCCAACACATCGTTACAATATTATCATATCGTCTATACGGATTTTTTTCTGCAACATTTGTCACATACGAAGTTCCAAAAGCAACCGTTTGAAATTGAATTGAAATAGAATTATCCCCCAAGGCTTTAAGTCTCGGGGGATAACTTGATGGAAGGCGAACAGATATCAATTTTGACCTAAGTTCATTTTTCGCCCATCATGCGGATAATGTCCGCGCGGCGGCGCTCGTAGGCGGCCATATTTGTCTCCTCGAACCGAAGCTTCGGCTCCTTAACGCCGAGAAGCGCCATGAGGTATTTGACAAACGGCGGATTCATCATCAAAAACGGCCCGACCATCGAGGTAGCAAAGTAGTTTTTGATACGCACACCCTCGAGCTTTGACTTTTTATTGATGCCGATACCGTACTTGGCCTCGGCAAAGTAAAAGTCCGAGTTATCGCCGTAAAGCTGCGAAAATTCCGCCTTGAAGCCGACAAGCTCCATGTCCTCAAAGATGCACAGCTGAGTTGAATTAAATCTGTGCATCATATCGCGCTTTGCGTGCAGCGGAACAAGGCCAAGACCGGCAATGCGGCTGCCGTCCTCGTTCTCGATATATTCGCAGAACACCTCGCCGGCGTTCGCCGTCATGAGAAACACAACGCCGCAGTCTATAAGCTCGCGCAGCCTGTCGCGATGAGGCATGAGCTTTTTTATCGCAAGCTCCTGGCCGTGCTCGGTCATTGCGCCCATGATTATCATATCGACCTTTTCGGAAGCAAAGCGCGGCTCGTCGTTATAGCCGGTTTCGATAAGCTCGGCCTCCGGCATGCAACGCGAAAGATACTTCCAGTTCCAACAGTCGCCGAAAAGGTTTGCAAATTCGGGAAACAGCACCTCTATCTTCATGCCTGTGCCTCCTTTTCCTCAAGACGGGCAAGTATGCCGTCGCGCACCTGCTTTGTAAGCTGCGGCGTTGTAAGATCGTGCAGGATAAACACCTTATCCGTTCCGTCAAGCTCAAGCTCGGCAGGAGCGTCGGTCTCGTGCTCGACGCAGCGGATCTTTTCCTCCGGAACGCCGGCCAGCAGCAGGCGCAGGTGATAGTCGTGCATTCTAACGCCGCCGACAACGATGCGCTTTATGCTCTCATCGTTTAAAAACTCAAAGTCTGCATCGTAGACCCATGTGACTATCTCGGTCGTTTTCTTATACGTCAGGTCATCGAGCATAACGATGACCTCCTTCACGCCCGGCTCCGAGCGGATATAGTCAAACACGATCGAGCACGCAACGGGGTTCTGCCCCTTGGTCATGTTCGTCACGACCTCGACGCCGTTTTTCTCGACATTCGTGTAGCGCGACTTGACGATGCTCATGTGCGAAAAGCTTTTTGCGATATTCTCCGCCGACAGTCCAAGCTCGCGAAGAAGCGTAACGACTGTGACCTGGTTATAGGTGTTGAACACGCTGTCGTTAATAAGCGGATACTCCTCCTCACCCTTATCCGAACGCACGGTGAAGCAGCGCTTTTCATAGTCGGGCGATGCGAGATAATCCGCCTTGGGCGAGGCAAAGCCGCAGCCGGGGCACTTCATCTTGCCGATATGGTGATAGCGGACATATTCATACTGAAGCTTTCCGCCGCAATAGGGGCATGCGCGCATATCGTTTATTATATTGACGCACTCGTCCCTGTCGGTCGGCAGGCGGCTCAGGGAGAAGTAGCTGCGCTTGTTGTCCTTTTTAAGCCGGCTGCTTATCGGGTCGTCGGCATTGAGGATCATGTGCGTATCGTCCGGCAGAGCGGAATCAATAAACGAGAATATAAACTCCGGATGCGCGTTGCGCTGGATAGAGTCGCGGAACAGGTTCGTGCACACGGCGTAGTCGGGGTGAACGTATTTGTATATCCTCAGCGAGCTGCGCTCATCTACCTCGAACACGGCATAGTCAAACTTCGCCTTGCCGCCGAGGGTGCTGCCGGATATGAGCGAGGTCGCAATTCCCGCGTCGGTGTTCGAGCCTGCGCGGTTATTGAGCACCTTGAAGCCCGCGTCGGACAAAACGTCAAGGATCATGTTGCAGCAGGTTGTTTTTCCGTTTGTTCCGGTGACGGTTATTATGGTTTTGGGCTTGTCTATCCTGCCGAGGAAATCTGGGCAGAGCTTTATCGCAAGCTTGCCGGGGAAATAGCTTGCGTTCATGCCCAAAAGCTTTTGCAGCCACATGGCGAGCTTTCCGAATATCAGGGCAATTATAAATCTCAGATTCTTTTTCATTTTGGCCTTCCTTTTGAGATTGATATAATTTTATATTATATCTCACTGTGTCTGTCATTGTCCACATGTTTTTGTTTTCTTGACCGCAGCTGCATTTTAATGTATATTATTATAATCAGAGATTGGAGGGATGAAATATGCCGTGGTATACATATGTCGCATTTTTGGTACTTGCAGTCATCGGGTATTACGTTATCGTTGAGATAAAAACAAAAAAAGCGCTGAAAGAAAAGAAATCTGCCGACAGGAAGGCCGCAAAGGCGGCGGCCAAAAAGTCCAAGTCTGCGAAGAAAAAACCTAAGTCACGCAAATAAATTAGAATTTCTCAAAAAAACTTTTTCAAAAATTGTTGACAAGAGGCAAAAAATCTGTTATATTAACTGAGCCGTGGCCGAGTGGTTCAGTCGGTTAGAACGCCGGCCTGTCACGCCGGAGGTCGAGGGTTCAAGTCCCTTCTCGGTCGCCACAGATGCCCCTTTTTTAAGGGGCATCAACTTTGCTGCTGTAGCTCAGTAGGTAGAGCGCATCCTTGGTAAGGATGAGGTCGGCAGTTCGAATCTGCCCAGCAGCTCCAAGATAAGCCCTGAAGTCATTCGATTTCAGGGCTTTTCTGATTTTGTCATAGCCTGACAATAAATTGGGCGGTGAATTATATGAGCAAAAAAACAATCGGCATTCTCGGCGGCATGGGGCCTGCCGCGACGGCCGACCTGTTCACAAAGATCATAAACAACACCGAGGCAGGCTGCGATCAGGAGCACTTGCACGTCATTATTGACAGCAACACGAACATTCCCGACCGCACCGAGGCGCTCATTCACGGCGGAGCAGCCCCCACGGAGCAGATGACGCAGAGCGCGCGCCGCCTTGCCGAGGCCGGGGCTGAGCTTATCGTCATGCCGTGCAACACGGCGCACGGCTTCTACGACGCCGTGTGCGCATCCGTGCCGGTTCCGGTGCTGCACATGATAAAGCTGACCGCTCAAGAGCTTATGCGGCACGAGATCACGCGCGCCGGGCTTCTCGCTACCGACGGCACGGTACAGAGCGGAATATACGAAACCTGCTTTGCCGGCAGCGGCATAGAGCTTATCACGCCCTCGCCCGAGGCTCAGGCCGCCGTTATGGATCTTACCTATAACGGAGTCAAGGCCGGCAAGCTCGATTTTGACACGTCCGGCTTTGAAAAAGCAGTCCGCGAGCTTTTCGATAACGGCGCGCAGACCCTCATCCTCGGCTGCACGGAGCTGCCCCCGGCATTTGATATGTACGGCCTTGATTACAAACACATCGACCCCTCCCTTGTGCTTGCGCGCGCGGCAGTCCTTGCCGCCGGCGGCAAGCTGCGCAAGGCATAAAATCACCTCCCACGGTTAGTTCCGTGGGAGGCTTTTTGTTATTCGCCCGACGAAGGGATCGTTATCTCGCGGTCATAGCCTGCGCCGTAGCAGAAGGAGTGTATCTTCCCCTCCGACGGATTTATGACGTTCACGACAAAGGACGTATCGTCGGCCGTGTCGTGCGTTTTTGCGTATGTCGTCGCCTCGCCGTACTCGATGCCGTTCGAGTCCGCGCCCTCGTTTGCGCCAAACTCGTTATTGTAAAAGTAGCACATGTTCGGCGTTGCCACGCGCAGAACGTTAAACTCCGTGTTGCCGCTGTCCTGAACATCGCTGAGCTTTGCAACGGCAAAATTGTGCGTGTGTCCGTGGAACGCGGCGTATATCTTCGCGCTGTTTGAGTCCTTGAAGGACACCGTCATGCCCGAGAGCGTTACAGAGCCTCCGTCAATATACTGCTTGAGAATATTGCCGAGAGTTTTGGCCGAGCTGTTCTTGTCCTGGTTTTCCGTGAAGTCGAGCGGATAGTGCGACAGTATCACGATGCCCCAGCCGGCCTTTGCCCCGACGGCCTTGAGCGCCCTTGCAAACCAGAGCCGCTGCGTGAGTGAAACATTGTCCCAGCTCATGCCGATCTCGGAGGTGCTCAGGCAGAAAACGCGCAGCTTTTTCTCGTCGAAGTCGCGATAGCAGTAGCCCTCGGTGGTGCTGCCGTAGGTCGCGCCCTCGTTATAGCGGCCGACATAGGTGTATATCTCCTTGGGCTGGAGCCATGTGTTGTCGTTTGTCTCCAGCGCGCGGCGCAGTCCGTCGCGGTCGCCGGGAGTGCGAAACTGCGGAATGCCGCCAAAGCCCTCTTTTAAAATTGCGTTTATCTCGGCAAAATGCTGCCTGCCCTGCGCGAGCGTAGTCGTCTCGCTGCCTATGCTGTAGTCGCCAAGAAAACAGCAGAAGTCAATGCCCGGCAAGATATAGCTGAGCGCCTTCATTGCCATTCCTGCGTGCAGATTGCCGTTTACGATGTATTCGTCATCGCTGTGGTGGTGTGCATCGGATGCGGCAATAAAGGTTATGCTGCCTGTCGTCTGCACGGCGCTGACCTTTTTTGCGACCGCGAGCGCCTCGGTCCTGACGTACTCGGGAACATCCGTCTGCGCATACTTATCGCCTGTTTTCAGCGACTCTATCGCCGACGCCATCTGCGATAGCTTATACGTCGCGCTTGAGCCGTTTCGCAGGCGTATGGCCGCCGCAACGGCCTGAACATCCGCTTCCTCATAAAGCTTTTTTGCCATCAGTAGCTCACCTCGCTTCCGTCCGCGACCTCAATTGTTTTATCCTTGAGGCCGGTGTATTCGTATCTTTCGACCCTGTCGCCGAGCTTTATCGTCAGTATCTTATATGGCGACACCTCGGGCTTGTCGATCGGCTCGTCATCTCTGTCGGTGATGCACTCGGCACAGCGGAACACAGCCGGGGTCGAGGTATGAAGCTGTCCGGCGTAAAGGCCGACGGCTATCCACGGGCGCTTTTTTATAACAGGCAGCGCGCAGCTTGCCCCCGTGAAATCAACATCCTTGTATTTGCCGTTGCGATAGCCTATGCGCATGGTCTTTTTGTCGTATTCCGCCCACTCGGCGTCAAGCTCGAAATTTACCGTGTAGTCGCTGTTGCCGCAGACGATGAGCGTCTCGTCCCCGACCGCGATCTTGTCTTTAACTTTGATGTTTATGTCCATGAGAATTCTCCTTTTCATGCTGCCGTGGGCAAAAAGCTCGAGGCTGCTTTCTGCATCGGCATCTTTGATAGTAGCAAAAATGCGTAATTTGTCAATGCAAGTGCTATGCTATCGCGTAATTTTTTGCTCAATGGACAATCGCGGCAATGTGTGGTATGATGGTGAAAAACGTAATCAAGAGGTAATATTTATGGCAAATTCGGAACTTAGCCAGCAGCAGATAGATCAGATATCGCGCATGGGCATAAAAAAGCTCATCGGCAAATACAGCCGGTCGCAGGGCAAGGATCAGCAGTCGCTGACCATGCTGCTCGAGCAGCTTGCAAAAACGCCGATGTACTTTGCCGTGCAGAAAAACGGCGCATCCTCCGCGATGCTCAATTTTATAACGCTTACCGTGAACAATCAGGTGTTCATCCCCATTTTCACCGATCCCGACGAGTTTGGAAAGCTCAAGGATCAGTGCGACTGCGTGTGCTTAAAGCCGATGGACTATTTCCAGATGCTCGTTGACAACAAGCGCCACGCCGTCGTAAACCCCTTCGGGACGTATTTTCTCATGTGGCCCGAGCTTGTGCGCGACCACATGCTGCCCTACATGAAGGAAGCCGCAGACTTCGAGCGCCAGCAGCGCGAGCAAAAACCCGATTTTAAGCCCATATCGTGAAAGGTTATCCGCCATGAACATTGAACAAGTCGCGGATAATATATACACCTTTCCGATCGTTCTGCCGAACAATCCGCTCAAATGGCTAAACTGCTATGTTGTAAGATCCGACGGCAGGAATCTGCTTATCGACACCGGGTTTAATCGCCCTGAATGCCGCGAGGCTCTGCTCGGCGGAATGCGGCAGCTTGGTCTCACCCCTGACAACACCGACATTTTTATCACTCATCTTCACTCCGACCACACCGGCAACGCCGCTTATCTCGCCGGAGAGGGCTTTAATATTCTTATGGGTAGGACAGATCACCGCGTCGTTACCATGCCCGAGCAGGAAAAGCACAGGGAAACTCATGCGCGGTTTTTGCGCGAGGGCATGCCGAAAGAGGATCTTGACCTGTGGTCGGCGCAGACCCCGGCAATAAAATTCGCCCCCGGCGCATTCCCGGCGCGCGAGCTTGACGACGGCGACGTGCTGTGCTACGGCGGCTACGAGCTGCGCTGCCTTGCAACGCCGGGTCACACGCCGGGGCATCTTTGCCTTTTTGACGAAAAGCGCAAGCTCATTTTCCTCGGCGACCACGTTCTTTTTGACATAAGCCCGAACATCTGCGCGTGGAACGGCGTTCCCGATTCGCTCGGCGATTACCTGCGCAGCCTGGAGCTTATGAAAAGTCTCGATATCGAAACAGCGCTCCCGGCGCACAGAGCGCGCGGTGAAGTCACTCTGCGTGAGCGAGCGCAGCAGCTGATAGAGCATCACCGGCTGCGGCTCAGCGAGGCCGAGCGGCTCGTTCACGAGAACCCGGGCATCACAGCATACGAGCTTGCCGGCCTGATGACCTGGCGCATAAGAGCGAAAAACTGGGCCGACTTTCCGCCCTCGCAGAAGGGCTTCGCCTTCGGCGAAACGCTCGCACATCTTGACACGCTGCTTGCAAGCGGCGCGATCGAGCGCCTTTTCGGCGAAAACGGCATCGTTTCTTACCGATAATACGAACACCCCTCACTTCAAATGAAGTGAGGGGTGTTTTGCTTTTGTCAGCTTATCATTTCAACACCGTCGTCTGACGGATAAAACTGAAGCGCGTTCTGTATCATTCGGAATGCGCCGCTGTCATCCCAAAAGCCCGACTTTCTGTATTCCTCGGCGGTCATCGCCGGATACTGAAGCCAGCTTTGCTGATGCACATAGTTTATCCAGCTGCTGATGATGTAGTCATCCGCAAGCTCAGAGGTCGCATAGGCGACGTATCCGCGGCAGTTTTCACCGTTTCTCGGCACGGAGAACGAGGCAAAAACATCGCTGCGCGTTCTGATCCCGAAAAAGACGCTGTCGTAATCGTAGGTTTCGGATCTCAGCGAACGGTAGGGTGCTGCAAAGGTCTTGCCGCCGCGGTCGTACAAAACGCGGCCGCTCACCTCGCCGTCGGATGCCCAGCCATCCGAAACCTCGGTGTAGGTCGGCCAGAGCTGAACTGCCTCCGTGCCGTAAAAGCCGGGATCGGTAAGCCACAGGAAGTGGTGGAAAATGATCCACCTCTCGCGCTCATCCGATACCTGCACCGCGACGCCGGTCATGCGGAGCTTCTTGTCGTAAACCGTGTCCTGCACTATGCGGCGGCTTGCTCCGCTGCCCGATACGCTCGTTACCGTTCTGCCGCCGTCTGCCGGCTTATCCTCAACATCCGTGACGACGCGCAGAGCGCCGTCGCAGGCTGCGATATCCTCCGTGGTGAGATCGTTCAGAACATACTCCGGGAAGCCAAGCTCGAGCAGCTTACCCTTTATCTCCTCAACGCCGCTGTTCTCAGCCGTCTCCGCCTCGCGCCAATCCATTGCATAGCTGCTGCCAAAAACATAGCCCAGCACGCAGCCGACCAAAACGACGGCGCTCAGCGCGATAACGATGCACTTATCCGTAATCCTCACCGGCTGCGGAGTTATCGAATATCCGGCCTCGTCAAGCTCGCCGGAGAGCTTATAAAGATTGCGGATAATGCAGATATAAGCTACTACCATTGCCGCACCGATTATCAGACCTTCATACTGCACAGCGGCCAGCACGCCCATGAGGGCACACCAGACGATGAGGGCTGCTGCGCATTTCGCGCTCGGCGGAAGGCCGACCTTGGCCTTGACCGCCCTCAGCCCCTGCCAGAGGCAGACAAACTCGGCAAGCATAAGAACAACGCTCGCCGCCGTCAAGGCCGATGTAACGGAAGGCGTCAGAATCGTCGCATGGAAAATGGTCGTATTCAAAACAAGTGTCGGGAAGAAGTAGGCCGCGCGGATTATCGTTACGGCAAAGCATGCATTAAACCACTTATTCTCGCGCCGCAGAGCGCGAAAGCCGAGCAGCTGTAGCACAATGCCGACGGCAGGGAGAATGTAATTCAGGCACAGGAAGTTGAGCGTTATCGCACACAGCGCCATACCGGCGAGCACGCGGTTTGCCGCTTTTTTCCACGGCGTTATCTCCGCAACGATATCCTCCGGCGGAGTTTCCGCAACACTGCCTTCGAGCAGCGTATCAAATTCCTTTTCGCTCATGGAGCTCCAGTCACGATCATTCACATGCCTCACCTCCCAAGCTTTTGCGAAGCTGCTTTTTCACGCGATACAGCTTTCCCTCGACGGCGCGCTCGGTCATGCCAAGCTCCGCCGCTATCTGGGCGGTTGACTGCCGATAATAATATTTTCTGTAAAACAGAAGCCTGTCTTTGTACGATAAGCGGCTCAAAGCGGTCTTTAATGCCTCCTGCCGCTCCTTTTTAAGCAGCGTCTCCTCGGGTGAGAGCTCTGGCGACGGCGTACTCTCGGAAAGCTCCTCGGCGCTGCTGCCGGAGGCCTTGCGCGCATGGTTGAGCGCGGTGTTTCTTGTTATCGCCGTAAGCCACGCGTGAAAGCTGCCCTTCTCGCCGTCAAACTGCCCGATCTTTTCCCACACGCGCATCGAGACCTCGGACAGGCAATCCTCCCTGTCCTGCGGATTTTGCAGGATAGGCGCAATGATGTATCGCATGAGCGGCCCATAATGGAGCAGCAGCGCGTCCATGCCCTGTTCGTTTTTCTCAATCAGCAGCCGCTCGACCGTGTTCTCCTGCACATCACCGCCTCCTTTAGCGCTGTCTGTCTATCTCATTATACACGACGCGGCCGAAAATCCCACGCAATTTTTTGAGCGAAAAAAACGGACGTTCTGTTCGAACGTCCGTTTTCGGGTTTATTCTTTATTCGCAGACAAGCTCGCCGTCGCGCACATCGACCTTTATGACGTGGCCTGCCGGCATATCGCCTGCAAGGATTGCGCGCGCAATGAGCGTTTCGACGGTGCTCTGGAGATATCTCTTCAAAGGACGCGCGCCGAACACGGGGTCAAAGCCGCGGTCGATGATAAGCTGCTTTGCGCTGTCGGTGATCTCAAGGCCGAGGCTCTTGTCCTCAAGGCGCTGCCTGAGCGCGGAGGTAAGGATATCAATGATACCGTTAAGCTCCGTCTTTGTAAGCGGCTTGAAGCAGATGATCTCGTCAAGGCGGTTGAGGAACTCCGGCCTGAACTGCTGATGCAGCTGAGCCAGGACCTGCTGCCTTGCGCTCTCTTCGATCTCGCCCTTATCGTTTATGCCTTCAAGCAGATACTGGCTGCCGAGGTTGGAGGTCATGATGATAATGGTGTTTTTGAAATCGACCGTGCGTCCCTGCGAATCGGTGACGCGGCCGTCGTCGAGGATTTGCAGCAGGATGTTGAAAACATCCGGGTGCGCCTTTTCGATCTCATCAAACAGTACGACGGAATACGGTTTTCTGCGCACAGCCTCGGTAAGCTGACCGCCCTCGTCGTAGCCGACGTATCCGGGAGGCGCGCCGATGAGCCTTGAGACGGAGAATTTCTCCATGTATTCTGTCATATCGATCCTGACCATGTTGTGCTCATCATCAAACAGGCACCTTGCAAGAGCCT
>ENA-ORRN01002771-ORRN01002771.1-human-gut-metagenome-genome-assembly--contig:-NODE-2771-length-10752-cov-2.731981_pt1 | contig 10752 bp, 9 predicted proteins | sample MGYA00242174_ERZ509132 | MGnify/ENA primary metagenome ERZ509132 (study PRJEB26280, sample SAMEA2338671) | human gut metagenome | biome: human gut; feature: human-associated habitat; material: faeces...
ATCTTTTATCTTGACTATTAATAGTTAGTCTCCTTTTATTTATTATCCAATGATACCAGATCTTTCAACGCCTTCAATAAATAAGCGTTGTACAAATAGATATCCTATAAGTAATGGTAACATCATCAATAACGCAGCCGTATTAGAAATGATTGAGGCAAATTGAGCATTGTCTTTTACTTCATCACTTACTAAATTAGCTAAATGTTTAAATTGTGGTGATTTAAGTAAACCTGAAATCCATTCCGCAATGTTAATTAATTTCATTGTTAGCATTGGGAAGAAGTCACCACTTATTTCGTACATCTTTGTATAGTATACATCATTCCATTGCCATACAAAGGCGAATAATGCAACTGTTGTAATTGCTCCACGAGCATTTGGTAACATAACGCTCCAGAATGTTCTGACAACACCAGCACCATCGATTTGAGCGGATTCTTCAAGTTCAATAGGAATACCCCTAAAGAATTGTCTAAAGATAAAGATGAATAATGCTGATCTAATACCTTGGCCCGTTAATGACATAATGTAGAATACAATATCATGTCCTTCACCTTTTAAAGCAAGTCCACTACCATGATTAAACAATTTAATAATACCTAAAACATCGAAATTAGCAAAGTACAACGACCTTGATAAGGCGACTGTTTGTGGAGGTACAATTAATGTTAACATTATAATCCAGAAAAGTACATTGCTGCCTTTAAATTTAAGTCTTGCGAAAGCATATCCAGCAAGTGCTGTAGATAAAACTTGGCAAATTGTAGATATTGTGGAAACCTTAATGTTATTAAGTAATGCCTTCCAAAAATCCATAATCGCAGATGCAATCGTAAAGTTAACTGTTGTAAAAGTTTTTGGTATGTACTTTACTAGTGGGTCATTAATGTCAAGAGGATCACGTAACGCAAATGTGAATTGTTCAAATATTGGAAAAATAATGATAAATGATAAACCAAAAATTAAGAATCCACGAAGAATAGAGAAACTAACTTCACCGGCTTTTTTGGCTCTTACAGCTCTTTTAACTGGATTTTTAAGTTCTTCTTTGATCTCTTCATATTTATTTTTTACTTTTGCTTTAATAACATCAAAATCAACTTTTCCTTTTTCTTTTTTGTCTAAGTTATTATCTGCCATTTACATATCCTCCTTTCTACTTTTTATCATCATAATAGAATACAAATCTTGATACAATACCAACCATGACTACAAGAATCAAGACGGCAGCACCGAAGTAAATCCATGACATTGCGGCATGTCTACCGTAAGCCGAATTCTTATATTGTAAATCTATAACTTCATTAATGTCAGAACGTAAGAAGGAATCGACAATTGTATAAACCATTACTGTAATAATCATTGGGGATACCATTGGTAAAGTGATTTTCCAGAATGATTCATATTTTGTTGCACCTTCAATCTTCGCAGCTTCATACAAGTGTTTTGGAACAGATTGTATAGCCGCAAGGAAGATTAGAATTTGTATACCTGAGTAAGATATTGTATTATAAATTGTTGAAGTAATACCATCCAAGAAAGTTACTAAAGTCTTTGGAACTTTAAGACTTATCAAGAATGTTTGCATATTAAACAATTGTGACAATGCATTTTTACCACCCTGACTTGCAAGTGTTGAAAGTGACGATGCTGACTCAAGGGCACTAGTAACTGCCTCTGAGTTAAAGATAACTGGTAAGAAGAAAATAGCTCTTACAATACCACGGCCTTTAAAATCACCATTTAACATAACCGCAATCAATAAACTAAATATTGTAATAACAATTGTATCAACAACTGTAGTTTTAACTGTACTTAATAGTTGAACAGGGAAATCGGCATTTTCTCTTAATGCATATACATAGTTGAAGAATATTGTTTTTACTGATGGATCAGTTACTAAATAATTCTTATCTTGAATTGCCTCTTGTGTAAATGCTTGACCAAAGTGAATGATTGGTCCACCCTGTACAAGTTCTAGTGTACTTAACGAGTAGATAAATGACATAATTAACGGGTAGATAAAGAAAATTAAGAATCCTAAAATAGTAGGTAACAAGAATAAAACCGATACACATACTTTTTGTTGTTCATATCTTAATTTATCATATGTTTTACTTTTAACCCACTTAAGTGGCCAGAAAATATAACAAACATAATGTAATCCAATTCCAATGTAATGGAATACATAGTCTCTAAAGAAATTAACTATCTTTGTCCAAATTCCTTTAAACCATGTTCCTAAAGAGAACTTATTTCCTCTAACTTCGGCTTCAATTTCATCAAGATTAACGACTTTATCTTCAGCTAAATATCTTTGTTTAACTTTCTCAATTTCAGCTTCATATGCAGCAATTTCTGCTTTTTTCTTTTCACGTTTTTTGGCTTGAGCTTTATTCGATGCTTTTTTCAAGCAATGAATGCCATACCAACCAAGTACCACTATAGCAGTGGCAATAATAACAATTAAAAATTTCATTATTGTGCCACCTCCTATAGTACTCTATAACTCTTAGCAGATACTACACCAACACCAGGAATGTTGACTGAAGCGAAAGAGTAATTTAATGCAATTTTAATTGTTTTACCAGCACCATTTGAATACGTTACTAGATATACGTTATCATCTAGTTTTTCATGGCCTACAAGTTGACAACTATATATATCTAAATCAACTAGTGTGTTGTAGATACTAGTAACTTCTTGTAACCAATTAGTGTATTCTGTGTTGTAGTAATTATTATAATCTGTTCTAACAAGTTCAGATGAGCTGTCATATGTGAAAGTAAATTGAGGGTTAGCTCCTGTTTCAATTAACTTCATAATATGATAGTCAACACCTTCTTCAATATTTACGTTAATGCTGTTACCTGAATAATCAAACATACCATTTATTACTAATTGATAGAATGGAATAGAATAATCAAGTAATTCTTTTTGTGTTGATTTGAAAGGAATATCTTTCGCATGACTAACATATTCGAATGCATAATCGTAAGGTTGATAAAGGTTAATATTTTCAATTTTACTTGAAATTAATTCTAGAGATTTGATTTGTTCTTGGATAGCTGCTATCTTAAACATTTCATTGTCTTTCTTATAGTCACCTGCAAGAGCAGAACCAAATTTATCAATTGAAATTGAATTAATACCGATATAGTTTTTCTTAGCAGAATCACTAGATCCGATTGCAATAAGTGAAGAACTTACACCAACTTTGTATAAACTTGCTTCTAGTGGATTTGATTTTAAAAACTATTATGCACCTTTATATCCTGCAAGTACAGCAGATGGAGAATTTAGAACAGAGTGGTCTTTAATTTCAAGCAGGGGGGATACTCTTACACTTTATGCAGAAAAAGATGTTTACAGTCCTTACTTATTTATAAATAGTTTTAGCGGTTATAACCAATATATTTTCCATAACTATAATGGAGATTATTATAATAGAAAAAAATACTTTGATGCATTAGGATACAAAAATTTTAAGGCATGTGAATATGGATTAAACTTACCATGCAATTCATTTCATGAAAGTGATTATGATATGGTTGACATAACAACTGAAGATTTTATAAATTCAACTAATCCATTTTTTGCATATTATATTACATTAAGTGGACATATGAGTTATATAAAAGCCAATAATAAAATTGTTCAAAAAAATTGGGATTTAGTAAAAGATTTGCCTTATTCAGATAGAATAAAAGGATATATAGCAAGTAATATAGAACTTGATAAGGCAGTAGAACTACTAATTAAAAGATTAGAAGAAGCAAATAAATTAGATGATACAGTTATTATAATAACACCTGATCATTATCCATATGGATTATCGAATGATCAAATTAATGAAGTATCGACTATAAATAGAGATGATGACTTCGAATTATATAAATCAGATTTGATAATATGGAATAACAAAATGGATAAAAAAGTAATAGTTAATAAGGTTGGTTCAAATCCTGACGTACTTCCTACAATGCTAAATTTGTTTGGTATAGAATATGATTCAAGGTTTATAATGGGTCAGGATTTACTATCAGATAGTGAGGGCTTAGTAGTATTTGCCAATAGAAGCTTTATTACAGATACTGTTAAATACGATTCGGTAACAGATGAAATAATAGTAAAAGATGGAAGTCCTATAAATACAAAATATATAAATAAAATTAATAATTTAGTTGATAATCAATTCAAAATATCAAACTTAATTCTTGAAAATAACTACTATGAAAAGGTTTTTAAAGGAAAAATAGACTAGTATCTGTCTATTTTTTTTGTTATAATACAAGATGTGGAAGTGAGAATATGAAATTAAAAAACAATTATTTTTTTACAGTTAGAGAAGATATAAAAGATGAAGAAGCAAAAAGTGGTAATCTATTAGTAAGAAGCGGAATGATTAAAAAAAGTTCAGCAGGTGTTTATATGTATTTGCCACTTGGATACAAAGTAATTAAAAATATAGAACAAATTATAAGAGAAGAAATGAATAAAACAGGTGCACTTGAATTATGTATGCCAGTTTTGATTCCAAAGGAGGTGTATGCAACTTCTGGGAGAGTTGATAATTTTGGTAGTGATGTATTTTCTTTAAAAGATAGATTTAATAGAGATTATATTTTAGGACCTACTCACGAAGAAATGTTTACAATTGCGAGTTTATCAAATATTAAATCATACAAAGATATGCCATATTCTCTTTACCAATTTCAAACTAAATTTAGAGATGAACCAAGACCTAGGTATGGACTTATAAGAGTAAGAGAATTTGTAATGAAAGATGCATATTCATTTGATAAAAATTTAGAGGGTTTGGATATATCATATAAAAAAATGTTTGATGCATATAAAAATGCATTTGATAGAATGCACTTGAAATACAGAATAGTAAAAGCTGATACAGGAGTTATGGGTGGCTTGCTATCAGAAGAATTCCAAGCTGAAACTGATATTGGAGAAGATACACTCGTATTGTGCGATAAATGTAATTTTGCATCTAATATAGAAGTTACTAAACATATTGCAAATAATTGTTCTGATGAGATAGAAAAAGACATAGAATTAGTTAATACTGAAAATAAAGAAACAATAGAAGATGTATGTAATTATTTAAATATAAATGTAGAAAAATCAGTCAAAGCATTATTAATGAATGTAGATAATGAGTTAGTTGTTTTCTTTATAAGAGGGGACAAAGAATTAAACGAAGTTAAAGCTAAGAAATTATTGAATGCAAAAGAAATATCATTTGCGAATGATGAATTAATAAAAACTTCAAATGCAATACCTGGATATACAGGACCAATTAAATTAAATGCAAAAATAGTAATAGATGATGAAATACTTAATATGAAAAATTTCTGTTGTGGAGCAAATAAGATGGGATATCATTATATAAATGCAAATATAAAAGATATCAATTATGATATTGTATCAGATATAATAAATGTAAAAGAAAATGATATATGCCCAAATTGCGGTGGAAAGTTATATTTCAAAAAAGGCATAGAAATAGGCAATACATTTAAGCTAGGTACAAAATATTCAGAAGCACTAAATTTGAATTATACAGATGAATTAAACCAATTAAAGCCAGTTGTAATGGGTTCTTATGGAATTGGATTAGGTAGATGTATGGCAGCTATAGTAGAGCAAAATAATGATGATAAAGGAATAATATGGCCAATTGAAGTAGCACCTTTTAAATGTGCTATAATAATTGCTAATACAAAAGATACATTGCAAGTAGAATTGGCAAATAAGATATATGACAACTTAATTGATAAAGGTATAGAACCATTACTTGATGATAGAGATGAAAGAATGGGAGTAAAATTAAATGATATCGATTTAATAGGAATACCAATTCGAATTGTTGTAGGAAGAAAAGCGGTAGAAAACATTATAGAATTAAAAAGAAGGGATAGCGAAGAAGTTTTTGAGATAAATATTGAAAATATTATTGAATATATTAAATAAAAAATATGGTAAAATATCCACCATAATAGGAGGATTAATACTACTAGTAATTGGTTTATTATATATATTTAAATAGTGTAAAAATATGTAAATAAAATAATAAGTAATTGACTAAAATTAAAATAGATATTAAAATGAAATTAGGAAGGAGTAACCTATGAGTAAAATAAAAATAGAAGGCGGACATAAATTAACAGGAAAAATAGAAATAAGTGGTGCTAAAAACAGTGCTGTGGCTTTAGTACCAGCAGCCATTCTTTGTGATGAAGAAGTAACAATTAGTAACGTACCAAATATTTCTGATATTGATTCACTTGAAGAAATATTAAATTATTTAAATGCCAAAATAACAAGAAGAGATGGAGTGTTAACAATCGACTCATCAAATATTGTCAATAAAGAGATACCAGAAGAAATGTCTCAAAAATTAAGAGCATCATATTACTTTATGTCATCATTATTAGGAAAATATAAGCATGTTGAAATGTATTTCCCAGGGGGATGCACAATAGGTGAAAGACCTATAGATCAAACTTTAAAGGCATATCGTGCCCTAGGAGCTGTAGTAATTGAAGAAGGAAATAGATATATAGTAGAAGCCGAAGAATTAAAAGGAGCTAAAATATACCTAGATATGCCAAGTGTAGGAGCAACAATAAATGCAATATATTCATCAGTTAAAGTGGATGGAATAACGGAAATAACAAATGCTGCAAGAGAACCAGAAATTGGCAATGTTATAGATTTTTTAAATCAAATGGGTGCAAAAATACAAGGCAAAGGCACAAAAACAATAACTATAACTGGTGTTGAATATTTACATGGAACCACAATTGATGTTATACCGGATAGAATAGAAGCAGGTACTTATATAATAATCGCGTCTTTATTAGGTGAGAATTTAAAAATAGAAAATATAATACCAGAACATATAGATTCACTTTTACAAAAATTAAAAGAAATAGGTGTTAATTACGAGAAAGGTAAAGATTATTTGATTGTAAATCAAACGACAAGTTTAAAACCAACAAATATAAAAACAGAAGGATATCCTGGTTTTCCTACAGATTTACAACAACCAATAACTGCACTCTTAACACAATGTGACGGAATGTCATCTATTGAAGAAACAATATATGAAAATAGATTTAAAAATGTAGAGTACCTTAATATGATGGGTTCAGATATAAATATTGATGGAAGAAAAATATATATAAAAGGAAAAACCAAACTACAAGGTAAAGATGTAAAAGCAACAGATTTAAGAGCAGGTGCTTGTATGTTAATTGCAGGATTAATAGCAGATGGAGTAACTACAATATCCGATATAGAACATGTATTAAGAGGATATGAAAATATTATCGAAAAATTAAAAAATATAGGTGCTAAAATAGAAAAAGAGGAAATATAATATAGAGATAATAATCTCTTTTTTTATGGAGGTGTTTATGAAAACAATTAAAAGAGTATTAGTTTTGTTAATAATGATATTAGTAGTAGTTATATATTTAACTAATAAAGATACTAAAATATATTACGTTTCACTAGGTGATGGATTAGGAAGAGGAATGAACGCAAATGATAAAATCGGTTATGGATATAGTGATTATATAAAAGAATACTTAGAAGATATAGACAAGTTAGAGTTTTATACAAAACAATTTTCTGATAAAGATAAAAGAACTACAGATATAATAAATAATATAAATGATAATATAGATGTTATTTCAAGTAAAAATGAAAATGATACTAATATTAATAATAATATAAATGTTAATAATACTAAAAAAATAGAAAAAGAATTATTTACACCTGATGATACTTTAGAATATTCAATTTACCGAGTTTATACTATGAAAGATGATGATACTTTAGAATATATTTATGAAAAATATAATGTTAATAAAGAAATACTTGCAATGTATAATGATTTAGATAATTTAAAAGTTGGTTCTAAAATAATAATACCAAGTGTTGATGAATAATTTAAAAAAAGTTTTATGTGATAATAATATTAAATTAAAAGGTTTAAAAAAAATTAATAGAGTAATTATTTTAGATACTAATAAAGGTAAATATGTTTATAAAGAAAATACTAATAACTATGATATCTATGAATATTTAAAAACAAGAGGATTTAATTATTTTCCTAGATGTATAAGTAGTAATTCTAAAGGAGAATTAGTAGAATATATTGATTCTTTTGATATACCAAGAGAACAAAAAGTAAGTGATTTAATCCATTTAAGTGGAATATTACATCGAACTACTTCTTTTACAAGAGAAATAGATTTAGATGAATTAAAAGAAATGTATGAAAGTATTGTAAAAAATATTGATTATTTAAGAAGTTATTATGAAGATTTAAATAATTATATAGATACTAAAGTATTTATGGCTCCAAGTGAATATTTATTAGTTTCTAATATGGATGTAATTTATTATTTATTAGATTTTTCTAAAGAAAAAATTAATATCTGGTATGATTTACTTAAAAATAAAAAAAGTATCAAATATAGTTTAATTCATAATAACTTAGATACTAGTCATTTAATTGAAAATAATAATAAATATTTAATTAGTTGGGATAAATCTAAACAAGATATGCCTATAAATGATATTATAAAGTTATATCAAGATAATTACTATGATTTAGATTTAGAAGAATTTTTAAGAGAATATGAAAAAGAATATAAAATAGATGAAGATGAATACTTATTATTTTTAATAAAACTTGCTAATTTAAAAAAGATAGAATTTACTAGAAATACTTATAAAGATTGTTATAATATTAATAATTATTTGGTTTTTCTTCGAAAAATTGTAGTATTAGTACAAAAATATAAGAAAAATTTAAATAAAGTTTGACTTTTTAAACGTCTTATAGTATAATTAACGAGAACTTGATAGATAGGGGTATTATCAAGAAAATCTATGAAATAAGGGGTTTGAAAGGGGTTTTGGATATGAAACAAGGTTATATATTTGAATACCAAAATGAAAATGATTTTAGAAAGAAAGAAAGATCTGTTAGAAAGTATAATATGTTAGCTTATAAAAAGTTAACATTTGAATATTATCCTAAAATTAGAAATGGTGAATTCTTAGGTGAATTAATTGCAAGTGATAAAAATACTTTAAGTTATGAATTAGTTTTACCTACTGATGAAATGTTTGTTAAAGTTCATGGAGAAATTAGATTACATTATACTGTTTATACAGATAAGAAAATTGTTCTTTTAACTAATATTACACCTGATGGTATTCTAGAAGAAGGACATCGTGCTGAACTTACAGCTTATAAAGGTGTCATGATTAGTAAAGCACATCCTGAAAAAGATATGTTTAAAATTAATTTACTTAATATGATGCAAAATAAATAGTACTAGCTACTATTTTTTTTGCGTCTATTGATTTTTATTTTTCCTAAATTATTTACTTTTAGTTTTAAAAATGCTATTGTGAATATGATAGGAGGAAATATTAAAATAAAAAAAGTGTTTTTAGCAATTTTACTTGGTCTTGCAATACTACCAGCAAGTGTTTTAGCAGATATGGTAAATGTTAAAAATGAAAGTGAATTTAAAGAAGCAATTCTTAATGGGAATGATATTAAATTAGCTGATAATATTAAAATAACTGATAATATTACAGTTGATAAAAAAATTGTTCTTGATATGAATGAAAAAGAAATTACAGTTGCTTATAAAAAATTTATCTTAGTTATGGGAGGGGATTTAAAAGTAACTGGAAAAGGGACTTTAGTTGAAGAAGAATCTTATTATTCACCAATAATGTTAAAGGGTTCTGAAAATAAAAGTGATACTAATTATAGTACTTTAACAATTGATAAAGATGTAACAGTTAAAGGTTGGTCAGGTGCTTTTATTAATCAAATAAGTGATTCTAAGAAATTTGGTTATGGAATAACTTTAAATGTTTATGGAAAACTAGTATCAATTGCTGATAGTACTGGTGATAAAGGACATGGTATTTATATTAATGGAAATATCAAAGATAAAGAAAATTGTCCAGTTATTAATGTTTATAAAGGAGCTAGTATAACTACTGAAGGAGATGCAATTTATGCAGCAGGTTATGCTAAATGGAATATTGAAGGTGCAACATTCTATGGTGGAGATGCAGGGTTTGCCATTAAATCAGGTGTATTTAATATAAAAGATACTAAAATTAAAACTGATGGTGATGCTAAAAAACCAATATATAATAATAATGGTATTGAATCTGATGGATCAGCATTCCAAATAGAATCTAATAATTCTTATGCTGGAGGAATTAATATAACTATTACTGGTGGTGAATATGAAAGTGTTAATAATCATGTAATAGAACATTACATAGCAAGAAAAACTGAAACAGAAGTAGTAGAATCTAAACTTGAAAGTTTAGTTGTTAATGGTGGTACTTTTAAAGGAACAATTGATTTAATGAAATCAGATGAACTTTTAATTAATAAAGGTACTTTTACTGATAAAATAGGAGAATATGTTCCAGAAAATTATGAAGTAGTAAGTAATAGTGATAAAACTTATTCAGTTAAAAACATCTTTATAAATGAAGTTCAAAATGCAACTACTAAAGTATTAGTAGATGGAAAATATACAAATTCAGCTTTAGAAGGAGAAACAATAACTCTTGAAAATACTTTAGAAGATGGTTTCTATGTAAGATCAGCAAGCTATAAAATAGTTGGAACTGATACTGAATATAGAATTTTAGGAAATAGCTTTATTATGCCAAAAG
>ENA-ORRN01002773-ORRN01002773.1-human-gut-metagenome-genome-assembly--contig:-NODE-2773-length-10741-cov-2.274658_pt1 | contig 10741 bp, 9 predicted proteins | sample MGYA00242174_ERZ509132 | MGnify/ENA primary metagenome ERZ509132 (study PRJEB26280, sample SAMEA2338671) | human gut metagenome | biome: human gut; feature: human-associated habitat; material: faeces...
CGCCGAAGCGGACGGTGTGGGCGAAAGCACGGTGCAGACGTACATCTCCTCGCTTGCGGCAGCCTGCTGCGACGAAAAGGTGCAGATCATCGGCTTCAACCCCGACACCGACTTCGTCATCACTCCTTGGGTGGCTTCGCAATTCGACGGCACACTCCGTCGCGGCCAAATCATAGCAGGCGCCAGCATCAACGTGTCGGACAACAATACGGTCAAACTGTATGGTCATGAATTCCCCGTGGCCGCGCAACTGGCCGATACCGGAACGTCACTGGACAATTCCGTATTCGTGAACATGGACACGGTGCCGGATGTCGTTTCCTATTCCGCGCAGGTCGGACATGCCGCGATTCCTGAAGAATACGCCGGCAAAGCGGTGTCCGCCGTGCTCGTCAAAGTCAAGGACGGATATTCCGCACAACAGGTCGCCTCGAATATCGCAAAAGCCACGGGGATCAAAAGTTTGGGATATGTGTATCCGGGCGGTATCACGGCTACGACGAAAACGAATCTCAAGGTGATCATCCACTATGTGGCGGTGTTCATCACGGTGTTCTGGACTATGGGATTGGTTGTGATGTTGGCGGTGTTTTCGTCGGCTATGAACGAACGCAAGCGTGAATTCGCCGCGTACCGTATTCTCGGCGCCGATCGTGCGACCCTGGTGGGCATTATCGTCAAGGAATCGGCGACCATCGGAGCTATTGGAGGTGTGATCGGTGTGACCTGTACCTCGTTGGTCGTGTTTCCGTTCAGTGGTCTGATCGCTAAGGAACTTCAATTGCCGTATCTGCAGATTGGCGTCGGTAAAGTGGCGGTACTGATAGTCGCCGCTCTCCTGTTCGCCGTGCTTACGGGCCTGGTCGCATCCCTCGCTACAGCGGTGCGTCTTTCCGCCCCACAGGCATACCTGACGCTGAGGGAGGGGGAGTGATGCCGGAACAGCCCATATTGGAGGTTCGTGGCCTTACCCGTGAATTCGTACGCCGAGGCAAACCTTTCCCCGCGGTGGATGACGTGAATCTCACGCTCGATCCAGGCGAATTCATGGCGATCGTCGGCCGATCCGGAAACGGCAAAAGCACTTTGCTCAATCTCGTCACGGGATTGCTGAAACCTACATCCGGTTCGATTCTGCTGGCCGGTAACGAGGTGACCACGTTAAACGACAAACAGATGTCGATTTTGCGCAACCGCACCATCGGCTTCGTCACGCAGATCCAGACACTATTGCCGAACCTCACCGCAATCGACAATGTGGTCCTTCCCGCAGTGCTGCATCGCAATCCGTCTCGGTATGAAACCGAAATCGATGAACGGACGAATGACGCACAATCACAGGAACAGACGGCGTCTTCCGTCGTGGTCGATGGCCTTCCCGACGTCATCCAACCAGCTTCGACGCAGACGGCTTCTTCATCTCAGCCCGACCATTTGACGCAACGCGCGCAACATCTGTTGGATCAACTGCTTGTAGGCGAGCTTGCGACATGCTATCCGAAGGAGCTCTCTGGTGGCGAGATGCGCCGCGTCTCCATCGCCCGAGCGTTGATGAACAAGCCGAAACTGCTGATCGCCGATGAACCGACCACCGATCTCGACGTGGTAGCACAGGCGCGCATCCTCGATCTGCTGGAAAGCATTATGCAAAAACAAGCGCCGGGAATGCTGCTGGTCACCCATGATATGGGCGTTGTGGCGCGTCTGGCGGATGACGTGGCGGTGATGTCACACGGTAAAATTGTCGAACAGGGCGATGTAGAAACGCTGTTTAATGCCCCCAAACATGCGGTAACGCGCAGCCTGGTTTCCGCTCATCTCGCCCTCTACGGTATGGAGCTGGCATCATGACTTTACTTAACGTCTCCGACCTTTCCCATCACTATGCGCACGGTGGATTTAGCGGCAAACATCAACACCAGGCGGTGCTGAATAACGTTTCTTTGACTCTGAAAAGCGGAGAAACCGTCGCTCTGCTGGGGCGCAGCGGCTGCGGAAAAAGCACTCTCGCGCGGCTGCTGGTAGGCTTAGAGTCTCCCTCACAAGGGAATATTAGCTGGCGCGGCGAACCGTTGGCAAAGCTCAATCGCGCCCAGCGTAAAGCGTTCCGCCGCGATATTCAGATGGTATTTCAGGACTCCATCAGCGCCGTGAATCCGCGCAAAACCGTGCGCGAGATCCTGCGCGAGCCGATGCGCCACCTGCTATCGCTAAAAAAATCGGAACAACTGGCACGCGCCAGCGAAATGCTGAAGGCGGTCGATCTCGATGACAGCGTTCTAGACAAACGCCCACCGCAGTTAAGCGGCGGTCAGCTCCAGCGCGTCTGCCTGGCTCGCGCGCTGGCGGTCGAACCGAAACTACTGATTCTGGATGAAGCCGTTTCTAACCTTGATCTCGTGTTACAGGCGGGCGTCATTCGCCTGCTGAAAAAGCTACAACAACAGTTTGGCACTGCCTGCCTGTTCATCACCCACGACTTACGCCTGGTGGAACGCTTTTGCCAGCGAGTGATGGTGATGGACAACGGGCAAATCGTCGAAACCCAGGTGGTGGGAGATAAATTAACCTTTTCCTCTGACGCCGGACGTGTGCTACAAAACGCGGTATTACCCGCATACCCCGTGCGCCGTCGCGCCACAGAAAAGGTTTAAGTCTATGCAACGAGTTACCATCACGCTTGATGACGATTTACTGGAGACGCTGGACAGCCTGAGCCAGCGTCGTGGCTATAACAACCGTTCCGAAGCTATCCGCGATATTCTGCGTAGCGCCCTGGCGCAGGAAGCTACCCAGCAGCACGGCACGCAAGGTTTCGCGGTGCTGTCGTATGTGTATGAACACGAAAAACGCGACTTAGCCAGCCGTATTGTCTCCACCCAGCACCATCACCACGATCTCTCAGTCGCCACGCTGCATGTGCACATTAATCACGACGACTGTCTGGAAATCGCCGTGTTGAAAGGTGACATGGGCGACGTGCAGCATTTTGCCGATGACGTCATCGCCCAGCGCGGCGTGCGGCACGGGCATTTGCAGTGCCTGCCGAAGGAAGATTAACACCTCCCAACGCGCCGTTATTTCCTGACGGCGCAGTAGACTTCTGCCAAATATCGACTCACGTCACATTTTTTTGATCACGATTTAGTCCCCTAAAATGTGAGACGCTTCGATCCTCTTTTTCGCCTGTTCACCTACTATACGCTTGAAGTTGTCCATGATTGTCCATAGACAACTGTAAATGTTCAGGTGCGCGCCATGAAATCATTGAGTAAGTCGTCACAAATACCGCTCTATCAACAAGTGGTGGAGTGGATAAGAGAAAATATTTATACCGGGGATCTGGTGGAAGACGATCGCATTCCTTCGGAATACCAGATTATGGATATGCTGGAAGTGAGTCGGGGAACCGTTAAAAAAGCTGTCGCCCAACTGGTAAAACAAGGCGTGTTGATTCAGGTCCAGGGGAAGGGAACATTTGTCAAAAAAGAGAACGTGGCATATCCGTTAGGTGAAGGATTATTGTCATTCGCGGAATCGCTGGAAAGCCAGAAAATACACTTTACCACTGAAGTTATTACGTCACGGATTGAACCGGCTAATCGTTATGTGGCAGAGAAATTAAGAATAACGCCCGGTCAGGATATTCTTTACCTTGAGCGTTTACGTTCAATTGGTGATGAAAAAGCGATGCTGATAGAGAACCGTATCAATATTGAGCTATGCCCCGGCATCGTGGAAATCGATTTTAATCAACACAATTTATTTCCAACAATAGAAAGTTTGTCGAAAAGAAAAATTCGTTACTCGGAAAGTCGCTATGCCGCGCGATTAATTGGTAATGAACGCGGTCATTTTTTAGATATCTGTGAAGATGTACCCGTTTTGCATCTGGAGCAATTAGTCTTTTTCTCCCGAGAGTTACCCGTTGAGTTTGGCAACGTCTGGTTAAAAGGAAATAAATATTATCTGGGCACCGTGCTGCAACGGCGGGAATTGAGTTAAATACACTTTTTTATGAGGAATAAAATGCAAGGCATACAGTTTCAGGAAAATTATATTCAACGACTTCCGGCAGGGTTAAGCGTTGAACAGATCATCCGTCAGTTAGCGCAACCGTTGGTTGCTGCTGAGCTGGTGGTCCCTGATTTTGCCGATCACGTACTGAAACGTGAGGCGACGTACCCAACGGGGCTGCCTACCGAACCACCGTGCGTCGCCATTCCGCACACGGACCATAAATATGTCAGGCACAATGCAATTGCCGTCGGCATCCTTCCGGAACCGGTAGAGTTTGCCGATATGGGCGGCGATCCTGACCCCGTACATGTCAGGGTGATTTTTTTGCTCGCCTTAAGTGAAAGTAATAAACAATTAAATGCCCTGGGCTGGATTATGGAGATGATTCAGGATACGCCCTTTATGCGCGCCCTGCTTACGATGGAAACAACAGAAATACACACAGTAATCTTAAACAAAATGAAAGAACGAGGTGAAATATGAGTCAAACCATTTTATTTGTCTGCGCCACGGGTATTGCCACATCCACGGCGGTAACAGAAAAAGTCATGGAATATTGTAAAGAGCACGGTCTTAACGTCAATTATTCCCAAACCAACGTTGCCTCTTTACCTGGAAATACTGACGGCGTAGCACTGGTAGTCTCAACGACTAAAGTGCCTTATGAACTCGACGTCCCGGTGGTTAACGGCTTGCCGATTATTACCGGTATTGGCGAAGAGAAAGTACTGGCGCAAATTGTTTCGATCCTTAAAAAGTAATTAATAATAATTAATTTCAACCCACTCCATCAGGCGCTAACGCGAGGTGCGCTCTCGCCTGAAAAAGAGGTTTATTATGAACGATATCGCGCATACCCTCTATAATATTGTGCAATATATATTGGGATTTGGTCCCACGGTAATGTTGCCGTTGGTGTTATTTATTCTTGCTCTCTTTTTTAAAGTAAAACCCGCTAAAGCCTTACGTTCGTCATTAACGGTCGGCATTGGTTTTGTCGGTATTTATGCCATTTTCGATATTCTTACCAGCAATGTCGGGCCAGCGGCCCAGGCGATGGTTGAACGCACCGGAATTAATTTACCGGTGGTGGATTTAGGCTGGCCGCCGCTTTCCGCTATTACATGGGGTTCGCCAATTGCCCCGTTTGTTATTCCCCTGACTATTCTGATTAACGTGGCGATGCTGGCGTTAAATAAAACCCGCACCGTTGACGTAGATATGTGGAACTACTGGCATTTTGCCCTTGCCGGTACGCTGGTTTATTACAGCACCGGCAGCCTGTTCTTTGGTTTGCTGGCAGCGGCGATTGCTGCGGTGGTAGTACTTAAACTCGCCGACTGGTCTGCGCCACTGGTACAAAAATACTTTGGCCTGGAAGGGATCTCTTTGCCGACGCTCTCTTCGGTGGTGTTCTTTCCGGTCGGTCTGTTGGTCGACAAAATCATCGACCATATCCCCGGCCTCAATCGTATTCATATCGATCCGGAAACCGTACAGAAAAAGTTTGGCATATTCGGCGAACCGATGATGGTTGGTACTATTCTGGGCATTCTGCTCGGCGTAATTGCCGGATACGATTTCAAAAAAGTCTTGCTGCTTGGCATCAGCATTGGCGGTGTGATGTTCATCCTGCCACGCATGGTTCGCATTCTGATGGAAGGTTTATTACCGCTGTCTGAAGCCATTAAAAAGTATCTCAATGCCAAATACCCTGACCGTGACGATCTCTATATCGGCCTGGATATCGCCGTTGCCGTAGGTAACCCAGCGATTATCTCCACCGCCCTGCTGCTGACGCCAATCTCGGTCTTTATCGCGTTTGTCCTTCCGGGTAATGAAGTCCTGCCGCTTGGCGACCTTGCCAACCTGGCGGTAATGGCGTCGATGATTGCTTTAGCCAGCCGTGGCAACATTTTCCGCACCGTTCTGGCGGCGATTCCGGTGATTATTGCCGATCTGTGGATTGCGACTAAAATCGCGCCGTTTATTACCGGAATGGCGAAAGACGTTAATTTCAAATTTGCCGAAGGCTCCAGCGGCCAGGTCTCCAGTTTCCTTGATGGCGGTAACCCGTTCCGCTTCTGGCTGCTGGAAATCTTCAACGGCAATCTCATCGCCATTGGTCTGGTGCCGGTTATCGCCCTGGTACTGTATGGTATTTTCCGAATGACGCGGAGCACGGTTTATGCCTGATAACAGCGCAGCTATCGTTATCGATATTGGCACCACCAATTGCAAAGTCACCTGCTTTTCCTGCCTGGACGCAACGACGTTGGGCGCGCATAAATTCGTGACGGCAAAACAGATCTCCCCACAGGGCAATGTCGATTTCGATATCGACGCCCTCTGGCAGGAGGTCCGCCAGGCGATAGCGCAACTGAACGCCGCTTCGCCGCTGCCAGTCAGGCGGATAAGCATTGCCAGTTTTGGCGAGTCAGGCGTGTTCCTTGACGAGCATGGCGAGATCCTGACGCCAATGCTGGCATGGTATGACCGTCGCGGTGAAGAGTATCTGGCTACACTTAGCGAGGCAGACAGTGCGGCACTTTATGACATTTGCGGGTTACCGCTGCACAGCAATTACTCTGCCTTCAAAATGCGTTGGTTGCTGGAACATTACCCACTGCGTAATCGCCGCGGCCTGCGTTGGCTACATGCGCCGGAAGTACTGCTCTGGCGGCTGACCGGCGAACAGCGCACGGATATCACCTTAGCCAGCCGCACGCTGTGTCTTGACGTGCGCAAAGGCGAATGGTCAGCGAAAGCGGCGGCGTTACACGTTCCCTGTTCAGCATTTGCGCCATTGGTGCAGCCAGGCGAACACGCCGGATGGGTCAGCGAGTCGCTCTGCAAAACGGTTGGGTTCTCGCAACCGGTCAGCGTGACGCTGGCCGGACATGACCATATGGTGGGTGCGCGAGCGTTGCAGATGATGCCGGGCGATATCCTTAACTCGACGGGGACCACAGAAGGCATTCTGCAACTGGATACACAACCGACGCTGGATGAACAGGCCAAACGTGACAAGCTGGCAAACGGCTGTTATTCGCTTGCAAACCAGTTCACCCTGTTTGCGTCGCTGCCCGTGGGCGGTTTCGCTCTGGAGTGGCTGCGTAACACGTTCCGGCTAACCGATGAGGAGATCGCCGCATCACTTACTCGCGGACATGCGGATTACCTGGCGGGGAACTGGTCGCTCGATGACATTCCCCTCTTTATTCCACATCTTCGCGGTTCGGGTTCGCCCTATAAAAATCGCCATACTCGTGGATTATTTTATGGGCTTGGCGATACGTTAAATATCGACATGTTAATTGCCAGCGTCTCACTGGGATTAACCATGGAATTTGCCAACTGCTTCGCCTGTTTTAATGTGCCTGGCACCAGCGCGTTAAAAGTGATAGGTCCGGCAACCCAAAATCCCCTTTGGCTGCAATTAAAAGCGGATATTTTACAGCGTCCGGTTGAAGCAATTGCATTTAACGAGGCGGTTTCTGTCGGAGCATTATTAACTGCCGCACCGGATATTCCACCGCCGCAAGTTACCATAGCCCAACGTTTGTTACCGAATCGGGCGAGATACCATCAATTACAGCGTTATCAGCACAAATGGAAAAGCTGGTATCAGTTGAAATTACAGCAAGAAGGCGTGATGCCATTACACCATCGGGAGGAGCACTATGTTGAGTAAAACCGTGGAGGTCAGAAACAGTACTGGCCTGCATGCACGTCCGGCGGCGTGTCTGGTGAAAGCCGCCAAAAAGTTTAGCTGTAAAGTGACGCTGCATTATGAGGGTAATGATATTAATGCCACCAGCATGATGAATATTATGCGCGCCGGAATAAAAGGCGGCAAAACGGTGGAAATACGCTGCGAAGGCGATGATGAAAATGAGGCAATACAAACTCTCACCACCTTATTTCGTGACCGCTTCGGTGAAGCTGAATAATTAACTGATATTAAAAGATGAGGTTTTCAAATGCCATTAGTTAATGGACGGATACTGCTCGACCGCATTCAGGAAAAACGGGTATTAGCGGGCGCGTTTAATACCACCAATCTGGAGACGACAATTTCAATTTTAAACGCTATTGAGCGTTCGGGATTGCCTAACTTCATTCAGATTGCGCCCACCAATGCACAACTCTCGGGATACGATTACATTTATGAAATCGTGAAACGTCACGCCGATAAAATGGATGTTCCGGTCAGTCTTCATCTGGATCACGGGAAAACTCAGGAGGATGTTAAACAGGCGGTGCGCGCGGGCTTTACCTCGGTCATGATTGACGGTGCCGCATTCTCTTTTGAAGAGAATATCGCTTTCACCCAGGAAGCTGTCGATTTCTGTAAATCCTATGGCGTACCGGTTGAAGCGGAGCTGGGGGCGATTCTCGGCAAAGAAGATGATCACGTCAGCGAAGCCGATTGCAAAACGGAACCGGAAAAGGTGAAGACCTTTGTCGAGCGCACCGGTTGCGACATGCTGGCAGTTTCTATTGGCAACGTACATGGTCTGGACGATATACCGCGGATCGATATCCCCCTGCTGAAGCGCATTGCCGAAGTCTGCCCGGTGCCGCTGGTTATTCACGGCGGCTCCGGTATCGCCCCGGAGATATTGCGCAGCTTTGTTAATTATCGCGTCGCTAAAGTAAATATCGCCAGCGATCTGCGCAAAGCGTTTATCACCGCCGTCGGCAAAGCGTATGTGAATAATCACAACGAGGCGAATCTGGCACGAGTGATGGCATCAGCAAAAAACGCCGTCGAGGAAGATGTGTATAGCAAAATCCTGATGATGAATGAGGGGCATCGGTTGGTTAAGTAAATCCTCGCCGGATGCGGCGTAAAACAACTACAATTCAATAAATTGTACCGATGCGTAGACCCTATAAGCTTACGCATCGGGCAACTGTATTTACGCCATTGTCCCAATCGTCTTCCTGAATCGCAGCAGCGCGATAGTGAAAAATGCGCCGCCAATTGCCATCAGCGTCAGGAACTGCGGCCAGACGATTTCGAATCCGGCACCACGGTAGAGAATGGCCTGCGCGAGGCTGACAAAGTGTGTCGTCGGCATGGTCAGCATAATGTCCTGCACCGTCTGCGGCATACTTTCGCGCGGCGTGGATCCACCGGAAAGCATTTGCAGCGGTAGCAGCACCAGAATCACCAGCAGCCCCAGTTGCGGCATTGAACGCGCTATCGTCCCCATAAAAATGCCGATCGACGTAGTGGCAAACAGACTGAGCGCCACGCCCAGCATAAACAGCGGGATCGAGCCTTCAATCGGTACGCCCAGCACGCCTTTCACCATCAGTACCAGCGATAATCCCGACACCACCAGCACCACCAACCCCATCGACCAGACCTTCGCCATCATGATCTCAAACGGCGTTATCGGCATCACCAGTAAGTGTTCCACCGTGCCGTGTTCGCGCTCGCGGATCAGCGCCGATCCGGTCAGCACAATCGCCAGCATGGTAATGTTGTTGATGATCGCCATCACCCCGCCAAACCACGCGGGATCGAGGTTCGGGTTAAAGCGCATCCGGGTTTCCAGCGATACCAACGGTTCGCTATTATCACGGTAGCGCGCGACAAAGCTGTTCACTTCACCGTTGATAATATTCTGGATATAACCGTTGCCAGTGAATGCCTGGCTCATGCGCGTGGCATCGACGTTCACCTGAATATCTGGCTGGCGTCCGGCGAGGACATCACGCTGAAAATTAGGCGGAATATTTATCGCAAAGGTATAACGCCCGGCGTCCAGTCCGGCATCCATCTCATCGGCGGTGATCATCTCCGGTGGCAAAAACCACGGGCGATAGAAGCTGTTAACGATCCGGTTCGACAGCTGCGATTGATCCATATCGGCAATAGAGATCGGCGCGAGGTTCAACGATCCTGGCGTAACGGTCGCTGACGAATACACCGATACCGTAAACGAGAAGACAATCAGCGTCAGCATCGCTTTATCACCGAGCAGACTGCGCAACTCTTTGATACCCAGATTAAAAATATTACGTAAATGGCGCATCATCCCTCCTGTTTTTTCAGCAGCAGGATGCTTAAGCCCATCACCAGCGGTATGGCTATCAGCAGCGGGATAAAAAGTTGCCACAAATCAGTCAGATCCAGCGCTTTCGAGAACGTCCCGCGGGCGATAGTCAGAAAATGACTGGTCGGGTAAACCTCGCCGATCCAACGTCCTGGACCTTCCAGCGAAGCTACCGGATCGATCATCCCGGAAAACTGTGTCGCCGGGATCAACGTGATAATCGCCGTACCGAAAATGGCGGCAATCTGGCTTTTCATAAAGGTGGAGATCAGCAGCCCCATTCCGGTGGCAATGATGATATACAGCAGCGCCGCCAGGGTGAGCGTCAGGAAACTGCCTTTATGCGGTACGCCAAACACAAACACCGACAGGCCGCAGAGCAGGAAAAAGTTCAGCATCCCCAGCGCAATGTACGGCAGCTGTTTGCCAAGCAAAAATTCGCTACGGGTGGTGGGAGTCACGTAAAGGTTGATAATCGACCCCAACTCTTTTTCCCGCACCACGCTAAGGGCGCTTAGCATTGACGGAATCATCATCAGCAGAAGCGGGATCACCGCCGGAACAATCGCTGGCAGGCTTTTTACGTCCGGGTTATAGCGATAGCGCGTCTCAATGTTCATCAGCCCGCTTTGGCTGGAGGGTGTGGATTG
>ENA-ORRN01002778-ORRN01002778.1-human-gut-metagenome-genome-assembly--contig:-NODE-2778-length-10734-cov-3.756906_pt1 | contig 10734 bp, 9 predicted proteins | sample MGYA00242174_ERZ509132 | MGnify/ENA primary metagenome ERZ509132 (study PRJEB26280, sample SAMEA2338671) | human gut metagenome | biome: human gut; feature: human-associated habitat; material: faeces...
AAATAGCGATGAAGCAGCGAGGCAAGCCGTGCCGCATGCACGGAGTCATCATTCTTGCCCGCTATCAGCGTAAATTCAAACGATATTCTCCGTCCCGTCTTATCGAAATAATCACGGCAGGCGCAAAGCAGCGTGTCGATATTAAAGCGCCGATTGATCGGCATTATCTCGCTCCGCTCATTATCAGATACCGCATGCAGTGATATAGACAGCGTTATCGGCAGATGCTCCTCCGCAAGGTGCGGTATTCGATCCGCGAGTCCGCAGGTAGACAGCGAAATATGACGGTAGCCGATATTCAGCCCGTCGGGCGAGCCGACGAGCCGCAGAAACTTTATCACATTATTATAGTTGTCGAGAGGCTCGCCTATTCCCATCAGAACGATTCCGTCTATCCGTTCGCCCGTGTCGCGCTGCGCAGCTATCACCTGACCGAGTATCTCGCCCGGACGCAGATGACGGACAAGCCCGCCAATAGTCGACGCACAGAAGCGGCAGCCCATCCGACAGCCGACCTGAGTCGAGACGCAGATGGTATTGCCATGCTCGTACTTCATAACGACGCTCTCGACGCACTGCCCGTCCGACAGACGAAACAGATACTTGACCGTTCCGTCGATAGACGAGACGAGCCGCCGCGCGACCGTCGGCACACCGACCTCTGCGCTCTCCGAGAGGCGTGCGCGAAGCGCCGCCGGTAGATTAGTCATATCGTCAAGCTCCACACCGCGCAGCATCCAGCTCATTATCTGCCCTGCGCGGTACGCCGGCTCGCCGAGCTCCTTTATATATTCCTTAAGTTCGTCAAGAGAAAAATCAAGCAGCGCCGTTTTCATTGCCTACCTCTAAGCATAATTATATATATTTTATTTTACCATAATTGCAGAAAAAATGCAAGAGGAATACGCTGCTGAGGCGCGCAGAGCAAAAAATATTGCAGCACCGCAGCTCATACGCATTTTTTTGGGACGTAAAGCTATGACGGCGCAGCTGTATTCTTAATATAAAAACATACGAATTTTGCACGGCGTACGGTACATAATGCATTTTCACAGCCGATAAAATTCATAATTATACCCGGTGCAGCATAATGTTATCAAAAAACGACGGCGTACTATTGCAATAATTCACACACGGTGATATAATATAGAAGTTAACACACGTCCGCAAAACGCGGAGACAGAAAAGGAGTTTTTTCATGCAATATCAGCACGAAGTGCCTCAGACGCTTACATTCTCCGACTCGACAAATCTGCTCGAGCAATCGGCATATAAATATCAGCTCCAGGATCGCGAGGAGCCGAACCTCTACCGCCACCTTTTCGATTATGAAAGCGTGCCGAAGGTTTCGTTCAACCATCGCTTTGTACCTACCTGCATGCCCAAGGAGATCTGGATAACAGATACCACCTTCCGCGACGGTCAGCAATCGACCTCGCCATTTACGGTAGAGCAGATTGTACATCTGTATAAGCTAATGCACCGCCTCGGCGGACCGAAGGGCATAATCCGTCAGAGTGAATTCTTTGTCTATTCGGAAAAGGATCGCGAGTCGCTGCTGCGCTGCAAGGAGCTCGGCTACGATTTTCCGGAGATAACCACATGGATTCGCGCGTCGGAAAAGGATTTTCAGCTCGTTAAGGATCTCGGTATCCGCGAGACCGGCGTGCTCGTCTCCTGCTCAGACTATCACATCTATAAAAAGATGGGACTAACCCGCGCAAAGGCTCTCGACAAGTATCTCGGAGTAGTCAAGAGCATACTTGACCGCGGAATATACCCACGCTGCCACTTCGAGGATATCACCCGCGCGGACTTCTACGGCTTTGTAGTTCCGTTTGCAACCGAGCTGAACAGGCTCGGCGAGGAGGCGGGAATTCCGATAAAAATACGCGCCTGCGACACGATGGGCTACGGCGTATCTTACCCCGGCGCGGCGCTGCCTCGCAGCGTTCCCGGAATCATATACGGACTTATGCACTATGCGGGAACACCGAGCGAAATGCTCGAGTGGCACGGTCACAACGATTTTTATAAGGTCGTAACAAACGCCTCCACCGCATGGCTGTACGGCGCCTCGAGCGTCAACTGCTCGCTTCTCGGCATCGGTGAGCGCACCGGCAACTGCCCGCTCGAGGCAATGGTAATGGAATATGCTTCGCTGCGCGGAACGACAGACGGAATGGAGCTGCCGGTGATCACCGAGATCGCACGCTATTTTGAGGACGAGATCGGCTATGAAATACCGCCGAGAACGCCTTTCGTCGGCAGAAACTTCAACGTCACCCGCGCAGGCATCCACGCCGACGGACTGCTCAAGGATGAGGAGATATACAACATCTTTGATACCGCAAAGCTGCTCGGACGTCCCGCATTGGTCGCGGTCGATTCGCACAGCGGACTTGCCGGAATAGCACACTGGGTAAACAGCTTCTTCCGTCTCGAGGGCGACAATACAATAGACAAGCGCGAACCGTTCGTTGCGGCAATGAAAATGCGCGTCGACGCACAGTACGAGAGCGGCAGAACAACCGTCATGGGCGACGAGGAGCTCGAGAACATTCTGCGTGAGGTCGATTTTGACCGCTACGAGGAGCTATGTCACAAACGCCTGCACAAGAAGAAATAAGAAGAGCAAATAATTTAAACGGCTGCGCCGGGGTAATGTAACAAATGATACATGCCTCGGCTGAGCGGATTATGAAGTCGGCTCGGCATTGCTGCGGCTGACTCCGTGCATATACATAAAAGTACATACAAAAATCACCGTAACAGCGGATATTGCCCGACTGTTCACGGTGATTTTTTGAATACTGTATCAAACAAAATATATAAAACTCCCAACTCTGTCAAACGGCAGAACGGGACCCGAATATGAATCACAATATTCTGTTTAGATTCAAATTATCCGTTATATATCTGAATGGTTATCCTATCCCTCATATAGTCGTAATACGACAGCGGATCGGTGAGCGCGCCGTTAAGGCGGACCTCAAAGTGCAGATGATTGCCGAACGAATAGCCGGTATTTCCGACCGCAGCTATCGTCTGTCCCTGCGATACGGTCTCGCCGACACTTACATACAGCTTTGAGCAGTGAGCATAGAGCGTGGCGTAACCGCTGCCGTGGCTGACGATAACATAGTTGCCGTAGCTCGAATGCTTTGCCGCCGTGACGACGGTGCCTGCGGCTGCCGCCTTTATCGCGGTACCGTTCGGCGCAGGGATGTCGATACCCTTATGAGGAGACTCTCCGGGACGCTGATACCGGAACGTCGTACTGACAAGGAAGCGATCGCCTATCGGCCAGATCATACTCGGCGCACCGCCCGGGTCGGGCGTAGGTGTCGGAGTAGGCTTTGTTTCATCACCGCCGGACGGCGTTGTCTCCGGAGCTCTTGTAATCGGTGCGGCTGTCGTCGCCTCCGCTCTGCGGCGCTCCTCCTCGGCTAAGCGCTTCAGCTCTGCCTCTATCTCAGCGTTCAGCGAATCCTCCTGTTCCTGAGCCTCTGATCGAAGCTGGTTGTACTTGGTCATATCCGCCTGAAGCGTTGCAATGTAGTTCTCCGACTGCGAGCGAAGCGACTCGAGCCGCTCACTGTCCGAACGGAGCGACTCCATAACGGTGACCTGCTCCTCCTTGAGTGAGGTAAGCGTCGCCGTCTGCTCGGCTATCATACGAACGTCCTCACGAAGCCCATCCATAACATCATTCTGATACTCGACCATCGTTCCGAGCCTATCGGCACTCTCGAGAAAGTCGATAAAGTTATCGGAGGAGAAGGCAAGCTCGACAGGATTCATATCGCCGCAGAACTGCATCATTTTCAGCCAGCTCTTGAAGCGGTCATACTTATCGTCGAGGTCTGCGTTTATCTCCGCTATCCGCGCATTAGCATCGCTTATCTGCGAATCGTACTCGGATATGAGATTTCCCGTCACCGCCATCTTGTCGCTGAGCAGTTCGATCTCCGAATCTATCCTCTCCTTTTCGGCGAGCAGACCGCTTACGCTGCTGCTGATAGAATCTATCTTATCCGAATAGTCGTTTATCTGCTGCTGCAGCTCGTTCAGCTTCGCCTTATTCTGCGATACAGATGCCGCATAAAAAGACGGTGAGGTACACGGCGAGAATACGGCTATCGCCGCCGACAGAAGCAACAGCGCAGATATCGCCCGTGCCCTGCGCGAGGTAATGTGTCTCCTCAATTTCGCCATATTTCTCCCCCCCTTTCCGATTCAATTGTGCCGGTATGCCGTCTATACTGTATGCCGCGCAAGCGGCAGACGATACTTTAATCAGCCGCCGTAGATACTAATAACGTACTTATCCTTCATATATGCGAAGAAGTCGAGCGGCTCAACGAGCGAACCACCTGAATAGGTCTCGAAGTGCAGATGGCAGCCGTATGAATTTCCCGTATTTCCTACAAGCGCTATCGTTTGCCCCTTTTCGACCGTATCACCGGGCTTTACAAGCAAGCTCGAGCAATGCGCATAAAGCGTTGCATAGCCGTTTTCGTGTGTAATAAGCACATAATTACCGAAGCTGACATGATAGGTGGCCTCGGCAACGGTACCGGAATCTGCTGCGTAGATATTTGTTCCGAATGGTGCGGGAATATCTATTCCTCTGTGATAGCTGCCGCGGCAGATACCGAAATTCGAAGAAACGACATACTTGCCCTCAACGGGCCACTGATAGGACGGGCGTTCGCCTGATGTTGCACCGCTTCCCGTCGTGCTGCCGCTGTTATTGTTTCTTGCGGCCTCTTCAGCCGCCTTTCTCGCCTGCTCTGCGGCAATGCGTGAAAGCTCTGCCTCTATCTCATTTCCGAGCTTTTCATCCGCAGCCTCTGCATCGGCAAGGTATCTCTCATACTGAGCCTGATTCTTTTTCAGCTCGGTTATGTAATTCTCGGATTTCTTCTGCAGCGCCGTAAGCTGAGCATTATCCGACTCGAGCTGCTGCTTTACCTCAAGCTGCTCCGCGCGGAGGGTATCAGCCTCGTCGCGCTGCTCTGAAGCGGCGTTGACATCGGCACGCAGATCCTCCATGACGGTATTCTGATACTTAATGAGCGTTCCCATACGGTCGACCGTCTCAAGAAAGGAAACGAACGAATCCGCCGAGAGCACCATCTCAAGATAGTTGACATCGCCGCTGAGCTGCATCATTCGCAGCCAGCTCTCAAAACGCTCGTATTTTGTGTCTATCTCGGAATCCATATCGACTATACGCGAGTTTATCTTCTGTATGTCACTGTCGTACTGGTCGATGATGGCGTTTGTCGACGCTATCTTTTCGGTAATAAGGTCTATCTGCTCATCTATCTGCGCCTTACGCTCAAGCGCGCCGTCGATATCATTTTTAGCCGTCTCGATAGACTTGTTGTACTCATCTATCTTGCTCTGCAGCTCCTGACGCTGACGCTCCCATTCGCTGACCGATGAGGATGCAGCGGATAAATGCATTACGAGAGGAGATGCAGACGCTGCTGTTACCGCGAGCAAAAGCAGTGCGGAAATCGACTTTAAAACTCTTTTTTTCATAAAAAATCACCTCAGCTTCGCTGACCGAAGCCCTCCTTTCCGGTATTATCGGCGCATTGTCGGAGGCAGTTCCTCCGTATGCCTTTATGCCCTAAGGTATTTGTGCAGTGAGATAACCGAGCCTATAATACCCGTGAGTATGCCGAGTCCGAGGAATCCGACGAGCAGTATCCCGCCGAAGCTGCCGAAATCGACCACCGAAATAAACGGGAACTTGGTCAATACGGTGTTGTGAATGTACATGTAGGTATAGTACTGTACGATGTACGCCGCAATACTTGCCACCAGTCCGATTATCACGCCCTCGAAAACGAACGGTGTTGTGATAAACGCATTCGTCGCTCCGACATAGCGCATGACCATGATTTCCTGTCTGCGAGAGAATACAGCGAGCTTGATGGTATTGATAATTACGAACATGCTGACAACGATAAGAATAACAAGGAACCACACAAACACGAATACGATGCCCGAGCGGACATTTTCGATGGTGTTCGCTATCTCGACCTGACAGTTTATCTTATATATCATGCCGGTCATGTGTTCGAGGCTGGTCTTGAGCTCGTTTACGCCGGTATTGTCCTTATATGTGATAGTGAACTGATCGGTCAGCGGGTTATCGCCGGACTTGAGTCTGTCGAAAAGATCGGTGTACTCAGCGTACTTTTCGTTCATTTCGGCAAGCGCCTGCGCCTTGCTCGTAAATTTTACGGTGTCGACATTATCGAGCTGTCTGATGGCAAGCTCTATATCGTTGAGCGAGGTAATGCGCTTGTATATGTTTGTCAGCTCCGTCTCGGTATCATTATAAACGCCGAGTGCATCGCCGCCGAGCTCTGCCTTTCTTGCCTTGACCGATGCAAAGCGCTCGCGCAGATCCTCGACCTCGGTACGCGCCTTGGAAAGGTCGGTGAAGTTGACAAGCTCCTCCGTCGATGAAAGCACTCCGCTCTGCAGCGAGGTTATCTCCTCGCCGTCATACTTGGAGCCGAGCGAAGCGACATATCGTCCCACAAGCCGCGGACACGGACGAGCGAGGACTCCGATTGTCCGGCATTACCGCTGTCGGAGGTAGTCTCGGCTGAGCCGCCATTCTCAACTATCGAGCCGGAGGCGGTCGTTTCGGGCGAAGCCTGATCTATGGTAAATGCATCATCTACCTCATCTGTCGAGAGCGACGGATCACGGTCGGTATCGACAAATACGAGGATGTAGTTAAGCATTCCGATATTCTGAACATTATAGTTTACGTTGACGAGCAGCAGAACGAAGCTGCCGAGCACGAGCAGACAGGACAGCAGCACGGCAATGGACGCAAAGGTCATTACTCCGTTTCGCCACAGACTCTTAATGCTCTGCTCAAGAAAGTAGAGAATGCTCACCTTTTTGCGTTTATTCACGGAACATTCCCCCTATCTTATCATCTACTATCTTTCCGTGCTGAATGGTAACAACGCGCTGACGAAAGTAGTCGACAAGGCTCTTATCGTGCGTTACCACGATGACCGTCTTGTTCTTGCGATGTATCTTGACGAGCAGGTTCATTATCTCAAGACTCATCTGCGGGTCGATATTTCCCGTAGGCTCGTCCGCTATTATCATACGGGGGTTGTTCGCGAGTGCGCGCGCGAGCGCTACCCTCTGCTTCTCACCGCCCGAGAGCTCGCTCGGGAAACGGTCAGCCTTATCCTGAAGCCCTACTATACCGAGAATGGTCGGCACACGGCGACGGATAACGCGCATCGGCTCGCCGATGACTCGCATGGCGAATGCAACATTTTCGTATACCGTCTTACGCTCAAAGAGGCGGAAGTCCTGAAAGACCACTCCGAGCTCCCTGCGATAATAAGGGATCTGACTCTCGCGCATGTCGGTAAGATCAAATTCATCGACGGTCAGTCTGCCGCTCGTTACCTTCTCCTCGCGGAGAAGCAGCTTCATCAGCGTACTTTTTCCCGCGCCGGAAGAGCCGACGATAAACACAAATTCACCGTCGCCTATCTGCAGGCTGACATTATCCAGAGCGGGTGTACCGTTCGGATACGTCATAGACACATTTTCAAAATTAATCATATCCGGTTTCTGCCTTTTTTTAGTGTTGCGGCGACGAAGCTGTTAAAATACTCGCTTTTAAACAGCCGCCTTGATTTTAGGGGGGTATATACAAGTCCCGCTTTCGCTTTCACTGTCGGCGCTTTTTTAGCCTCCCCGAGAGCTTTTTCGGTCGGCGCTTTTTTAGCCTCCCCGAGAGTTTTTTCGGTCGGCGCTTTTTTAGCCTCCCCCATCACCTCAATTTCCGCCCCGAAACATAAGCATCGAGGCGGAACAAATAGGTTATGCTTAATACTTTACGGGGCGCTGCGTCATGTACTTGTGTACCATGAGCGCGACCTTAAAGGTAATGGCATGGTCGAACTGACGGAGGTCGAGTCCGGTCATCTTCTTTATCTTGTCCAAGCGGTAAACAAGAGTATTACGGTGAACAAAGAGCTTTCTCGAGGTCTCGGAGACATTGAGGTTATTCTCAAAGAACGCCTGAATGGTGATCAGGGTCTCGCGGTCGAGTGCCTCTATCGTTCCGCGCTTGAATACCTCCTTGAGATACATCTCGCACAGCGTTGTCGGCAGCTGATAGATAAGTCTGCCGATGCCGAGATTCTCGTAGCTGAGAATGGTCTTTTCGATGTCGAACACCTTTCCGACCTCGAGAGCGACCTGCGACTCCTTGTACGAGCTTGCAAGCTCCTTAACATGCTCGACGACCGTACCGATACCGATATTGACCTTGACATAGAATTCGGAGAGGCAGGTATCGGAGATACGCTGCGCAATAGCCTCGACCTCGTCGTTGGTCGTTCCGAGCGGTACCTCCTTGACAAGCACAACATCCTGCTCGCTTACCGAGATAACGAAGTCATGCTGATTGTCGGAGAACATACTTGCGATAATGTCGTAGGGAATGGTCTCTGTCTTTCCGATAAAGCGGATAAGAAGCGCCACTCTGCCTACATCGTTTGTAAAGTGCATCTCCTTGGACTTGAGATAGATATCGCTCGGCATGATATTGTCGAGAATGACATTCTTTACGAAGGAGCACTTGTCGTACTTCTCGTCATACAGATGCTTGATGCTCGAGAAAGAAACGCTTAGCAGCGAAAGGATGCAGCGCGCATCTCTGTCCTCTCCCTCGATAAATATAATGTACTTGGGGCTGACGCTTCCCTCGATATAACGGTAGGTCCATCCGCCGCTTGTAAACGAGCCTCCCTCTACGCCCGCAAGCTCTCGGATGCCCATGCGGGACTCACCTATCTTGCCGAGGTCACTGCAGGCAATAATAACATCGGTCTCGTCGATGACACCGATCATACGGTCCTCCACTGCGTCCTTGAATTGATGGATAATAGTCTGAAACAGTCTGTTAGACATACAGATAGCCTCCTGAAAACTGAATTTTTTTACACACCTATGCCTACCGTACCGTTTGCGGTTATACTCGTACGGCCGCTTTGCTAAAGATTTTACACTGTTTTTCTGTAAAATTCAATACCAATTTATGAATTTTCACAATTTTTGAGCAATTAAATCGCGGCAGCACATGAATATATTACCATTTTTGAGTAATATAGGCTGCTTTTGATGCTTATCGGTGCCGATTTGTCATTTTTTCTTTCTGAAAATGACGAACTTACTGAAAAAATAATTGGAAATGACAACAAGCACCTGACCTATCAGCTTGAACAGCATCTCGGCAAAGTCTCCGTCGCTCCAGCTCGTGCAAAAGCCGAGACCGCGAACAGTCGAGGCAAGCAACGCAACGGCAGACGAGCCGCCGCAAAGCCGAACGCCGAGCGAGATGACCGCTATTTCCATACCGAGCGAGATCAGGCGCATGCCGACAAAGCTCGCTATCTGAGCAATAAGTCCGCCGCGTCCGTCGCTGCGCGCGCGGAAAACGAACAGCTTGTTTACGACAAAGGCAAATGCAACAGCCGCCACCCACGAGCCTATCGTCCGAAGCTCAAGGAAGCGCTCTCCCGAAATAACGCTGCCGAGCAGATGCTGAACCACAAAGCTGACGACCGTCGTCAGTCCACCGCATATAACGTATACTATCAGCTCGCGCAGTGCGCCGCTCTTCTTGCTGTCATGCGCGATATCGGCACTCTTCCCTGCCTGAATGCTCTCTTCTCTGCGTATCGACCGTATATCGTGTTCGCTCTGTCCTCCGCCCGTATTCTGTCCGTTATGCGGAGTCTTACTTACTTCGCTCATTCGTTACCTCCGTCTGTTTTCTTTTCCAGACGTAAAAACTCTTCAAACCTATCTCTTGCCCGCAGCAGATCTATTGCCTCGGCAAGTGCCCCCGCCGATATATCGGTAGGCAATCCGAGAAACTCGCACAGTCGCATTCTGCGCTCGGCCGCGCCGTCACAGCCGCTCATTCCCGCAGCATACAGCTCTGCTTTTGTAAAATGCACGGCGGTGCCCGCAGCGTCGGAAGCATCGCCGCAAGCAGAGCCGCCGCCCAGCGCAGCCGCGAGAAAATCGCTGAGTATCCGACGCAGCTCGTCGCTGTCTATGCCCTCAACTCCGAGATAACCCGCCTTTGACGGTGCTGCCTTTCTGCGCTCCTTGCCCTCGACCTGCGGAATATAGACATTGTATATCTGCCTGCCCTCTCCGAGCGCTGTACGCAGATAGCTGCGTATCAGAAGTCCCGCGCCGTCCGAATCTGTCAGTATAATTATCGCGCCCAGGCTGTCGCACAGACTGCGAAGATACGCGAGCTTCTTTTTATTGTGAAAGAGACCGAAGCCGTCGGTGGTGATGACAGGCGCATTTGTAATGCTCGCGAGCCGTATCTTATCGTACTTTCCCTCGACTACGATGGGATACGGTATATCTATAAGTCCGACGCATGCCGCGTCCGTCTTTTTATTCAGCATCTGCACAGCCCCGCGATCATCTGCTCGAGAATTACGTATTGGTCACCGCCCGACTGCTTTATCGCCGTGTCCGCATCGAGCAACAGCCCGATTGCACGCTCGGGTGCGCCGTCGCGCATACGTCCGAGAGCATCGAGATATTTTCCGACGCGGAATTCGTGCATCCCGAGCTCCGAGCTTATCTGCGAGCGCGTTCTGCCGGACGACGCAAGCGCCGAAATAACGGCAAGAT
>ENA-ORRN01002783-ORRN01002783.1-human-gut-metagenome-genome-assembly--contig:-NODE-2783-length-10724-cov-2.532758_pt1 | contig 10724 bp, 8 predicted proteins | sample MGYA00242174_ERZ509132 | MGnify/ENA primary metagenome ERZ509132 (study PRJEB26280, sample SAMEA2338671) | human gut metagenome | biome: human gut; feature: human-associated habitat; material: faeces...
AAATCCAACCGATAAGGCATCGATGGAAGTGGCAATTCCCTGTACCATCAGTGTTCCGAAGCCGAGCTTTGGTTTCTCCACATCTTCTCCTCTGCTGCGGATTCCCTCAACCACCATCTTTCCACCGATAAAGGCAAGAAGAATCAGGGCAATCCATGGGATAAATTTTTCGAATGCATGGAAATACTCTACGATTGTGTGAACGTAGATCCATCCGGTCATAGGCATCAATGCCTGAAAGAAAGCGAAGACACCGGCAATCCCGCAGGATTTGCTTTTTTTCATGTGAGGCTCATTCAGACCGTTTGCAAGCGATACCGAAAAGGCATCCATAGCCAGTCCAACCCCGAGCAGGGCACTGTTCAAGAAAAATAATACATTCCATTCCATTTTCTGTTCCTCCGATTGGTATACTCTTAATAAAAAGACCCGGATACAGCAGTAACTATATCCAGGTTCCAATCAATTCGATATATGGACTGCATGTATAGTTACTTCCTATACATGAGTCTCGCAATTTAAAACAAGCCAGACCGGATGGTCAGTATGTTGACTTGCTACGATATACGCTTGCTACTCCCTCATGGGTCACAATGATAATAATTTATCACTATTTGCGAGAAGTGTCAATTATTTATGACAGTTCGCCCAGCCTGTAATCCAGGGACAACCTGTAATCCAGGGGCTACAGGGATTCTGAGGGCCGCCGGACGACGCTGCGTCGGAACTCCCGGGGCGTCATATGCATAAACCGTTGGAAGGTCCGGTTGAAGTAGCTGATATTATTAAAGCCGGTCTGCAAAGCAATCTGGCTGATCTCGCGGTCTGTTTCCAAAAGCAGCTCCGTACTTTTGCTGATGCGGAAATAATTCAGGTATTCAAAGGGGGTCATGTGCGTTACCGATTTAAAGGAACGGCAAAGATACCCTTTGCTGATGTTAAAGTTTTTTTCCAATTCATCCAAGGTAACAGTATCATTATAATTTGCCTGCAGGTATTTCATAATGGATTTAATGAGCCCGGTACGGTAATCGGAATCCACATAAGCTTCTTCCTGATTTACGATCGCATGTGAAATCATCAGATGGCAGGATTTAAGGAGAGCTGCCTTGATGAGCAGTTCATAGCCGTAGGGCTTTGTAAGAAAGGCATCATGAATCTCGTCAAGTACCTCGCGCAGTGTGAATTCCCAGGCAAATGCCGGATTGATGACCCGTGAGGTCTCATAAAGCGTGGAAAACTGTACACCTTGATGGAAAAGCGGATCTAAAAACTTCTGTTGAATAATGTCGTTTCCAAGGCTGTAGAGCAGATCCGGGTGGAAAACGATCGCGTAGAAGTCCAGTGCTTCTCCAATTTCACAGGTAACAAGGTGAAGGGCATTGGCAGGAATCAGGCAGATGCTTCCGGTTTTCAGGGCAAAGGCTTCCTCCCCTAAATACAGACGTCCATTTCCGCGTTCAATGACCAGGATTTCCACTTCTTCATGCCAGTGGCAGTTCACCCGTTCCGGGAAGGTAGTGTCCGACTGGATATCATAGAGCATAAACGGAAACAGGGAATTGCCGTGAATCCGTGTCTCACGTAATTGTGGAGTGTTATTGTTTGTAATGCTTTTTGCGGGGATCTTTTTCATGCTGAGGTTCTTCATGTGGCTCCTTGTGATCTCAGATGTCAATATTGTACCAATATCATGCAATAAAATTCAAGTAATACGATGGAAGTATCATTACACTGTTATTATAAGATACCAGGGTCAAAAGGTCTAAGCCCACATGAGCTTGCTCATAAGTGGGTGAAAGACCTTAGGACCCGCCCCGATATGAGCATAAAAGTGGGATGATAATCCCACGATATGCGAATATTGGGTAGGATTGTGGGAGTGCGTAGCACGAAGCAATCCGTAGGTATCAAAGTCGGGGGCTTTTGACCCCGACATCATTATAAAGAATAAAAGCACAATATGCAATTCCTGACAGGCGATTGATTTGTAATGTGTTGGAAGGGACAGTGCAAAAAATACTATTTTAGACTATAAATGTTCTGCTTATGAAGGCTTTTCTTAATATGATTGTACAGATCTATTGAGATTGGACATAATTATGAGAAAATAGCAGGAAATATCCAAAGTCAAGGACGGTGCAGGTGGAAAACGAATTTTGCAGGATAGAAATTGGATATAAAGAAAAGAAAATGACAAGAAATGTCCAAAATCAAGGATAATGTGTGTGAAAAAGGAATTGAATCTGATGAAAATTGGACATAAACAAGTAAAGTAAGGCTTTTTATATCCAAAAGAAAAGGAAAATATGGATATCTATTCGTAAGTCAAAGAAATTTTGGATATATCATTTAAAAAAACCAGATATATGTCCAAAATGAGACTTGGCATGCATGAAGAAAAATGGGATATATGGAATGGTACACAGGCATGGGGTCAAGCACAAGCCATGACACAGCACACGGACATGGAGTCAAGCACAAGGCATGACACAACACACAATACATGGAGTTAAGCGTAAGACATGAAGCAGCACACAATACATGAAGCCAAGCGTAAGGCATGAAGCAGCACACAATATATACAGGAAAAACAATACATGAAGCGATGCACAATATATGTGGGAAAATTCAATATATGGAGGAAAGAACACTGCATGGATTAACACACAATACATAAAACAACACAGAACAACATAAAACAACACAGAACAACACACAAGGAGGATGAGACATGAGATTCTTTAAAGAAAACAACAGTTTATGCTTCAAGCATCAGTATGAAACCGTGATGATTACCCCATGGGGAAAGAATGCGTTACGCGTGCGTGCGACAAAGTACCCACAGTTTACGCAGCATGACTGGGCACTGGAGGAAGTGGTTCCTGATACATCCAAAGAAGTTTCCATTGAAATCAATGAGGACAACACTGCATCCATTCAGAACGGGAGACTTAGCCTCAAAATTGATGCATCCGGTATTCTGACCTATTACCGCGATGGTAAGAAATTCTTAAAGGAATATCACAGAGACTACGATCAGCCGTCCTGTCCCGAAAGCCGGTGTTTAAAGATCCGTGGCAGAGAGTACAAGGCAATCATCGGTGGAGACTATACCTTAAAGGTTCGTTTTGAAAGCAACAACGGAGAGAAAATTTATGGAATGGGACAGTACCAGCAGGAATATCTGGATTTGAAGGGCTGTACACTGGAGCTGGCACAGCGCAATTCCCAGGTAAGTATTCCGTTTGCCGTATCCAGTCTCGGTTATGGCTTCCTGTGGAATCATCCGGGCGTAGGAACGGCTACGTTTGGTAAGAATTACACGGAATGGGAAGCAAAAGCAACGAAGCAGATGGATTACTGGATTACCGTAGATGACAATCCGGCAAAGATTATGGAGAATTATACCGAAGTAACAGGAAGAACACCGATGTTTCCGGAAGAACTGCTTGGTTTATGGCAGTGCAAGCTTCGTTACCGGACCCAGGAGGAGGTGTTGGGAGTTGCCCGTAAATACAAGGAGCTGGGCATCCATATTGATGTGATCGTGATCGACTTTTTCCACTGGACCAGACAGGGAGACTGGCAGTTTGATAAGAAATACTGGCCGGATCCCAAGGCAATGTGTGAAGAACTTCATGCAATGGGAACCAAAGTGGTTGTTTCTGTATGGCCGACCGTGGACAAAAAAAGTATTCATTTTGCAGAAATGCAGGAGCGCGGCCTGCTGATCCGGACAGAGCATGGCGGCAACCAGACTTATGATTTCCAGGGGGACTGTCTGGAAATCGATGTAACCAATCCGGAAGCGGCAGAGTATATCTGGGAGAAGTGCAAGGAAAGCTATTACGATTACGGAATTGATCTATTCTGGCTGGACAATTCCGAACCGGATTATAACGTATATGATTATGACAATTACCGTTATTATATGGGAACAGCACTGGAAGTAACCAATGTATATCCAAAGCTTTTTGCCAAGGCATTTACCGATGGAATGAAAAAGGAAGCAAAGACGGACAGGATTCTTCATCTGATCCGTTCTACCTGGGCAGGCGGACAGAAGTATGGTGTTCTTTTGTGGTCCGGTGATGTGCCGAGTACCTTCGAGTCCTTAAGGGATCAGATCAATGCAGGCCTCAATGCCGGACTTGCCGGAATTCCCTGGTGGACAACAGATATCGGTGGCTTTATGACCGATGACTGGCAGGATGAAGCCTTCCGTGAACTGCTATTGCGCTGGTATGAGTTTGCCGTGTTCAGTCCGGTACTGCGTATGCACGGTGACCGCGGACCGCACGACATTGAGCCGTTGGATGAAAGGGAATGGGGTGGTGGAAGCCTTTATACCGGACATGATAATGAGCTTTGGAGCTATGGCGAGGAAGCTTTTACCATTATGAAAAAGCAGCTGGATCTGCGCCTTTCCATGAAGCCTTATATTGAAAAGCTGATGAAGGAAGCCACACAGACCGGTGCACCCCTGCTTCGTACTTTATTCTATGAGTTTCCGGAAGATCCGATGTGTTGGGAGATCGAAGACCAGTATATGTTTGGTGACAGGTATCTGGTAGCACCGGTTCTGGAGCTTGGCTGCAGGGAACGTCAGGTTTACCTTCCGGAGGGAACCTGGAAGAATCTGGTAGACGGTAAGGAATATTTAGGTGGCGCTTACGTGATGAGCGAAGCTCCGCTTGAGGCTATTCCGGTATTTGAAAGAGTGTAGGACGGTACGGAGCACTTTGTGAGAATTGTTTTGTGAACTGTCTTTTGAATTATTTTTTGAATTATTTTGTAAATGTTTTTTTGTAAAAGATTCTTTGTAAAAGATTTTGAACAGTGTTTTGAATAATGGTTTGTGAAATGTGGTTTGTAAATACGAGACGGTTCTTGCAATTACAGGAAAGATTCGTTAAACTGGGAATGTATGTGAATACATTCCCAGTTTGCAATTGTTTGTAAATGCGTAAAATGTCAGTACTTTTGCAAATAGTATTCGAAATAGTTATACCTTTTTAAATATTTAAATATAAAATATCAGGAGGAGAAGAATACAAATGAAGGCACTGATCAAAGAATTTAAGGAATTTATTTCAAGAGGAAACGTGATGGATATGGCCGTCGGTGTCATCATCGGTGGTGCATTTACTGCAATTGTGAATTCACTGGTAAATGATATGCTGATGCCGTTGCTTTCCCTTTTAACCGGTGGATTTGATTTTTCCGGACTCAGCATTGCCCTTGGAGAAGGAGAGAATGCAGCAACGATCAATTATGGTTCCTTTATTTCTGCCATCATTAATTTTCTGTTGATTGCACTGGTGATCTTCCTGATTATTAAGGCAATCAATAAGGTTTCCCGTAAGAAGAAAGAAGAAACTCCGGCACCGACCACGAAGGAATGCCCGTATTGTAAGGAACAGATTGCTATTGATGCCACGAGATGTCCTCATTGTACTTCAGAGCTTGAGTAACCACTAATCACACGGAAATAAATTCAAGAGTGATCTGTGAAAATCTGTTTTGACAGTATGGAATGGAAGCGGGAAATGAGAAGCAGGAATGGTAAGAGGAAAGTGAAAATCATGGAACAGAACATTGAGAATACACAATCGATAGCAGAACCGATGAGCCGGCAGAAGAAGGTCGCAGCCATCAATGATCTGACCGGATACGGGCGGTGTGCACTGACCGTTTCCCTTCCGGTGATTTCCCATATGAAGCTGCAATGCTGTCCGGTTCCAACGTCAATTTTATCCAATCATACCGGGTATCCGGAGTATTATTTTGATGATTATACTGACCGCCTGCCGGAATATCTTGCTATGTGGAAGAAGCTGAATCTGTCCTTTGACGGAATCATGTCCGGATTCTTAGGCTCTGCAGAGCAGATCGGTATGGTGGAGAGTTTTATTAAAACCTTTCGTAAGGAGCATACCATTGTGGTCGTAGATCCGGTGATGGGAGATCATGGATCAATCAGCAGCGTCTATACAGAAGAAATGTGTCTGTTAATGCGCAGGCTGGTATCTCTTGCAGATATTGTAACACCGAACCTGACCGAAGGCTGCAGATTGACGGATGTGCCCTACCGGGATCATGGCTGGACGCGGAAGGAGTTACTCCGGATGGCAGAACATCTGACGGATTATGGACCGCAGAAGGTGGTTATTACCGGAATTCCACAGGGAGAGTTTATCGCGAATTTCATGTATGAAAAGGACAGAGAACCCGGGATGATCCGGACACACCGTGTTTTTGAGGAACGCTGTGGAACCGGAGATCTGTTTGCCTCCATTATCACTGCGGATGCTGTGAATGGCGTGGAATTTGAGCAGTCCGTGCGTAAGGCATGCCGTTTTATTAAGAAATGCATGATCAAGACTGCCGAGATGCATATTGAACCGAAGAACGGTGTATGCTTCGAGGAAATATTGCATTTACTGTAGTAGTTATATGTGGTTCAACAAAAGGGACATCCGGTCAACGGATGTCCCTTTCTACATACCCTTTTCTACATAACCCCACAATTTTCTCTAAACTGTTTATTCTGTCAGTAAGACTTAACCCATAGTAACAACAACGTCGTAGGTTTCCTTGCCCTTTACATAAGGGATCACACATCCGTCGATTGCCTTGCCGTCTACGGTGATGCTCTTAATTCCCTTTTCAACCTTGTCAGGGTTTTGAACCTTGATGTTGTAGGTTCCTTCACGGAATTTACGTGTTAATTCAAAGTCACCGAAATCCTTCGGTACACAAGGATCAATGCTTAATCCGTTGTGGGTCGGATATACACCTAAGATGTACTGGGAAACATTGACAAAGGTCCATGCAGCAGTACCGGTTAACCAGCTGTTCTTTGCTTCACCATGGAACTTCGCATCACGGCCGGCAACCATCTGGGAGTATACATAAGGCTCTGTTCTGTGAATCTCACTGAACTCTTCGCAGTAAGCAGGACAGGTCTTCTGGTAAATTTCAAATGCTCTGTCACCACGTCCGATTACGGTTTCAGCGATGGAAACCCAGGGGTTATTGTGGCAGAAGATACCGGCATTCTCTTTATATCCGGGTGGATAAGAAGAGATTTCGCCAAGCTCTAAGTGATATCTGGTATAAGCAGGCTGGAGAATCATGACACCATATTTGGTATCCAGCTTTTCTTTTACAGAATCAAGAGCTTTTTTGGCAAGACCTTCCTTCACACCGATACCTGCTAAAGAGCAGAAGCCGTTGGATTCAATATAAATCTGACCTTCTTCACACTCCCTGGAACCGATCTTCTGACCGTAAGCATCGTATGCACGAACGAACCAGTCACCATCCCAGCCATCCTTAAGAACAGCGTCATACATTTTGGCAACTTCTTCTCTGGCATAATCTGCTTCCTTCTGGTCACCCATCAGTTCACAGAGCTGTGCATATTCTTCACCGTACTTAACGAACATACCTGCGATGAATACAGACTCTGCAACAGGTCCTTCGGAAGGACCGAAGGTCTGGAAGGATTCACCCGGATGTTCGGAGAAGCAGTTCAGGTTCAGACAGTCATTCCAGTCGGCACGTCCGATCAGAGGAAGATTGTGAGGACCCTTGTGGTTTACGGTGTAATCAAAGCTTCTCTTTAAGTGTCCCATCAAAGGAGTAGCTACGGACATATCATTATCATAAGGAACCATCTCGGTTAAAATGGTAGTATCGCCGGTTTCACGGACATAGGCGGATGTACCTGCGATCAGCCATAACGGATCATCATTAAATCCGGAACCAATGTCGGAGTTACCCTTCTTGGTAAGCGGCTGATACTGATGATATGCACTGCCATCCTGGAACTGGGTAGATGCGATATCAATGATTCTTTCTCTTGCACGGTCCGGAATCAGATGTACGAAGCCGAGCAGATCCTGACAGGAGTCGCGGAATCCCATTCCACGGCCGATACCGGATTCATAATAGGAAGCAGAACGTGACATGTTAAAGGTAACCATACACTGATACTGATTCCAGATGTTAACCATACGGTCAACCTTATCGTTAGAGGACTTCACGGTGTACTTGGAAAGAAGTCCGTTCCAGTATTCGTTCAGCTCTGCAAATGCCTTATCTACATCTGCATCTGTTTTATAACGGTCAAGCATTTCATAAGCACGCTTCTTATTTACAACACCCTTGGATTCCCATTTTTCATCTTCAGGATTCTCTATGTAGCCCAGTACGAAAACAAAGGACCTGGTTTCGCCGGGATTTAAGGTGATGTTGATCTGATGGGAAGCGATCGGCTGCCATCCGCTTGCTACGGAGTTGGTGCAGGCACCATTCTTCACAGCGGTCGGATCATCTGTTCCATTGTATGCGCCAAGGAATTCATCGCGGATGGTATCAAAGCCATCGATCTTCGCATTTACAGAGTAAACAGCATAGTGATTACGACGCTCTCTGTACTCGGTTTTGTGGAAAATCGTGGAATTTACGATTTCAACTTCGCCGGTACTGAAGTTACGCTGGAAGTTCTTCATATCATCATCCGCATTCCATAAGCACCATTCTACATAGGAGAATAAGGACAGTGTCTTGACGGAAGATGAGTTGTTGGTCAGCTTCACCTGGTTGATTTCACAGGTATCGTTCATCGGAACAAAAGCGAGAACAGAAGCCTGTACATCATTCTTGCTTGAGATAAAGCGGCTGTAACCGATACCGTGATGGCACTCGTAAGAGTCAAGCTCAGTCTTTGTGGGCTTCCACCCGGGATTCCAAATGGTATCTCCATCTTTAATATAGAAGTATTTACCATTCACATCATTGGGGGTATCGTTGTAACGATAACGGGTTAAACGAAGTAACTTCGCATCCTTATAAAAGGAATAGCCACCGCAGGTGTTGGATATCAGACTGAAGAAATCATTACAGCCAAGATAGTTGATCCAGGGAAGCGGTGTTTTGGGAGTGGTGATCACGTACTCACGGTTCGCGTCATCAAAATAACCAAATTTCATAGCACTTTCTCCTTACCTTATTAATTATTTTTAATTGTATTAATAGTTACCTATAATATAAAGTAAACGATTGCTGATATTGATAAACATACAGAAAACGTTTAAGTAACTTCTTAATTAGAATTATACATAAAAGGATATGCTATTGCAACAACAAAATTGTGCATATTAGAGCGATTTCGAATAGAGAAAAATAATTTCTAGTGCAAAAATATTATTTTGAAGGCTAATAAAATTAAAATTACTTAAGATTAGCTTATGAACAAATACTAATAGCGAAAATTTAAGTTGCCAATAGTAAAATCCTTGTTAAAAATAGTAGAAATATACTTGCTCTTTCTATGAAATCTGCTAAAAATATCATTTTTGTATAAAAAAATAATAAAAAGCATTGCGAAGTTATAAAAAATGATGTACGATAATAATACGAAAACGATTAAGAAATCAATGAGCAGTGAAGGGATTACAGCTATGGTTTCGATGAAGGATATTTCAGCAGCCTGCGGGGTATCGATAGCAACCGTCAGCAAGGCCCTGAACGATCACAAGGATATAGGAAAAGAAACAAAGGAACATATCAGACAGGTTGCCAAGGAAATGGGATATTCCCCAAACTCTGCGGCCAAGGCATTAAAAACAAACTGCACCAGAAATCTTGGAGTCCTCTTTGTAGATGATGCCAACAGCGGTCTGAAGCATGATTATTTTACATATGTACTGGACAGCTTCAAAAGTACTGCAGAAGAGAAGGGATACGATATCACTTTTATTAACAGCAACCGATCCGGTGGAAACAAGATGTCCTATTTAGAGCATAGCCGGTATCGCGGATTTGACGGTGTGATGATTGCCTGTGTGGACTTCTATGATCCGGAAGTGGAAGAACTGGTACGGAGTGATATCCCGGTAGTCACCATTGATCATCTTTTTAATAACCGATGCGCCATTATCTCAGATAACGTATCCGGCATGAGAGATCTCGTACAATATGTTTATTCCATGGGACACCGCAGGATTGCATACATTCATGGAGCATCTTCAGCGGTTACACAGAACCGGTTATCTTCCTTCTATAAGACCTGTGAGGAGCTTGGTATTGATGTTCCGGCAGAGTACATAGGAGAAGCGCCTTACCGTGATACGAACGGTGCCTACCTGGAAACGAAGAGACTCCTGGGACTTAAGGAGATTCCGACCTGCATCCTTTATCCGGATGATTTCTCCTGCTTTGGAGGAATTAATGCCATCAATGAACTGGAACTTAAGATTCCTGATGATATTTCTATAGCAGGTTATGATGGATTAAGAATTGCAAGACATTTTGAACCGAAGCTTACGACCATTATCCAGGATACCGGGAGACTTGGAAGAGAAGCAGCACTGAAACTCATCAGTCTCATTGAAAATCCAAAGTCAACAATTACCGAACAGATTGTCGTTCCGGGGGTGCTTTTTGAGGGTAATTCGGTGAAGCATTTATAATACAGGAAACAAAGCATACAATCTTACCGGTTGTACATAAAATGAGATATATAAGAAGAACGGCAGTGAACGGTAATGATGCGTTTCTTCTATATATAAAGAAAAGCAAATCTAACGGAAAAAGGAGAGATGACTATGAAAAGCTTCTTGCATAACACGTGGAAGCACAGAGCGCACGTTGTAATGGCGTTGCCGGCATTCCTGATTTTATTCTTTATCATGTATGTCCCTATGGCTGGG
>ENA-ORRN01002784-ORRN01002784.1-human-gut-metagenome-genome-assembly--contig:-NODE-2784-length-10722-cov-4.901659_pt1 | contig 10722 bp, 9 predicted proteins | sample MGYA00242174_ERZ509132 | MGnify/ENA primary metagenome ERZ509132 (study PRJEB26280, sample SAMEA2338671) | human gut metagenome | biome: human gut; feature: human-associated habitat; material: faeces...
TTTAACTTCGTTCATACGCCTTACTCCCATCAAAATATATATTGTGTATAGTTTAGCACCACAAAGAGCAATATTTCACGAAAATTCTGTTAATAGTTGTGCTCAATGGCATACACTTTCAAGTTATTTGTTCGTTATTCTGAGCATTCTGTATCCGATGCCGACGTGAGTCTGGATATACTGAACGCCGTTTGAGTTTTTTTCCAGCTTTCGGCGCAGTGTTGCCATATAAACGCGAAGCGACGATACGTCAGACGCGGTTGGGCTTCCCCATACCTCTTTTAAAATGTAATTGTGCGTGAGCACCTTGCCGGTGTTTTTCGCAAGAAGGCACAGGAGCTTGTACTCTATCGGAGTGAGGTGTATTTCGACGTCGGATATATACACGCAGCCGGCCGAATAGTCGATACGCATATCGCCGTTTTCGTATGTGCTGGATTCCTCGCCGATCCTGTCACCGTCGTATCTGACACGTCTGAGTGCAACGCGCAGGCGCGCAAGCAGCTCATCTACGGAAAACGGCTTTGTCAGATAATCGTCCGCTCCGGCGTCGAGCGCCGATACCTTGTCAAAATCCTCGCTGCGCGCCGAGACCACAATGATCGGCATATTGCTCCACGAACGGATCTTTTTTATTATCTCAACTCCGTCCATATCCGGCAGACCGAGGTCAAGCAGAACAACATCCGGCTTGCACGATAATGCCTCCATAACGGCACCCGCTCCGGTAGCTGCGCGCTTATAGGCGTAGTCCTGCGTTTCAAGCGTTGCCGAGATAAGATTAGCAACGGCATTATCATCCTCAACTATAAGTATCTGCGGTTTATTCATCAGGCTGCACCTCCGCCCTTTTCAAATCGAATGTAAACACCGCGCCGTGCGGCGTGTTATCTGAAACCTCTATGCTGCCGCCGTGCGCTTCAACAATGCTTTTGCACAGCGCAAGCCCGAGGCCGAGGCCGCGTCTTGCGTCGCTGCTTGCTTTGTTTCCGGTGTAAAACATATCAAATATCTTTTCTTTTGCCTCGTCGCTTATGCCGTTTCCGTCATCGGTAACGCTTATAAGCACTCTGTCATCCCGTGCCGACGCTTCAAGGCAGATATGCGAGCCTCGAGGCGTGTATTTCACGGCGTTGTTAATAAGGTTAATTACAACCTGCACTATGAGCCTTGCGTCCATATATGCCATGAGCAGCTCATCATCAAGCTTAACTTCCAGCTCATGCTCCGACAGCAGCCTGTCCGAATGCGAAACGGCCTCGCGGAAGATATCGTCCAGAAGCTCCGGCTGCATGTTTTCAATTCTGCTGCCGCCCTCCATGCGAGTTATTGAGAGAAGATTCTCAACAAGGTCTATGAGCCAGTGCGCGTCATCGTATACCGATACATACATCTGTCTGCGCTTTTCCTCGGGAAGCTCGTTTTCCATAAGCAGCGCCGCAGTGCCGGATATATTCGTCAGCGGCGTACGCAGATCGTGAGATATGGCACGCAGAAGGTTTGACCGTAGCTCCTCGGCTCTTGCCTTTTCTTCGATCCTGCGCTTTTCGATGCGGTTATACTCATTTTCAAGCATAAGGCCGCACTCGTCAAGTATCGCAACAGTCAATGTCTTTTCAAAGCTCTCAAGCATCGGGGAGGCTTTCATTGCCACGCCCGCAACGGCAAACACTCTGCCGTTTGCGTGGATGGCCATGTAAATTCCGTTTGATTTCTGCCGCGTATCCGTTCCGTTTCCGGCGCGGCGGTCGTTCTCTAACACCCACCGTGCGCTGTCGCGATCATACTGCGTAAGATAATCGTCAAAGCCGGCGTTTTCGTTCACGGGAAACAGCATAGGCTCGCTCAATGCGCCGTTTTCAACGGGGTATATCAGAACGCTGCACTCAAGCAGCTTGACAAGCTGCCCGGCAGTCACGGTAAGTATTTGCTCTGTACCTATCGCCTGCTGAAGCTTCTGGCTTGTTTCGAGAAGTATTTCGGTTCTGTACACTCTCAGCGCCGTCTGATGCGTCTGGCGCTTTATTCTTGCCGTTATAGACGATATGAAAAACGCCGCTGCAAACATGACGATGAACGTCATAATATGGCTCGGGTCCGAAAACAGCGAAAAATACGGTTCCGTGAAAAAGAAGTTGCATATCAGGACCGAGAGTATTGACGCGGCAAGACTGTAGCTGCGTCCGGCGGTGAGCATGGCAATGCCGAGAACGCCGATTATATAAATAACTATAACGTTTGCCGTAGAAAATCCAAGATCGGAGAACAAATAGCCTATGCCTGTGCAGAAAGCAAGCATAACGGCGGTTATAAGCGCATCGCGAAGACTGAGCCGCTCCTGACTGCGTGCCGAGCCGCGCGGCGTATCCGAGGTCTCGCTTTTGTCGGGGATTATATATATGTCTATATCGGACGCAAGCTCACCCAAGCGATCGACTATGCTCTTTTTTGAAAAAAAGCCGCGCTTACCCGGGCTTCGTCCTATCACTATCTTTGTTGAGCCTGAAACACGCGCATACTCGGCTATGACTGCCGCGGCATCATCTCCGTAAAGCGTTCTGATCTGTGCTCCGAGCTGCTTTGCGAGGCGAATATTTTCCGCAAGGCGGCTGTCAGGCTCGGCAGCATAATTTGCAGGCTCAACAAAAAGCGCCGTGAGCGTTCCGTGGAATGCCTCGGCTATTTTGGCTGCCGCTCTGACGACACGCGCATTTGTCGGCGAGCCGGACAGGCACACAAGTATTTTTTCCTCGCGCTGCATTCTTCCACCTCATTTCTGCCGCAATTATAGCATATTAAACGGTGCCAGAAAACCGTTTTCCCATTTTTAGTCTGTGTTTTAATGAAACTTTAATGTTTTGGGCGATCCTCTAATCCCATTATAATGCCGCCGGTGCTATAGTTTAATCACAATGCTATAGTCTAATCACAAAAAGATCAAACGAGGCGCGATTTATGAAAATCATTATAGTCGGCTGCGGTAAAATTGGCCAAAGCATTCTGCAAAGCCTTATAAGCGAGGGACATGAGATCGTTGTTGTTGACTCCAACCGTGAGGTCATAGACAGTGTCAGCACAAACTACGATGTCATGGGCATATGCGCCGCCGGCACGCATTTTAAAACTCTGTCGGACGCAGGCGCCGACAGCGCCGAGCTTTTCATCGCGGCAACAGGCTCGGACGAGATAAACATGCTCAGCTGCTTTCTTGCAAAGCGCATGGGTGCAAAGCACACCGTCGCGCGCATACGCGGCAGCGAATACACAAGCGAAAACCTTGACTTTATTAAAAATCAGCTTGAGCTTTCGATGGTCATCAACCCCGAAAGGCTCACGGCAAAGGCCATATACAATATTCTGAAGTTTCCCTCGGCCGTAAAATCAGAGAGCTTTACAAGAAGCCGCTTTGAGATGGCCGAAATGAGCGTCAAGCCCGGCTCTGCGCTCGATGGAGTTGAGCTTTCGGCGCTGAGAGCAAAAAGCGGGGCATCATTTCTTGTGTGCGCAGTGCTGCGTGACAAGACCGCGTACATTCCTCGCGGAAGCTTTGTGCTGCGTGCAGGAGATAAGCTCGGCCTTATAGCCGCGCCCGAGGATATGCAGAAGCTGCTCGGCAACATGGGCATACTGCAAAAGCGCACAAAGCACGTGATGCTGCTCGGCGCTAGCCGCATAGCGGAATACTTGAGCGATGAGCTTATCCGCAGCGGAAACGGCGTAAAAATAATCGAAAAGGATGCAAAGCGCTGCGATGATATATCCGCCGCACTCGGCGGTAGCGCTGTTGTCATTCACGGCGACGGTTCGCAGCACGAGCTGCTCGACGAGGAGGGGCTTGACGGCGCCGATGCTTTCGTGGCACTCACCGGAATGGACGAGGAAAACCTGCTGCTTTCGTACTACGCGCTCGACCGCGGCGTGCCGAAGGTTATCGCCAAGCTCAACCAGGACGCATACCACGAGCTTTCGGAGCATCTGGGCGTTGAGTGCACCGTATCGCCAAAGCACATAACTGCCGACGTTCTGCTTAGATACGCCCGTGCGCTGCAAAACTCCATGGGCAGCAGAGTAGAAACGCTTTACAGCCTCATGAACGGCAAGGTCGAGGCGCTTGAATTTATCGTTTCTCCCGATTTCGGCTACACGGGCATTCCCGTAAAGCAGCTTGACCTCAAGCCTGACATTCTGTTGGCCGGAATAATCCGCGGCGGCAAGAACATCATCCCCTGCGGCGACGACGTTATATTGCCCGACGACCGCGTGATAATAATTGCTGCCGGCAGAAAGCTGTACGATCTTTCGGATGTGATAGCAAAATGAAGATAAAGCTTGTTTTTCATACAGTCGGCAGAGTACTTCTTCTCGAGGCCGCGCTTATGCTGCTTCCGCTTGCCGTTTCGCTGATCTACGGCGAAAGCTGCGCACTTGCATTTGCGATATCTGCCGCTTCCTCCGCCGCTATAGGAGCGGCGCTCAAACGTTTCTGCCGCAGCGAGAGCAAGAACCTGTACACTCGCGACGGGCTTGCGATAGTGGCTCTGTCATGGATAGGAATATCGCTGTTCGGCGCATTGCCGTTTGTCATAAGCGGCAGTATACCGTCGTTTATAGATGCGTTTTTTGAAACCGTTTCCGGCTTTACGACAACGGGCGCATCTATCCTCACGGATGTTGAAGCGCTCAGCCACGGTCTATTGTTCTGGCGCAGCTTCACGCACTGGGTCGGCGGCATGGGCGTGCTTGTGTTCATAATGGCCGTAATGGAAAAAACGCCTGAGCGCTCGGTGAACATTCTCCGCGCTGAGATGCCGGGGCACAACGTGGATAAGCTCACCCCCCGGGCAAGCGGAACGGCAAAGATCCTGTATTACATATACCTTGCCCTTACCGTGCTCGAGACCGTACTCCTTTTGTGCGGCGGCATGCCGCTGTTTGACAGCATCGTTCACGCGCTCGGCACAGCCGGCACGGGAGGCTTCGGAATAAAGGCCGACAGCATCGCATCGTACTCACACTTCTGTCAATGGGTGATAACCGTGTTTATGCTGCTGTTCGGCGTGAGCTTTAACATGTACTATCTGCTGCTTATCAAAAGATGGCGCGAGGTGCTCAAATCAAACGAGCTTAAATGCTACCTGGGCATAAGCCTTGCAGCAATGATAATCGTCGTGCTGAGCATCATGCCCCTGTACGGCAGCATCGCCGATGCGGTCAGGCTTTCCGCTTTTCAGGTATCCTCCATCGTCACTACGACAGGCTACGCCACCGCGGATTTTGATGCCTGGCCGAGTCTTGCAAAGGCAGTTTTGCTTGTTCTTATGTTCTTTGGCGGCTGCATGGGTTCAACGGCAGGCGGTCTTAAAATGAGCCGCGTTACAGTGCTTGCGCAGATAGCGCGCAACGACCTGCGTCACGCTCTGCGTCCGCGCGAGGTAAGCTCTGTTATTTTAAACGGCCGGCGCGTTGACGCGCAGGGCGAAAGGCAGATACTTTCTTACTTTGCACTGTATATTGCGGTTATCGGAGCCGTGTTTTTGCTCATAAGCTTTGAGCCGTTCGGGATAGAGACCAATTTCTCGGCTACCGTGAGCTGCGTGAACAACATTGGCCCCGGCTTCGGGCAAGTCGGCCCGAGCCTGAGTTATGCCGATTATTCTGCGTTTTCAAAGCTTGTTCTGTCATTTGCCATGCTTCTCGGCAGGCTTGAGATATACCCCCTGCTTCTGCTGCTGTCGCCGCAGCTTTGGACCAAGAGATGAGGTGCCGTTATGGACATTGAAAGTGTTGTTCTTGTTATATCAGTCATACTGCTGTTTGTTATAGGCTATGTTGCCGTGGGCGTGCTCATCCCCGATCCGAGGAAGATCAGAAAGCGCAGAAACAGACGCAGAAAGTAAAAAACACACCGCACGGAAAATGAACCGTGCGGTGTTTGCATATTAATTATAATAAAATATCAGATCCTGCTGTTTATCCAAGCGAGGATATCGGCATAGACCTCAGCCTTGTTTATCTCGTTGAGCATTTCGTGGCGGCCGTCCTTATATAGTTTTATGGAGACATCCTTCATGCCGGCCTTTTTGAAGTTTTCGTACGCAAGCTTAACGCCCTTGCCGCATTCGCCGACGGGGTCCTTATCGCCGGACATAAAGTAAACGGGCATATCCTTCTTCATTGACTTGAGATTATTGACGTTTGTAATGAACTTAACGCCCGTCATCATATCCCTGAACAGGCTGCACGAGGGGATAAATCCGCAGAGAGGATCGGCAATATATTTATCCACAACCTCCGTATCACGCGTGAGCCAATCATACTCGGTGCGCGGATTTTCATATATCTTATTATAGCTTCCGAAGGCGAGGTTATTGAGGAACTTGCTGTAATGATGCGCGCCCTTGAGAGCCGTGACGAGATTTCCCATGAAAAGGCCGCCGTTTACGAGTGCTGCGCCCTGATTGCCGGTGCCGCTTATTATCGCAGCGTCAAAGCCGCCGGGATAGCGGATAAGATGCGTGCGCGCCATGAAGCTGCCCATGCTGTGTCCGAACAGGACAAACGGAACGTTCGGATAGGTCTGCTTCATTGCAAGACGAAGTATCTCCTCGTCCTTTATGATATAATCCCAACCGTTTTTCTCGGCGAAAAAGCCCATCTGCTCGGGCTTTTCAATGCTCTGACCGTGGCCGAGATGGTCTGTGCCGACGGCAACGAAACCGTTAGACGCAAGAAACGCCATAAAATCATCATAGCGGCTTATGTGCTCGGCAATACCGTGCATTATCTGCACGACCGCGCGCACCTGCCCGTCGGGAACACATCTGCGAACATGGATGCGGTTTTTGCCCGTGCTTGAATTAAAATAAAAATCATTGAAACTAGGCATGGAAAACGACCTCCGTATATGTTATTATATGAATTATAGCATACTTGCAGCAAAATGCAACGGAATTAGCAAAATCAGTATGGAGGTAATCATATGAACGGTTATGTTGTCGCACTCGATCAGGGAACGACCAGCTCAAGAGCGATAATTTTTGATGCAAAGGGTAAGCCTGTAACTATAGCGCAGTATCCTTTTCCACAGATATATCCCAAGCCCGGCTGGGTCGAACACGACCCGATGGTCATATTGGAAACGCAGTTTCGCGCCCTTACCGAGGCATTTGAAAAAAGCGAGCTTTCCCCTACGGACATAGCCGGCATAGGCATAACAAACCAGCGTGAGACTACGATAGTCTGGGATAAAAACACAGGCAAGCCCGTGTATAACGCCATCGTCTGGCAGTGCAGACGCACGGCTCCTATCTGCGATAAGCTCGCGGCCGACGGCATAGGCGACTATGTCCGCGATAAAACCGGACTTCTCATAGACGCATATTTTTCAGGCACGAAAATAAAGTGGATACTCGACAACGTCGAGGGTGCGCGCGAGCGCGCCGAGCGCGGCGAGCTGCTGTTCGGCAACGTTGATTCGTGGCTTATCTGGAACCTCACCGGCGGCAAGGCGCATGTATCGGATTATTCCAACTGCTCGCGCACGATGCTGTTTGACATAAACGAGCTCAAATGGGACGAGATACTTTGCGAAAAGCTCGGCATCCCCATGTCGATGCTCCCGACGCCCGTACCGTCCTCGATGATCTACGGCAAGGTCGCACCCGGAATAACCGGGCTAGAGATGCTTGCAGGCGTTCCCGTTTGCGGCAGCGCAGGCGATCAGGCGGCAGCGCTCATCGGCCAGGGCTGCATCGAAAAGGGTCAGGCCAAGAACACCTACGGAACAGGCTGCTTTACTCTCCTCAACACCGGAAGCCAGTCCGTTCGCAGCGCAAGCGGCCTTGTTACGAGCGTTGCGTGGTCCATTAACGGCAAAACGACCTATGCACTTGAGGGCAGCGTATTCAACGCCGGCAGCTCCATTCAGTGGCTGCGCGACGAGGTCGGGCTTTTGAGCACAAGCTCCGAGTGCGAAACGCTTGCCGCCTCCGTTCCCGATAACGGCGGCGTATATCTCGTTTCGGCGTTCACGGGTCTCGGCTCACCGCGCTGGGATATGTACGCGCGCGGTGCGATAGTCGGCCTGACTCGAGGCTCAACTAAGGCGCATATCGTCCGCGCGGCACTCGAGGGGATCGCCTATCAGGTCAAGGATCTGCTAGACGCAATGGAGAAAGACGCCGGCGAACCGCTGAGTGTTCTGCGCGTTGACGGCGGCGCATCTGTAAACAATTTTATGATGCAGTTCCAGTCGGATATTCTCCGCAAGCCCATTGACCGTCCCAAGATGGTCGAGACCACGGCATTCGGCGCGGCGTTCCTCGCCGGTCTTGCAGTGGGCGTGTGGAAGGACATCGGCGACATTGCCAGCATTCGCGAATCCGACCGCGTGTTTACGCCCGAGATGGATGTCACCGAAGCTGCCGCGCTGCACAAAAAGTGGCTGCGCGCAGTTGAAAGATCTGCAAAGTGGGAAGAATAATGGAACAGGTATTAGTTGTAGAGCGCAAAAAAATCGAACAATACATATCCGGCAGAAACGGCCTTATAACCGATCACCCCAATGAGCTCTTTGAGATCATAAAAGCCGAGCACGAGTTCATGCCGCGTCCCGAGGCCGAGCAGCGGCCGGACTATAAGCAGATAATCCCCTATGTTATACTGCGCCGGGGTGATGAAATATTCGTCACGCGAAGGCTCAGCAAAGGCGGCGAAGCACGTCTGCACGGCAAAATTTCTATCGGCATCGGCGGACATATAAACCCCGTTGACGAGCAGGGCGATCTTCTCATGCGCGGCCTTTGGCGCGAGATCCACGAGGAGGTCGAGCTTGACAAGCACGGCGAGCTTAGCCCCTGCGGATTTATAAACGACGATTCGAACGCCGTCGGCAGCGTCCACCTCGGCGCATGCTTTACCCTCCCCGTCGAGGGCGAGGTCTCCGTTAAGGAGACCGAAAAGCTCGAGGGTCTGTGGATGACCAAGGCCGAGCTGAAAGATAATTACGACAGTATGGAAACATGGACGCAGATCGTACTGGAGGTGCTGTGATATGAAGATATTCAAACCGGCGGATATAATGCTGCCGAGCTGTGACATGCATCGCTGGAGCGTCGTTGCCTGCGATCAGTTCACATCCGAGCCGGAATACTGGCAGCAGGTGCGCAGCATAGTCGGCGACGCACCGTCAACGCTTCATATGATGCTGCCCGAGGCCGAGCTTGGCTTAAAGGACCCCGAAGCCGAAAGCGTTAAGATAAACGCAACGATGCAGCGCTATATCGACGAGGGCGTTTTCAAAACATACCGCAACAGCTATATTTACCTTGAGCGCACGCTCAAAAACGGTGCGGTGCGCCGCGGCATAATGGGCATGTTCGATCTTGAGGCCTATGACTGGGTCGAGGGTACGCACAGCCCGATACGCGCTACCGAGCACACCGTTGAGGACAGGCTGCCGCCGCGCATCCGTATCCGCCGCAACGCGCCGCTTGAGATGCCGCACATCATGATATTCATGGATGATGCGGATAACATCGTTTTCTCCTCCGTCACGAAAGGCGAAAAGGTCTATGACTTTGAGCTGATGCAGGACGGCGGCAGCATCACCGGCTGGCTCGTAGCCGACACCGAAAAGCTTGCAAAGGCTGCCGAAAAGCTCGGCGACGAAGCCGTTTTACAGCGCAAGTACGGCTCGGCGGATAACGCGATAATCTTTGCCATGGGCGACGGAAATCACAGTCTTGCCGCTGCAAAGCGGCACTGGGAAAAGGTCAAAAAAACTCTGCCGGAGTCGGAATACGAAACCGCACCTGCGCGCTATGCGCTTGCCGAGCTTGTTAACATCCACGATGACGCCATAACCTTCGAACCGATACACAAGGTTATATTCGATACGGAAGCCGAAATGTTTTTTGCCGAGGCAAAGGCCTTTTTTGCCGACAACATCGGCGAAGGCCGGAGCATTGATCTTGTCACCGGCGAGGGCATCGAGCGGCTTAATATATCCGGCCTTACGATCGGCGAGCTTATCGGAAAATGCGAGGACTTCTGCAAGGCATTCACCGAGCGCCACGGCGGATATATCGACTATATCCACGGCGACTGCGAGTGCGTTGAAATGTCGCAGCGCTTCGGCTGCGCAGGTATTCTCCTGCCGCGCATGGAAAAATCGGAGCTGTTTTCCTCGGTCATGAAAAGCGGCCCGTTCCCGAAGAAAAGCTTTTCCATCGGCCACGGCAACGATAAGCGCTACTACCTTGAGTGCCGCGAAATCAGGTAATTTGCCCTTGTAATGGGCAAGGAATTGTGGTAAAATAATTGCCGTTAATTCGCAATAATACTATTAGAGGAGCTGTTTTATATGTCCGGACATTCCAAATGGCATAATATACAGAAAACTAAGGGCGCAGCCGACGCAAAGCGTGCGCAGGCTTTCACAAAGATCGCCCGTGAAATGATCGTTGCCGTTAAAGAGGGCGGCAGCGGCGATCCCAACAACAACTCGCGTCTGGCCGCGGTAATAACCAAGGCAAAGGCCGCGAACATGCCCAACGATAACATAAAGCGCACGATCGACAAGGCGCTGGGCGCAGGCAACACCGATAACTACGAGAAGATCGTCTATGAAGGCTACGGTCCCTCCGGCGTTGCAGTCATTGTCGAGACCATGACCGATAACCGCAACCGCACGGCGGGCGAGATCCGCCACTACTTCGATAA
>ENA-ORRN01002788-ORRN01002788.1-human-gut-metagenome-genome-assembly--contig:-NODE-2788-length-10716-cov-7.187975_pt1 | contig 10716 bp, 1 predicted proteins | sample MGYA00242174_ERZ509132 | MGnify/ENA primary metagenome ERZ509132 (study PRJEB26280, sample SAMEA2338671) | human gut metagenome | biome: human gut; feature: human-associated habitat; material: faeces...
GGCTATGAACTGGCTGCCCTTTCAGGGCGCTCGCGGTGCAATTCGTCATTATCCGCCGTCCACGAAATTCGTTAATTCGTGTAATTCGTTGTTACGCCGTCTGAGGCCAAAACATATTTCGTTGTAAACGAAGCCAAATATATTTCTTTGTTTTACTGGCGCCCCATTCGCCGCCCCACGAAATTCGTCAATTCGTTTAATTCGTTGTTACGCCGTCTGAGGCCCCCAAAAAACTCTTCGTTGTAATCCCCCCCCAAAACAAAAGCGCCGGAGCATTCTCCGGCGCTTTTGTCATTATAGCTTTTGTCATTATCTATAAATCAGAGCACATTATATATATATATAAATCAGAGCGACACCTTAGCAACACTCTCACCCTCATCTGTGCGTGCCTCCACCACATAAACGCCAGTGGGGAGTTTCAGGGAGAGGCGTGAGACATACGGCGTGAGTTTGTACACCGTGCGCCCGTCGGCAGCGATGATACGCACATACGTCAGGACATGCGCTGCGGAAGAAGTGACCGTCACGCAGCCTTTGTCGGCCTGTATGAGCGGTTGCGTGAAATCCTTTTCATCCTCCAGGGCAGGACGCTCTGAAGAGAGGATGAAATAGCGACCCGTCGTCACTCCCGGCACCTCCACCTTCACGCTGTCGGCATTGCCATTGCCCCGCAGCGGTGTCACGGCCCCCGTCTGACTGTCGAGCAGCGAGAGCGTCTCGCCAAACGAGCGCATGCCCGAGAACGTGAGCTGCACGGGATCTTCGCTGTTGCTCAACACACCCAAGGGGACGCGCCAGAGCGAGCGGCGTCGGTTGATGGTGCTCGTGCGGTTGCCAGCCAAAGTATATACCATCGGGATTTCCTGCAACGAGTTGTCGAGCAAGAGTTGCATATCCTCCGCCGCCTCGTAGCCGTTGACCGCTGTGGTGTCTTTCACCACCAGTGCCTCACTCCCCTGTCCGCTTCGCGAAGCGCGGATGCGGAGCATAGGAGCCTCAGCGCGTCCGATGGCTGGAGCACGCAGCAGCGTTCCGCTGGTGTGGAGCGATGTCTGCATGTCGGCGGTGAACTTCAAGTTGATGGTGTTCGTTCCCTCTTTGCCTTCCACGAAGAAGCCCTGTCCCGATGGCAGACTCGCGAGCGCGGCCTCCGTCGTGCCGTTCACGGAAATCCATTCTCCGGCATTGGGCTGGCGCATCGCCCCTTCCTGTCCGCCGGCCGTCAGCACCCAATATTTCGCCCCATTGAGCTGGTCCGCATTTTCTTTGAAGAACTCGTTGAGGTCGAGGGCGCAGGCAAACGGGTTGCCAACGAGGAAGAACCTGTTGTTGGCATTCTCGTTTCTGAGCGTCACGGTCAGTTCGGTGCCAGACTTCAGTTGGTCGGTCGCCAACTTATGATGATACGTGCGGTCCACAGGATAAGTCTTCCCGTCCGTCTCGTTCAATTCCGTGTAATAGCCATAGGCCGTGTCTTCCTTCGGCAAACGGAAGAGCGATTTAGTGTATTTCTGCGCCCCGATACCGATGCCGTTGACTTTGACAGAGAAGCCACCCTGCGAATAAGCCTCCCGCACGTCGTTGTAGACAGCGCTCCAGTTGGCAGCCTGGTAGATATTCTCCGTCGTCGTGTCCACCTTGGCTTCCTGCGGCTTGTTGGCCGAATAAGGCTCGAGGTAGTAAAGCTTAGGGTTGGCCTTGTCCCAGCTGCGCTGATAAACGGCTGGCGCGAAGCGATGGTAGTGGGCTGTGTTGTACTTCACATCCTTGAAATAAGGCGTGGCCTGGCAAGCATCGTTGTTAGGCGCATACCATTCTCCCGCGTAGCTCTGGCGCAGTGGCGAACCGAGGGTGTACCATCGATCGGGAGTCAGCGCATATTCCACCCACGCTTTCTCATAGCTGAGGCGTTCGGCATGCAGCAATTCGCCACCGCTCTGCACCACGAGGTCCTTACTTTGATAGGGCGTGTAAATGCCGCAAAGGTTGACGCCCTTATCGGCTTCCGGTGCTGCCAGAAGCGCATATTCGATGTCGGGCGTTGCCGTGCGCTTGCCTTCATTACCGACGAAGTTGAGGAACTGGTCGTCGGCGCCAGGATCGTTGGTCTCATAGAGCTGCGGTCCTGCCTTTTTGGGCGTCACGATGACACTGGTGTGGAGCATCGGCACATAGCCCTGCGCCGTACCGTTATTGGCATTGGTGGCATAATCCGTCTCCGTATCGGCTTTGAAATGCAGGTCGGCGAGGTCGGCGCGTTGCCAGTTGGCATCGTTCGTCCAGTCTGTGTTTCCGGCTGCTCCCGTCCATTTCTGGTATTTCGGAACGATGATGAGGTCAACGAGCACATTGCCGTCACACACCGTTGACTGCGTGGCATTGCCTGCATTAAAGAGTTCCCGATAGTTGAAGCGGAGCGTATAGACATATCCCTCGCGCGGCTGGAAATCGCTGTTGAAGACGATGTCGGCATAAGCATGTTCGCGGTCTGCCGTGTCGGCCACGAGCGTTTTGAGTTGGCCCACGATGCGGAAGTTCTGCACACTGATGCCAGCGCGTTCTTCAGCAGCCTTCGTTTCATACGCCTTCATATTGGGGTCGTTGGTGCCCGCGAGAAAGACGTCTGGACTGACGCTGGTCAGACCGATGGCGTCTTTCGTCACCGTCTCGATGCCGCGCAAAGGCACGCGCAAGACATTGGCGGCACTGCCGTCGGCCCTGGCCCTCACTTCTGCCACGGCGGCCAAACTGCTGCGCACTGGCACGTTGGTGAGTTTATCGGGATATTTATATTTGTCGCCATGCAGACCGTCGAAGAGCTGCGGCGCCTCTCCGCTCACTTTGATGCCCACCTGTTGAGGGTCGTAGCAATATTGCGTGCCGCTGGTGTCTTCGTGGTCAATGGGCACCACCGTCACCTTCAGGATTGTGCCCTGCTTTGTGGCGGCAGGCACATAGATGTTACACGTGTTGTTGAGCAACACGAGCGATGCCACCTTGTCGGCACTGTTAAGCGTGAACTGATGGAGCACGTCGATGACGCTCTGCTCGAGGGTATATCCCTCGTCGTTCTTCGGCGCAGCGCCTGCCACGGTGGTGGCTTTGGGATAGAAATGGCGGAAAGCCAAGAGCGCCTCGCGGAGTGAAATCTCGTTGGAGAGGCGGCTTTCGTTCTTTCCCAAGACGCGCCAGGTGGCGTTGTCGACATTGATGCACACGTCGGTGAATGCGTCGCCCACATAATCGCGCCACCAGTCATACTGCACGATGCGCTCGCCGATATTGCCTTCAGCATCCTCTCCCACCTGCTTGACGCTGAGCGAGACGCTCTTGCCAGCACAGGTCTGGGTTTCGTGTTCAACGGCGGCCTCGTCGTCGGCATCCGTCACCACGCGGATGGGCGACAGCGTGCGGAACTTGCAGCGGACGCTGCATCGCGTGTTGATCTCAAACGAGTGGAAGGCATTGGCCAGCGTGACGGGGTCGTCGGAGAAGCGCGGCACGAAGAGGAAGTAATAGTCGTGGTTGGGCTTGATTCTCGGCTCCTTCACTTTGTCGCTGATGACGAAGTGGCGCACACCGGCACTGGTGACTTCGCGAGATGCCATGCCGACAGTGGCCGCCACAGCGTCTCTGTATATGAAGCGCGGGAGGTCTTCGAATTTGGTTTTAAACTCCACAGAGCGGAAGATGCCTTCTCCAGATACCTGGCTGTTTGGGTCACCCAAGAGGGCCTTGACGAAGGCGGGCTTCACCTCGGCGTCGGACATACGGTAGAGGCGTTCCTGTCCCTCTGGCGTACCTGTGTCGAAGCCCAATTCGGCGTCAAACATCTCCTTGTCGAGGAGGCAATACCACACCTTAGGATTGTCCTTCATCACTTCGCCAGTGTTGAGGCCCAACTGGGCACGCACCTGGTCATAGTCGACGGTCATCTTACACAAGGTAAGCTGGTCGCCACAGACAGGAATGGTGCGTTCAATCTGTACATCTGGCTTCACGCTGAACACCTCGACATCATCAATCAAGATGTCGCCGCCACTGGTATTGGTACAAGCGTTGTCGATGGTAAGGCGGAAGTTGTCGAAGTCGTCAGCATTCTTATTGACGAAACTGAAATACACCTGCTGCCAGATGCCTTTGCCACCATTATCCTTAGGGTTCAACGTCTTGTTAAGGGAATCACGAGCTTGGCCCAAGATACTTCCAGGGCAGTAAGAATAGAGCGTCGTGGCCTTGCCGTTTTTAAATCCCTGAATGGAGAACACCACGTTGGCCGGACTTTCGTTGTCACGGTCTGGACTGCTCATCCATGCCGAAACGAAAAGACGTGAGGCTTTGCAAGGCATACCAGCAAAGTCGATAGACGCAATCTGTCCAGGAAGGTCGGAAGCGTCAATATAGAGGAAGCCGCTCTGGCTGGCATCATAGTTTTCAGAGCCATATTCATTCTCGTAATACTTCTTAACGGCAAAGAAATTACCACGATTATCTCCCATATCAAAACGATGGGCAACAGTGTAGTTACCCCACGTACACTCTGAAGTTCTACCATTAGTACTGTTGAAATCTCCACCGATTGGCGCAAAACAATAAGAGGTGTTATCGTAGTTGAAGGGGTAGCGATATGTCAAAGAGTATTTTTGATTGGCGTTATCGCCTTTTCCTGAATTTGTAAATCCCGTATAGGTTCCCACAGGTGGCGAGACAAAGGCATCAAACTGATCGGGGTCGAAGGTGATAGTGGCCACAGGGTCGCCAGTGGTTTTCAGCAAGGCCTCTGGCGAACGCTCCGATTTGAAGCTGCCGTCGTCTTTTTTCCCGATGATTTCGGAATAGATGATGGGCTCAAAATCATCTTCAAATATCAGATTGAATTTGGCAATCTGATAGCGCGTGCCGTCGCTGGCCACCCCATACACCTTCAAGGTGCAGCTGCCGGCCGTGGCGGTACCGATGCCCTTGCCGTTGTTATCGCCTGGATAATTGAAGGCGATGGCGCGGTCAGCACCAGCACCGGCACCGCTATTAAGGAACCCGGCGAAAGTGATGCCACTGCCCAGGTCGTCCACTTCAACCTCGATTGCCCCACTGTTGACAGCATTCTGAAGATTGTCTTCTGAGGCAATACCACCATTATAAAACCAATAGTCCTGCTTCTGCATATTGAGGGCAACCGAACTGTAATTGAGCGTCACCTTCTTCTTCGGTAAAGCAATGGTGTCCTCTTCATACCACTTGTCATTGCCTTCATCTGCCTTATACTGGAGCAATTCGTTGGCAATGGCGCGGGCATTGCGAATGACATAGAGGTTGCGGCCGGTGATGGTCGGCTCCACGATGTTTTGCTTCGAGGGCAGGATGATGTCGCTGGTGACATTCCCATTATATATGGGGTTACCGTTGTCACCGAAATAATCAACGAAATCGCTGTAGGTTGTGAGGTCGCCACCAAGGATGTATTCCCAATCGTCGGGGATGACCTCTGGCATTTGGAAGGTGACATAGTGATCTACGTAATTACCATAATTCTGACCGTTCAAATTCAGTTGTTCGCCCACAACAATTCCGTTTCTGTACCGACGGCTACTGCTGAGGTCGAGGTTGAGCACCGAGTCGCTCACGGCCTCGTCGGTCTTGTAGTTATACCAACGCTGGAAGGCCCGCGAACGGGTATTAGCCGACCCTACCATACAGGTAGGCACATAAAGCTTGCGCGTGCTCTCTGCCTTGAGATAGTGGGTGATGGTGTAAGTACTCGTCTTCTGCATCATCTTCCCAGTATAGGGATTCTTGGTCCATCCGCTTTCATCGCGTTGGATAAAACCAGTCATCGGATCGGCGGTAGCCTCGTACGCCTGCTTGACAAACCAAGAGCGCTTGGGGAGTACTTCGTAATCGGAAAAGTCTTCCGGAACGGGGATGGGGATGAAGTTGAGGTAGTAACGATTATCTGTACTGGTGTCTTTTTGTTTGACCGTAACTCTACGATTATCGCTGCCAAGAAGCACCTGCCATCCGTTAAATCTACTGTCGCCCCCCACTGCGGATAGAACGGTCAACACATAGCGCTGCTTGTTGACATCGTATGTACCGCTGAAATGGGTGGCCTTCGCGAGGTCGTGCGTGACGTTAAAAATGCCATTATTTAAATACAGATAATATCTGTCTTTGCTCATCAGCACAAAGCCATCCTTGCTGACACCCACCAAGGCCCACATCTGGTCGTTGACGAGTTTCTTGCCTTCGGCGATAACGAGCTTGCTGGTGTCGTTGCCGTCGCTGACATATTTATCATTCCCCACCTTGTCGAAACACATGAAGGTGTAGTAATATTTTCCTTCTGCGGCATCAGAGAGTTCTGGAGACGTTAGGCGTCCGAAGGTGAAGCAGAGCGTATGCAACTTGTCGGTTTCATAAGTGGAGAATGGTAGCATGGCGACGGTGCCGTTGGCAAGGTCAGAAACGCCGAGACAATTTTGGGGTTTGCCCTCTGGTTTGCTGCCGTCGGCGTTCAACTGGGCGAAACACCAACTGACAGTGCCGTCCTCGTCTCCGTGGTTGAGCCAGAGATAGAAATGGGTGGCCTGTGCCTTGTCTGTGGTGAGGAACACGTTGCCCTCTGCATCCGCACCGATATAATGGCCATGACCATTGCGCAGCACGAAGTCGTCCTTAGTGCCGATGTTCTTCCAGCTGTTGTTGACGTCGTCTTCTGAGGCAGATGCCTTGGCCTTCAGCACCTCGCCGTCAGCCGTGAGTTCAAGCTTCGGCGTAAGTTCGTCGAGATTGATATTGCGGAAAGCACCGCCCGCCTCTTCATAGAAATCGGGGGTGATGTCCACTGGGAAAATATAAAGAAAGTTGTTGCCGTTGTTCGGGTCTTGCAGCGACAGACTGACGGTTTTCGGATTGCCATCTTTGCTGTAGCTGTGGGAGATGAGATTGCGGCTGCCGTTGACATCGGGCAATTCAATTTGCCAGTGGATGTAATTGCCAGAAGTTTCAACGAGGCGGATGCGCGTAGCATCTTTTTTATCTGCCACCGCCACGAAGGTGTTGCTGCCCGTGTCGTATTTCAGGAAGTAGCGGTTGTAGGCGCTCTGCAAATAGCCGTCGCCCTTGCCCTGTCCGTCTCTGATAAGCACCCACAACTGGCACAGGTTCTTCTCCTCATAAGGTTTCAGAGAGATGGAGTTAGTAGCATCCTCCATGTGGTAGGCATAGCGGTCGCCCCCAGCAGTGCGGATGCAATAGAGGTGATAGTCCGCACCGCCTAACGACGGGATGGGAAGCTCTGGCGCAATGATATACGGGCGTAGGTCGACCGCCGAATTGCGGGTGCCGGGTGCCGCCCAGCAAAGAACGCCTTCTTCGCCGATGCTGAGGGCCTGCTGGTCATCGGTAGAACAGAAGTCGTAACGCACGCTGTTGTTGTTCTCGTAGTTGTTCACATTATACACAAACGTATAGGCATCAGCTTTTTGGTTGCTGACGCCGAACTGCTTATTTTTTTCGTTGTAGGTGAGATAGAAGCCTGCACGATTGCGGATATGCTGCCCTTCAACCACCCATTGGAAGAGGCGTGCATCCTTGTCAGACGCGAGGATATCACGTGCCTTTACGCGCGGATTTTTGGCCTCGTCATAGTCCATAATGAGGGCTCGCTGGCCCATGGCTGGAAAGACGAAGTGGTAACTGGTGGTGTTGGCCGCGACGTCGACAAAGGTCATACTGGTATTTTTCCCAACCTTTTCTGCACGCCCAATGAAATTATCACTATCAGATGGACGAACAAAGTAATGATTCTTGCAATTATAGAGCGACCAAAGCCCGTCGAGCGATGCGTCTGGCTGGTCGGCCAAATCGCAGATTTTGTAACGGCTGTACTCATTCGTAGTCGTGTTGACCTTGTGCTGATAACCATCCGTGTCCGGATTATAGCTGATATAGTTGCCTGCGGTGCTTCTGATGTAAACGTCGCCGTCGTCATTGGCTTCTTCAAGTATCCAGCAATATCTTCTCAACGGGAAAGGCGCAACAGGCGATTTAAGCAAAATGTTGCCAGGCGTGTTGTCCTGCAGATATTCGCTGCCGTTTTGAAAGAAGTTTAAAGCATAGTAATGCGGATTGGCACTGGTGCTGACATAAGGGTTGACGAGTCCACCTTCGATATTTTCTGCAAGGCGCACCACGGCATAACGGGAGTTTTTCTTCACGAGCTGCAATTTCCCGTTTTTCACGCCGAGGGTGTTATACGGCTCAGAAACACCGCGAAGCACGGCGTTGTAACGTAAGCCTCCGGCAATATTGTAGGTACCGCCTTGAACATGCGCAGGAACAACATAATAGGTGTTTTGGTCAGCATCAAACACGCTGGCCTTGCTGCGGTCGGTCACGCTGGTGAACGTCTCGTCGGCAGCATCATAACGGAGAAAACGGCCTGCTTTGTTCTTCAGATTGAAGCCATTGACTATGCCTGCACCATCCATAATAGGATCGAAAGTCCATTGGTAGCCATTGCCTTCAAGTTGCTTCGTGGTGGTGGCAACGGCCTTGATGTTCTGGCCGTCGTCGTACAGCACAACGCGGCCGCAGCCCGAAAATTGCAGATAGTCGTAATCTGAACCACGTTCCGATTCTTTGAAGCTCAGGGCATTAAACTTCGACGTACTATTGCAAGCCTTCAAGGTGTATGGGGTATTACCAGCCTGCAAGCCGAGGCGATGGTTGTCATCGCCCGAAAGCGCCATATCAATGGTCCAATATTCGGGCTGTTCGTCTGTCTGCTTGAGGCGGAAGACGGTGGTCTCATTGACATCCAACGTTTCGAAGTTGAAACGGCCTTCTTTATATATCAAGTATTCTCCCGACTGATTGACGAGGTAGAAATCGCCCGTTTTGCTGTTTGCATGCCTGGCAGCCTCGAGTTTCCAGTTCTGACTCGCACTGGTAGGCTCGAGCTCCTTTCTCGTAACAGGATTGTCATAGCCCGTTCCAGTCAATGTCAGACGGGCATCGCCCTTTGGATTGGCCTTAAACTGCAACTTGTAATAATAGACATTACTGATGTCTGAGAATTTAGGGGCCACTGCGCCCTTCACCTCGTTGGTGCTGTCGAGAATGCGCACCACGCCATAGAAGGAATTGGCCTCGACAATGGCGAGCTGACCATCTTTGACGCCAAGGGCCTTGGAAGCATCAGCAGCCAAGGTCAGCACATCGTGTCTGTCGTCGTATGCACTGCCACAGGGAAACAACCTCAAAGCCTCATCGCGATTGGTGGTCACGGTGAGGGCAGCGCCTGCTTGTTTCAAATAATTGTCGCGGCCGCTTTTAAGCACGTACGCGCCGCCAACCTGCTCCAACGTCCACTGATAGCCCGCAACTTCTGAGCCAACAGGCTGCATGGTGACGCTGGTGCCATTGTCGTAAATGGCGGTGGCGGCGTTGGCTGAGAACTGGTAGATATGGGGGCCGGTGGGGGGAGGGGTGGAGATGAAGCGCATGGCTTCTATCATATTGAATGCAGATGCCCAACCGACTTTATTACTATTATTATAGGGAAGCACATATTTGCCTGTACCAATATTACGAAGCACAAATGCATTATCATTAGACTGGTCTGAGACATCGCAGATTGTATATTCACTATTGCCAGGCTTTGTAGACGCACTATATTGATCACTACCATTCTGATAGAAGTAATTCCCGTCAGCGCTCTTGAAATAGACATCTCCTTTGTCATTGGCCTCATAAACGCTCCACATATAGGCACGCAGATTTTTGGCAGACGGAGTAGAATATTTCTCCAAATTCTTCCCTGCCCCTGCGTCCTTGACGCATTCCGAACCGTTCCATAACAGTTCCATATAATACCAATGCACCTCGCCTCCTTCGCTGCTGACAAACGGAGTGACCTTGGCGCCCTTGACATTATTGGCCAAGCGGATACAGCCGTAGCGGGAATCTTCAACGGTCCAAAACAACTGGCCATTCTTCACGCCAAGGGCCTTGCCGCCATAGACAAGGTCATAACGGGAGCCGCCATACGTAGCAGAGGAATAGGTATTCTCCGTCTTCGTAAAAGTCGCCGCCTGGTCCTGACTATTGGTAAGCGCGAGGTCGGCAGTCACATACATGCCCTCCTTATTCTTCAAGCGCACTTTATCGCCCGACACCGTCTCAAGCGTCCACTGGTAGCCGTCGCCAGCGGGAGCGTCTTCCGTTGTACTGGCAACGGTAAGCGCACCGTCCTTGGCGAGCAACACCGTACGGCCATTGCCCGAAAACTGAAGATAGGTATATTCCTGGGCAAAGACACTGGAGATGCCTGCAACAAGACTGAAGAGAAGCAGCACGAAAGCACGCTGCAAAGTATGTGGGTTCAATCGTATTTTCATAACACGAAGTATATATGGATTTACAATTTAGTTTCTATAAGGATGGTCGGCGCAATTCCTCGAACTAATCGAATTTGCGGTTTCGAATTAATCGAATTTTTGCAACGGGGTTGCGGGCTGCGCCGCAATTCGATGTTGGCCTCAGACGGCGTAACAACGAATTTAACGAATTAACGAATTGCCGGGCCGCTCGGGCGCGGCGGTTTCAAATTAATCGAATTTCTTCGCGGTTCGGGACATACGGGCGACCCTGCGCGGGCTGAAAGCCCAACAAGTTCGGAGCCCAGGGCAACGCCCTGGGTTAACGTAC
>ENA-ORRN01002790-ORRN01002790.1-human-gut-metagenome-genome-assembly--contig:-NODE-2790-length-10685-cov-3.392756_pt1 | contig 10685 bp, 13 predicted proteins | sample MGYA00242174_ERZ509132 | MGnify/ENA primary metagenome ERZ509132 (study PRJEB26280, sample SAMEA2338671) | human gut metagenome | biome: human gut; feature: human-associated habitat; material: faeces...
GCTTTTTCGTCTTTTTATATTTTGAAACGCATGAAAGAGCTTTATCGAACGCGCCCGCAAATTCGCCCTCTTCCCTTATTTCTTCAAGCCGCTCGTCGGTTAAAACAACACCCTCTTTAAGCTTGTTTTTAACCACCGTAAAATTATCGAGCGAACAATAAAACTCGCCGTCTATAAACAAGTTCGAGCGAGTTTTATCCCTTTGACATATTGCAACTTTTGTTACCGTTTTTTCACTCATAATAAAAAATCAATCCTTTTTAAATTCGTGCAAAACGTCGTTTAATCGACTTATAGGCTTACTTATAGTAAAAATTTGCAAAAAACAGCGCGGCAGGCTCTTAAAACAAAGAGCCTGCCGCGCTTTGTAAACGGTTTAAATTATTTGCTTAAAACGGCTTTGCCGAGAGCTAAAACGCCCGAGCAGATTGCCGTAACTCCGCCCGTTATCGCGCCGTAACCGAGTTTATAAACGGTGCTATTGTCGCTGTTGAGTTCCGCGAATTTGCTCGTGGTCGAACCTCCGCCGATAATGGAGCTTGTGGAAATCGTCATCGTGGTGGTGTTAAGGGCAAGGAAGAAAATAATTCCGCCCGCGATCAAAGCTGCCGCCGCAATGAGTGTGAAAAGTTTGCTTTTGCCGACGCCTACGAGCTGAAGAACGATGACTAAAAGCCCGAATACGACGAGAATGTAAGCAAGAAGGTTAACGAACGAAAAATCGATTTTTCCCGTACCTTTCGCAATCCAGAGATTTACCGAGCCGAGTTCTTTTCCGAACGCTATCGCTATGCCGTTGTAAACCGTATCCGAATTTACGGCTGCGATTTGCGGAAGGAAGATCATAACGACCGCTACGACCGCAAGAATCGCGCTTGCGAACGCAAGCAGTTTGTTGAGTGACGTTGCCTGTTTCTTTTTCATAAAATACCTCGCTTTTTTTCTCGTCCCCGTTTTCAAAAAAACGTGGCAAATCGCTTTTAAACGAGTGCGAGAAAGTTTGTACGAAAATTATACCAGACCGCCGATTTTTGTCAAGCGAAAAATGTGAACAAAATAAGCCGTTTTGTGCAGAAAAATCAAAAATCCGTTGCGAAACAACGGATTTTAAAAACAATGAAAATTTTCTAAGATTTAACTCATTGAAATTTCAGATTTTTTGCGATTTTTTCGCCGCGACGAGTTCGGAGAAAAGCTCGGGCTTGTCGTTTAAAAGAAGTTCCTTTGGAAAAGAAATATCTTTAAGCACCTTATAGCAGTTTTCGAATTCCGCGACGCGGCTTTTTCCGTGGCTGTCGCTCCCGAGGCTCACGAAAACACCTTTGCGCTTGCAAAGAAGAAGCATTTCGATAAGCCCCTCGACGTTTTTCTTGCGGTAGCCCTCGGGCGAAACGCCCACGGCGTTGAATTCGAGGATTGTACCCGTTTTTTTTGCTTCGTCGGTAAGCGTTTCGAAGTTTACCGAAAAGGCGGGGTCGTCGGGATGTCCGATAATGCTTACGAACGGGTTTTTCATGGCGTTTGAAACTGCCTCGGTGTCGAGCTTTTCGCCCGCGGGGCGGATTACGTCTTTATGCAGGCTCGCGATAGAATAATCGAGCGTTTTTAAAATTTCGCTCGGCAGATCGACTTCGCCCGCTTTGTTTAAAACGTTGAGTTCCGCGCCGTATAAAATTTTCACGCCGTAAAGCTTTTTGTCGCAGTATTTGAGGTTCATGAAATAGCTTTCGGAAGCGGCGCCCGGCATTTTCGGCGCGTGGTCGGTTACGCCGAGGTATTTAAGCCCCCGTTTTGCGGCTTCTTCCGCAATGGTCGTGAGCGTATCCGTCGTGTGATGCCCGCTCGCTATCGTATGAGTGTGGAAATCGATGAGAGTTTTCATGCCTGAATTATATAACATTCCGGGCAAAAACACAACAAAAATAACGGTCGGAAAGGAAAATTTATCCAAAAACAACAGAAAACAACATTTTTTTAAAAAAATTTATGAAAATTTGTTGTTTTGTGTTGACATCGGCGGAGAGATGATATATAATAGGGGCGTAATCGGGTGCGAGGGCGCGTTTGCGTCCTGGAATGTGGCTTTTTGTGGGTTTTTTAAAACGCGGCGGAAAAATTTCCGCTTTGCCGAAAAACGACGAAACCCCGAGTCGCGGGAAATTCCGACGCCCCGAGTGAAGGTAACGAGGTAACGAGACAATGGACCTTAAAGATATCGCCGAAAGCAACGGCAAACTCAGAATAGTTCAGGAGCTTGTTCCCGGCAAACAGATAACTTTGGCGCACGTGATCGCTAATCCCGACCCGATAATGTATCGCAAGCTCGGGCTTAACCCCGCGGTGGATTATTCCAAAAACGCGATAGGCATCGTCTGCATGACTCCCGCGGAATCGGCAATCGTCACGGCGGATATCGCGATAAAGGCGAGCGGCGCGGAAATCGGGTTTGTGGACAGGTTCAGCGGAACGCTTATTCTTCTGGGAACCGTTTCCGAGGTTTCGGAGTCGGTTACGGCGGTTTTGAACTACGCGAGAGACACGCTTAAATTCACCGTCTGCGATTTGACTAAAACTTAACCCGCGAAAGGCGTGAAGGCGGGGCTTAAAGCTAAGGCGCGAAACGCCGGTTAAACAAATCGATCAAATGAAAAAGAAGATAATGTTCATGGGGCGAAGCGGCGCGGGCAAAACGACGCTCACTCAGGCCCTGTACGGCGAGGATATAGAATATCACAAAACGCAGTACGTCAATTACAGCGAGTATATAATCGACCCTCCGGGGGAATATATAGAAGATAAACAATTCGGTTTCGCGCTCGCGCTGTATTCTTACGAAGTGGACGTCGTGGGTTTCATTCTTGCCGCAAACGAACCGTTTTCCCTCTATTCGCCCGCGTCCACCGCGACGGCTACGAGACCGGTTATAGGAATAGTAACGCAGATAAACAACCCGGGCGCGGATCCCGCCTTGGCAAAAGAGTGGCTTGAAATAGCGGGGTGCGAAAAGGTGTTTTTCATCGATTCGGTAACGCGCGAGGGTTTGGACAAGCTCATAGATTATCTCGGTTGGAACGAAGACGAAAAAACGGACGAAAAAACCGACGGAAAAACGAACGGAAAAACCGACGGAAAGCCGACGAAAGAAAAAGCCGGTAAAAAACAAAAAACCTCTTCCGTTATAAAGAAGAGCGAAAACAAAGGCAAAAAGCAACGGAGCGCGAAAGCGTGACGGAAGCGGATAATAAAATCAAAAATACATACCAAAACTTCAAGGAGACAGATATGGTAAACGAATTTGAAATCAAGAAACAGATTTGCGACATCGGCAAGAGAATCTACAATCAAGGGATGGTTGCCGCAAACGACGGAAACATTTCCGTCAAGCTCAACGATCATGAGTTCCTTTGCACCCCCACGGGCGTTTCGAAGGGCTTCATGACTCCCGAGTTCATCTGCAAAGTAGACGAAAACGGAAAGGTTATCCAGGCAAACGAAGGATTCAAACCCTCGTCCGAAATCAAGATGCACATGAGAGTATATAAGGAAAGACCGGACGTTAAATCGGTCGTTCACGCTCACCCGATTTACGCAACGTCGTTCGCTATCGCGGGTATTCCTTTAACTCAGCCGATCATGCCCGAAGCGGTTATCGCTTTAGGTTGCGTTCCCATCGCGGAATACGGCACTCCTTCCACCGAAGAAATTCCCGACGCCGTTTCCAAATACCTTCAGTATTTCGACGCGGTTCTTCTCGCAAATCACGGCGCGCTCACTTATTCCGACAGCCTTTTGAACGCTTATCACAAGATGGAATCGGTTGAGTTCTACGCAAAACTTCTCTTCAATGCGAGACTTTTGGGCGGACCCAAGGAACTTTCCAAAGAGCAGGTTGCTCGTCTTTACGAGATTCGTCGTCAGTTCGGTCTTAAGGGTAAACACCCCGCCAACATCTGCCTCAACAACAAAAAGGGCGAGTTCAGCTGCCACAACTGCGAATCGTGCGGCGTAGACGGCGGATGCCAGAGCGGATCGGCAGACGAAGCGACTATCGCGGAAATCACCAAGAAAGTTATCGAGCAACTCGGTCTCAACAAATAAAATAAACCACTGCTTTCGCGGCGCGCGCCGTTTATAAACGATTATACGCAATATTTATATATGCGACATTGCGATATTTATAAACGAAAATACGCCCGCGGAAGAAAGGACGATAAACAATGAATATAACCGATAACGAAGTTTCGGCAATCGTAAAAGAAGTAATCGCAAAACTTCAGCTTGCCGAACCCGAAGCGTCGCTCGGTATTTTTGACGATATGAACGAGGCTATAGCCGCGGCTAAGGAAGCTCAGAAAATCGTAAGAGCAATGCCCCTCGACGCGAGAGAAAAAGTCATCGCCAACATCAGAAAAAAGACGATTGAAAATGCCGAAATTCTCGCTCGCATGGGCGTTGAAGAAACGGGCATGGGCAACGTCGGACATAAAATTTTAAAACACAAACTCACCGCGGAAATGACCCCCGGGACGGAAGACATCAAAACCACGGCATGGTCGGGAGACAAGGGGCTTACCCTTATCGAAATGGGTCCGTTCGGCGTAATCGGCGCGATAACGCCCTGCACCAACCCCAGCGAAACGATCATCTGCAACACGATCGGAATGTTCGCGGCGGGCAACACCGTCGTGTTCAACCCCCATCCCGCGGCAATCAAAACCTCCAACTATGCGGTCAACATGATCAACAAGGCGAGCGTAGAGGCGGGCGGACCCGCGAACATCTGTTGTTCGCTTCACCACCCCACGCTCGAATCGAGCAATATCATGATGCACCACAAGGACATTCAGCTCCTTGTAGCAACGGGCGGCCCGGGCGTGGTTACGGCTGTTCTTTCCTCGGGTAAGAGAGGTATAGGCGCGGGCGCGGGCAATCCCCCCGCACTTGTAGACGAAACCGCGGATATAAGAAAAGCGGCGGAAGATATAGTCAACGGCTGTACGTTCGACAACAACCTTCCCTGCATCGCGGAAAAAGAAATCGTTGCCGTTGACAGCATTTGCGACGAACTTATGCGTTATATGGTTGAAGAACAAGGGTGCTATCTCGCTTCCAAAGAAGTTCAGGATAAACTCATCGCAACCGTTTTAACGCCTAAGGGTCTTAACAGAAAATGCGTGGGAAGAAGCGCGAAAGCCCTTCTCAAAATGGTGGGAGTGGACGTTCCCGATAACATCCGCTGCATCACCTTCGAGGGCGAAAAAGAGCATCCGCTCATCGCAACCGAACTCATGATGCCCATTCTCGGAGTGGTAAGAGCCAAGGATTTCGACGACGCCGTCGAAAAAGCGGTATGGCTCGAACACGGAAACAGACATTCCGCGCATATACATTCCAAAAACGTCGATCGAATCACGAAATACGCGAAAGAAATCGATACGGCGATTCTCGTTAAAAACGGTCCGTCTTACGCGGCGCTCGGCTTCGGAGGCGAAGGATATTGTACCTTCACTATCGCGAGCCGCACGGGCGAAGGTTTGACCGCGGCACATACTTTCACCAAATCGAGAAGATGCGTTATGGTTGAAAGTCTTTGCATAAGATAAGTTAAGGAGACTATATAATATGGATAACAGCAATATCGAAGCGATCGTAAGACAGGTCCTTGCGGGAATGAGTACGGCTAACAAAGCTTCTGCCGCTCCCGCCGCTCCCAAGGCGGCTGCGGGCGCAATTCCCGAAACGGCAAGAGTCGCGATGCTCGTCGAAAAAGAAAGATTCGAGCTTAAGGAATATAAAATTCCCGAAATCGGAGACGACGATATCCTCGTTAAAGTGGAAGGATGCGGCGTTTGCGGTACCGACGCTCACGAATTCAAGAACGATCCGTTCGGTCTTATCCCCGTCGTTTTAGGTCACGAGGGAACGGGCGAAATCGTTAAAATGGGTAAAAACGTCGCAAAGGACAGCGCGGGTAAACCCCTCGCTATCGGCGACAAAGTCGTAACCTGCATGATTTTCGCGGACGACCCCGAAATCACCATGTACGACCTCAATAAGCAAAACGTAGGCAAAGCCGACGTTTACGGGCTTATCAAACCTATCGGGGACGATTATTTCACCGGTTGGTTCGCCGATTACATTGTTATAAAGAAAGGTTCTACGGTGTTCAACGTTTCCGATCTCGACCTCGATTCGAGAGTTTTGATCGAGCCTTGCGCCGTTCTCGTTCACGCGGTAGAAAGAGCTAAAACGACGGGTATTCTCCGTTTCAATTCGAGAGTGGTCGTTCAGGGCTGCGGACCTATCGGTCTTATCTGCATAGCGGTTTTAAGAACCATGGGTATCGAAAACATCGTTGCGGTTGACGGAAACGAACAGAGACTTGCTTTTGCTAAACGTATGGGTGCGGACAAGTCGGTTGATTTCAGAAACTACAAGGGTGCGGAAGCTCTCGGCAAAGCCGTTTACGACACGTTCGGCGGACATTATGCGGACTTCGCGTTCCAGTGTACCGGTAACCCCGTAGCTCACGCCAACATCTACAAGATGATAAGAAACGGAGGCGGACTTTGCGAACTCGGCTTCTTCATCAACGGCGGCGACGCTACCATTAACCCCCACTTCGACCTCTGCGCAAAGGAAATCACGTTGGTCGGAAGCTGGGTATATACGCTCAGAGATTACGCGACGACGTTCGACTTTTTGAAGAGAGCGCAGGCGATAGGTCTTCCCATAAAGGAACTTATCACTCACCGCTTCCCGCTTGAAGAAATCAACGAAGCTCTTAAAACCAACCTTTCGATGAAAGGTCTTAAGATCGCCGTAATCAACAAGTAAGGTCAAAGAGGAAACATAAATGTCAAAAGCAGTAGGTATTCTGGAAGTTTACGGGCTTACGACGGCGTTCGTTGCGGCGGACGCGGCGTGCAAAGCCGCAGACGTCACGCTGGAAAATTTCGATAAAAACAAGCCGGCGAACGCGGATAAACTTCCCGTACCGCTTCTCGTAACTATAAAAATAAGAGGCGACGTTGCGGCGGTCGAGGCAGGGCTTAAAGCCGCGCGGGCAACCGCGGAAGCCATGACGGGCGTCGTTGCCGAACATATTATCCCTAACCCCGCCGAGGATACGGAAAAAATGCTTAAACTCAGCGGAATGGATAAAAGATAAACCGAATAAGGTTTAAAATTAACCGCGCACGGTTAAAACGTGCGGTTAAAACATAAAAACGGGCTTGAAGCTCAAAAAATAAAAAATCTAAAATAATATCGGAGGATATATATTATGTCTATGGAAGCATTAGGAATGGTTGAAACGAGAGGTCTTACCGCGGCAATCGAAGCGGCAGATTCTATGGTAAAAGCAGCTCAGGTTACCTTAATCGGAACCGAGAAAATCGGTAGCGGACTCGTAACCGTCATGGTAAGAGGCGACGTCGGCGCGGTTAAGGCTGCAGTTGAAGCGGGAGCGGCAAACGCGTCCAGACTCGGCGAACTCGTTGCAACTCACGTAATCCCGAGACCTCATCAGGACGTTGAAAAGATTCTTCCCGTTTTAAAATAATCGACGGGGAATCCGTAAACTCGAATAATCACGCCGCGGCGATAAGTTAAGGATAAAACTTGCAAAAATCGTCTTAAAACGTAAAAAATCGCCGCAGGCAATGCTAAAAGGTAAATTTACTATGGGAAAAGCTCTTGGTTTTTTTGAGATATCCGGCGTAGTCGCGGCGGTGAACGCTCTCGATATAATGTGTAAAACCTCGGACGTTGAATTTGTCACCTGGGAAAAAAAGCTCGGCGGCAGGCTCGTTACTATCATAGTGCGCGGCAACGTTTCTGCGGTTAAAGAGGCGATCGACGCGGCGGCAGAGAACGGAATAAAAAAGCCCGTGGGCAAAGCCGTTATAGCAAATCCGCACGAAGAGATCGAGAAAATGGTCAAAAAGAGCGCGGACAGGCTGGCGAAATCCAAAGGTTGGATGATAGAAGACGACGGCGAAAGCTTTATTAAAGAAGTTTAAGCGTAATACATACGGTTTAAACATACGGGCGGTTTTAAGCCCGAAACAGAGGGAATCCTCAAAAATCTAAAAAAAATTTAAGTGTATCGCCCTATATGAATCGGCGAAAGTTACACCAAAGGAGAAAACATTATGGCACTCGAAGCATTGGGAATGGTTGAAACCAGAGGTCTTACTGCGGCAATCGAAGCTGCGGATTCTATGGTTAAGGCTGCAAACGTAGTTTTGATCGGAACCGAGAAGATCGGTAGCGGACTCGTAACCGTCATGGTAAGAGGCGACGTAGGCGCGGTTAAATCCGCAGTTGAAGCGGGAGCTGCAAACGCGTCCAAACTCGGCGAACTCGTTGCAACTCACGTAATCCCGAGACCTCATCAGGACGTCGAGAAAATTCTTCCCGTTCTGAAGTAATTTTCAAACTTTTGTTCTTGCCGTATCGCGCGTTTTTGAGGTTTGCGTCCTGTTTTTCGGGAGCGGCTTTAAAAGCGCGGTGCGGCGGGCGAAAAGTTAAACGTAATCGCTTGTCGGCAGCCGCTTGCGGCTGAAAACGGCGGGTAAATTATCCGCAACGCTGGGCGTTTTCCCCGAAATACGGGAACTTCCCCAAACGGATGTTTTATCCGAAACGCGGGTATGCCGCAACCTCTTTCGGGCATGAATTATGGCTCGTATATTTTAAGCATACGCAAAAATAAATCGCAAAAAGGAAATACGTATGGAAAATTGCGATATCGAAAAGATCACGAGGCTTGTTCTTGAAAGCCTTAAAAAGGACGACGGCTCTACGGGCTTTATGGTTCCCGTCGGGGTTTCCGCAAGGCATATTCACTTAACGCAGGAAGACGTCGAAACTCTTTTCGGAAAGGGATATCAACTTACCAAAAAGAAAGACCTTATGGGCGGACAGTTCGCTTCCAACGAGCTTGTCACCATAGTCGGGCTTAAACTCCGCGCTATCGAAAACGTGAGAATTTTAGGACCCGTAAGAAAAGCGTCTCAGGTGGAAATTTCCGCAACGGACGCGGTTAAACTCGGAATCAAAGCTCCCGTGAGGGAGTCGGGAAATATTGCGGGGTCGGCGCCGATTGCGGTTGTGGGACCTTGCGGAGTTCTTTATCTGAAAGAAGGGTGCATCGTCGCAAAACGCCACATACATATGTCCCCTGCGGACGCCGATGCTGCGGGTGTAAAAAACGGCGATATCGTATCGGTTAAAGTCGAAAACGAAAGAGCGACCACTTTCAATAACGTACTCATAAGAGTAGATCCCTCTTTCACGCTCGAAATGCACATCGATACGGACGAAGCGAACGCCGCGGAAATCCGCACGGGCATGAAAGCGGAAATCGTTAAAGGTTAAAAGGACAAACCGATGATCATAGGAAAAGTCGTGGGTACGGTGGTATCCACCAGAAAATGCGATAATCTTATCGGCAGTAAATTTATGATAGTGGAACCTATTCCGAGCCTTAAAGTCGAAAACCGCATAGTTGCGGTAGACAAAGTGGGCGCGGGTATCGGCGAGCTTGTTCTCGTTGCGCAAGGAAGCGCGGCAAGAATAGGCTGCGATATGGAGAAATCTCCCGTAGACGCCGCTATCGTTGGAATTATCGACGAAGGACAAAATTTAGAATAATATGGAATTAAGCGCTTTAAGCAAAATATATAAGGAAGCGGGAATAGTCGGCGCAGGCGGCGCGGGCTTCCCCACCTATGCAAAACTTAATAACAACGCTCGTACGGTGCTGCTTAACTGCGCGGAATGCGAGCCGCTTTTAAGATTGCACAGACAGCTCCTCAAATACCACGCTGCCGAAATAATTTCGGCATTCGACGAAACGAGAAAGTCCGTCGGAGCGGAAGAGGGCTACGTCTGCATTAAGGCACACTATAAAGATGCGATTGAGGCGGTTGCCGCGCTTCTCCCCCAATACCCTGCCATAAAAATTAAGGCTCTTGAAAAGGTATATCCCGCGGGAGACGAAGTAATGCTTATCTACGACACGACGGGAAAGGTTGTCCGCCCCGGCGGGCTTCCAATCGAATGCGGTATCGCCGTATTCAACGTCGAGACGATGTATAACGCATATTACGCGATAAAAGGCGAACCGCTCACGTCCAAGCTCGTAACTATTGCGGGCGACGTTAAAGAGCCGAAAACTTTAAGGCTTCCGCTCGGCGCGAAGCTTTCGGAAGCGGTTAAACTTTGCGGCGGCGAAACGATCGACGATTACGTCTACTGGGTGGGCGGGCCGATGATGGGAAGAATAGCTTCTCCGTCCGATCCCGTTACCAAAACAACCAACTCGGTGTTTATTTTCCCGCCCGACGCTTACGTTGTCGAAAAATTGAGATCGGAAGTAAAAATCGAAATGGCGAGAGCGGCGGCAAGCTGTTGCCAATGCAGAACGTGTACCGATTTGTGTCCGAGACATAATATCGGTCACCCCATCGAGCCGCATAAAATCATGCGCGCGGCGGCATGTAACGATTTCAGCGACACTACCGCGTTCCTGAATACGTTTTATTGCTGCGCATGCGGTATTTGCGAAATGTACGCATGCCCGCAGGGTTTGTCGCCGAGAAAACTTATTCAGACTATTAAAGGCGGACTCCGTGCAAACGGCATAAAGCCCCCGAAGGACGTTCAGGCAGGACCCG
>ENA-ORRN01002793-ORRN01002793.1-human-gut-metagenome-genome-assembly--contig:-NODE-2793-length-10672-cov-3.420175_pt1 | contig 10672 bp, 11 predicted proteins | sample MGYA00242174_ERZ509132 | MGnify/ENA primary metagenome ERZ509132 (study PRJEB26280, sample SAMEA2338671) | human gut metagenome | biome: human gut; feature: human-associated habitat; material: faeces...
TCAGACGCAGACCGTCCATGTCGTAGGTGTAGCTGTTGTTGAGACCCGTGCTGCTGTTTACCGCGCTCGTGAGCCTGCGCCCGTTGGACCACGTGAAGGTCGTCCCGTCGTACCAGCTCGTCGGGTTGCCTATGCTGTCATAGCTGATGCTCTGACCATCATACGCCGTCAGCAGATCCAGCCAGCTGCTGTCACCGTAGCTGTACACCTTGGTCGTCGTCCCATCAGATACCGACCGGATGTTTCCGTAGGTGTCATAGGTGTAGGTGTAGGTCTTGCCGCCGTAGGTCTCGGTAAGAAGCTGCCCCTGCGCATCGTAGGTGTACGATGCAGACGTGCTGCCGCTTATTGCCGTGATGTTGCCGGTGTTGTCGTAGGTATAGGTGTAGCTGTTGAGAAACGAGGCTGTCCCCCAGCGATAGCCATAGCCGCGATCCATGCAGTAGAGCATTTTGCCTGCCGCCATGGGCGGCTTATAGCTGTAGGGCGTTCCATCATGGAGCAGGCGGGTGGTCCAGTAGTTTGTGTTGTTGGTGGGCTTGATGCCGGTACCGGTGCTGGACGCTGCCAGTGCCGAGGTAGGCAGCAGACTCAGAACGGTCACCAGTACAAGCAATAATGATAAAAGTCTTGTTCGAATCTTTTTCAAGGTCTTTTCCTCCTTTTTCGCAAAAGATAAGCAGACCAAGTTTCCTCGGTCTGCTAGGTTGTGTTATGAAATTGTTCATCGTAATTGGACTTCCGTTAATGTCAACTGATTATGCGAAGTCACCCTTTTGCTGCGGGCGCATCCACCCATGTGACATTGTAGCCGTCCAACAAGAAAAGCTGAACGCAATACCAGTAGGGCTCATCCATGACGGTACCTTTTGAAACGCCAACGCCGATCTCATGGTATCTCGTATTGAGCATATTTTTCAGATGTGCCGCGCTATTCTTCCACGCTTCAACTGCAAAGGACGGGAGCGAAGAATCTCGAATCTGCCATTCTCCGATCAAGTGAATATTTTCACCGATGTATTTGCAGTCCGTGACTGTCGTATACTTTCTCCCGTCCGGCCTTGTGTGAGAGTAGACACCGCTGGCCGCCATCTCATCTGCCCGTACCTGCGCCGCCTGCATGAGCTTGTCGTTGACAGTCAGCGCGGCAACACCTTTTTCGCGGCGCAGAGCGTTGGTTCGGTCAATGATGTCCTGCTTGGCCGCAGCAGCATCGAAGGGCTCTGCTGTTTCCTGCACGGCGGCTGCGTCCGATGTTCCATTGACAGAGAGATTTGGCTGTGCAGTTTCGGACAATTTCACGTCATAACCAAGCCTTGCCAACGTGTGGCAGATCAGCACCGCCATATTTCCGCGGGTAATCTCGGCGTCCGCAACAGTTTCTTCCGCAGCAAGTCCCAACTGAACGGCAGTCCGGCAGGCAGACTGATAATCCCATACAGCATCAACATCATTCAAACACCGCAGCATCACCGTGCAGGCTGCCGCAGAAGTAACAGGGTCATTGGAGCCGTAGCGTCCATTGCCATACCCTGCAACCAGATCATTTGCGGCGCAGTAGCCCACATAGCCTTTTGCCCATTCCGGAACGTCCGTAAAGCTGCATAGGCTGCGGTAAAAGGTGCTGTCCCTTTCAAATTGTTCAGGATCTGCGACAACTCGGGTGAGCATCGCCGCCATCTGCGCCCGTGTCAGCCCCTGCTCCAGCATCATGTCGCCGGACTCGTTGCCCAGCATAATGCCGACTTCACGCAGGTAAGCGGCAGCAGATTGCTGCTGCGGACTACTGTCGGCGGCAAAAGAAGTTACTGTTAAGGATAGTGCAGCAATTACAGCGAGGGAAATAACTCGGATTCGCTTCAAATGATCACGCCCCTTTCCGGTAAAAGACGGTGGTTACACTTGCGGTCATGCGTCGGGTAGCTTCGTCAAAGGTGCATTGATCAAACTCGCAAATGCCCATCCGTTCTGCCTGTTCCGCGACTTCTGCGGGAAGGTCAACAGTGATGTCCATTTTGACCCGTATTTCGTCATCTTTCCTATTTGGTCTGAAATTCTGTACCAAACTGATACTTCCTTTTGATTAAGATTCTCCGGAGTGATTTGAGGATAATACAGAAGGTTCAGGCTGTCAAAGGTTTATTTTAAATCCTCACGCCGATAAAACGGTGACGCAACATTTTTTGTGCAATTCCAACTGTTTTCCATCATTTCACCGAATTATCTGCACTGCTTGAACGCAAATTCTTTTTTCAGGCTGATTGGCAAGACAGGTGGTAAGCGTGATACGGTTGTCTGCTGTTGCCTGCAAGTAACTCCAATCGGAATTGGAGATGGTTTTTACCAGGATGACCTCATACGTGCGGGTTCCGTAGATCGTGGTATAGGTGATGGTATCGCCGATTTCCAGATCCTTGATGCTGCCGATGGTGTACTTGGCACCTCGGTTATGGCCGCACACGCCGATATTGCCGTCCCACGCTGAGGTGGAGCTGTAATGTCCCAGTCCCTTTTTCATGCTCTCGTTGGTTTCTCCTTCCCAGACCTTCATGTTGATGTCCAGGGAGGGAATTTTCAGGGTGCCGATGCTGCCGTCCTTTCGCTCCATATCTTTGGCGCTTGTATAAGCAGGCTCCTGATAGGACGGAATGACGGGTGTGACCGCTGGGATACCTACGCCACTACCCACACCGTAGATACCGGAAGCCGAACCGCCTACAGTCTGCTGTAGGCCGGGGAGTCGGAGCTTTTCCATGACGCCGGTTTGTGTGGTGCTGAGAACGCCGTAGGGAAGTTCGGGAATCTGATAATCCACAAGATTTTTGCTGCCGTAATGATACGCGGTACCGTAGGTGTCCTCATAAGAGGTCGAAGGGTAATAGTCGGTGTCCGCGGCTGTGTCAAAGGTATAGTCCGCGGCAAAAGCGCAAATAGAAAGGGATGCTGTTGCTGTCGCCGTCAATGCCATGCAGACCAGTTTCTGAAAGAGTTTCATGTTTTTACGCCTCCTGATCTTCTTCGTTTTCCTCTGTTTCATCCGCTTCACATTCTGCTTTCACTACGGCCTTTCGGCGGCATACAAGCAGCGTGCCGCCAACAGCGGCGCAAATCAGAACGATTCCACCTAAGATCCAAGGAAAGTGATCCGCAAAAAACGCTCCGACCTGAGCGGCAGCCGCGCCCTTGTGGTTCGCTTCTGTCCCGATATAGGTCAGAACATAAGTAACACTTTCAACACCCTCGTGGGTCACATCGCCAACATACTCCGCTGTTGTAACATAGCCTGTAGCCGCCTGATAGGACGCTTTCGCAGAGTAGGTAGCAACAGCCTGATATTGAGAGGGCATCAGCGCCTCACCCACAAGATCGGTGCCGGTGACCTGCCACTCCACATTGGCGAGGCTCAGGGTTCTGCCGTTCTTGATGGTTGTCGCGGGGACATAGGACATATCGTTGCGGTCAAGCTGTCCGATGGTTTTGGTTTCCGTCACCGTGTAGTTTTTCGTAGCATAGCCGGCGGCTACGGTATTGAGACTGGTGTGATCCAATGCGAGGGTACCCTGAAATCTGCCGTCATCATACTCGATGGTGGGCTTAAGCTGCTCCAGAATCAGAGCAAGGTCATCTTTCGTTGTTTCAACGGTGATAACCTCGGTATGAATCCGCTTTTCTTCCACGGGATTCTCACTTTTTACAATGTCCGCAAAGGTGTAGAGATACCCTTCCAGCTCAAAGGGCTCCTCAATTAGTGCCGCAGGGTCCTGCTCAGGGGATACTGTAAAGGTTTTGATCGCTTGCTGACTGCCGTTGAGGTTTTGAACCACCGTGTCCGTAGGCACCTCCAACGCAAAGGCGTTGGAGGTAAGAACCAGCATCAGCAGCACGCAGGATATTACTCTTTTCATGTTTGGGAGAGCCTCCTTCTCAAATAATTTTTGTGATGCGCATTCCCGCCATACGGTCAGGCGGTATGCCGGATACCTGCTTCATGACGCTTTCTCCTCCTTGATCTTGTATTCTACCGCGCGCTCCGGATGTTCCCGCAGCGCGTCAAGTATTCTGATAGACTGCTCCAGCGCCTGCATTGTATCCCGCTTCTGACGCTTCACAAAGCCATGCAAAAGCAGAACATCTCCATTGGGAAGCGTGCAGAAAATGATGCGTATGAGCACTTTACTTTTTACTCGCAGCTCCCAAAGATCCCGATAGCGCTCGATTGAAAATCGCTTGAAATGCGGTTCTTTCATTTCCGGCTTTTCGAGCTGGGTCAGGAAATACAGCCGCAGGAGGATTTTTTCCCGCAGCCGCGGATCAAGCCCATCAATAAAATCGGCGAGCGGAGCGGACTTGCTTGTTGGCTGATAGATTAGGATTCCCTTCATGGCTCCGTCACCTCCATTGCCTTGCTCAGCTTCTTCAGATGGCAGATAAAACGCTCTGCAAAGTCCCCGGCAAGCTCCGAATCACCGCTGATCCACCAAATTGGATTGGGAAGCGGCTGAGAGAGCGCGTCGTATTGCAGGCAGATCAATAGGAACTTTTGCCGTGGTTCGGCCTGCTCCGCGGCTTCATATACTCTCCGAAGGATCTCTGTGATTTCACAAGAGTTCTGACAAGTGTCACACAAGTCATCAAACAATAAGCCGGAATAGGCGCGGCTCAAGGCGTTCAATGTGGCTTCGTCCACACTTCCATCTATCCTCAGAAGGCCCATACGGTGCAAACGGGCCTTCGCCCCATCGTCAAACGGATTTTGCGGTCGTGTTTTGTGGAACTGTATATTCATTTCTTTCATCTTGTACCTCACAATGGGATAGAAAAAGGCCCGGCACCTTGCGGTGTCGAGCCTTCTGGCATAAGTCTTATTATTCTTTGTCATCTGCTTCGGCTTGCGCCGGCAGCGCGGCGGCTTCTTCGATCATGCCCACAACCAAGGTGTTCATCTGTGCGGCGTTCTGCGCAGTAATAACCGGAGCGCCGGTGCGCTCCTCAAGAGCCTTTCGCGCTACGCCGGCAACCTCACCGCCCTGGCGGGCGACCTCCATACTGCCGGAAAAGCCTTCCGGCCTGGAGGCTTTGGAAATATCACGGGTGGATGCCTCGGCCAGCATGGTCAAGACTAATTCAGTATCACTCATATTGTCCCGCAGGTTTTCCTTTTTCAGCCCCTTGAGATTCTTGTACTGCCGCGTGGTCATGCCGGACCATGTGCGGGTGATCTCATCAGTCAGAATCGCAAATTCACGACCCTTTTCCACGCCGCGCTTCTGCCACTCATCGGTAAGCTCATTCCGAATGCGGATGGAGAGCAGCCTCTGATGAACCCAATCAGGGTCATACCCCTTTTTCAGATAAGTTTCCAACGCACGGTCGATGGCCTGTTCCGGATCAATAGTCTCCTCAATGCGTTCCCTGCCGACCTCTGCCAGCCAACGTTTCACCGGTTCCGCACGGGGGGAAGGGATAGACTGAATAATGCGGAGAAGCTGCTCGGTTGTGGCAGCGTCGGTCTTATAGTTCTTTCCATCCGACGATTTCATTTTCAGTTGTACGATATTTTCGTACAACTGAGTTGCCCCCTCAGACTTCAACTTGCGCTTCAAGTCACTCCAATATCTGCGAGGGTTTTCACTTCCAGTCAGTGCATGGATTACATCGACAACAGAGAAGTACCACTCCTCTTGTTCTTCATTCCAAGCCGTGCGAATGGGTTGATTTTCAAAAAGCTGAATTTTATTCTGTTCGCTCATAGCGTTGCTATCCTTTCTCTTTCTTTTTTCGATTATACATCAGCCAATTCGCTGCCGCAAGAACTCCAGAAACAGCTCTTCTAAATCTTCATCGCCGTTCAGTTTGTCCAGATAAGGTGCAAATTTCCTACGGTCAAAGGCGATTTTCTTAGGTGGTGCAGCGCGGCGCATTTCCTCGTCTGCCCGTGCCTGCCGCCAAGCCGCGTAAATGTCTTGATGCTCAGCGGATGGAGGTGGGCAGGTATGGGCGATCTTCTGTATGGTTGACTTATTGAGTACATATCCCTCAATGGTGCACATTTCTACAAATGCCCTTTGAGAGTCTGCATCATAATCGGAAATGCGTTCCGCACAGGCAATCGGCAGCTTGCGTGGACTGTTCTCCAAAATATCAGCAAGCTGTGGAATCAGTGCTGCCAGCTTGATGGCTTTGCGGATCTCATACTCCGTCACGCCGAAGAAATCCGCAACAATTTCGCGGGTGAGGAACTTCTGGCGATTCTCGCCAGAAGTTCCAATGTCCGTTCGTGTGCCTTGACATTTCTGCGCATCCAGCATTGCCTTATACGCTTTGCCCCGTTCAATGATGGTGAGGTCCTGCCGCCGCAGGAGATTGGTGGCAACGGCAATGGAAATCGCTCTTGCGTCATCGGCCTCCACGACCTCCGCAGGAATTGTTGAGTGTCCGGTCAGTCGCCACGCTTCAGTACGATTGTGTCCGGCAAGGATCTCATACTGCTCACTATTTGGAACTGGACGAACAATAATACGCTCATAGATGCCCTGCTTGGCAAGCTGCTGAGAGAATGCGCGGAGTTTTTCGGGCGGGTAGGGATGAAATCCAATGTCTGCCGTGCGAAAAGGGCAAAGACTGTTGATTGGCAATTCGCAAAAGCGGGGTACTGCCGCATCTGCCTTTGCTTGAAACATAGTTTCATAAGCCTCATTGCCTACTTCCAACTCTGATGCTTGCTGCGCTGCGCTCATGCGCCGCTTTAACAGGTCATCCATGCTTTTCTTAGCCAAGCCGCAGCACCTCCTGGGCAAGGGAGCGATAGGAGTCAGCAGCAGGATTCTTAGGTGCATAATCGAGAATGCTCACGCCTGCTGCCGGACACTCCGCAACCTTGATCGTCTGCTCAATGGGGCGGTCAAATACATGAATGCTGTCACCGTAGATCTCTCCCACGCTGGAGCGAACGCTTTGGCAGAGCTGCGGGCGGGACTGATACATAGTCAGGAGAATGCCTGCAATCTTCAAATTGGGGTTGAATCGATTCTGTACATTACGCACCATTTCTAAAACATCGGGAATCCCTTCACTGGCGAGGAAGTGTGCCTGCACCGGAATGATGCAGTAATCTGCCGCAGCCAGAGCATTAACGGTCAATAGTTCATGCTTCAGTCCACAGTCTATGATGATGTAATCATACAGTCCACACAGGGATGCCAACAGCTTGTCCAGCACCTTCTCGCAAGGGTCATCTGAGATGCCAGATGCGTTATACTGTGAAAGCTGCATGACCTGCAAGCGGGCTGCAGCGTCCGCTAACCGCTTGTTGGCAGGGATCAGGTCAAGGCCGCTGCTGGTATGTAGTACCGCACGATCGAGGTGGAGCTCCAGATCCTCCGGAGAGTCAATTTGGACAAGCAGCAGCTTTGCCAGCGTATTCTTCTGTTCCCCCGGCGTATAGCCGAGGGCTGCGGTGAGATTGCCCTGGGGGTCATTGTCGATCAGCAGGACCTTTTTATCTTCAGCTGCGAGGGCAGCCGCGAGGTTCAAAGCGGTAGTTGTTTTGCCAACACCGCCTTTTTGGTTGGTGATTGCGATAGTATTCATGCTCATTTTTGAACTCTCCTCAGCAGTTCTATGTGTTTTCTTCCTTTGCACGGCAAATTGTAGTAATCTTCTGAAGAAACAAAATCCATCAGTGGAATTTTAGGAAAATATGTTTTATTAAAACATTTCAGAGCAATCAATTTCCCAGAATGTTTCCAGTCTAATATCTGCTTTGGGCGATATCCCAAAATCGCGCATACCTGCTTTTCTGTCAGCAGATCCGGCAGAGAGGACATTTCCTGCTCCACAGCCAACCGAATAGCGCCGCCTAATTCGCTTGAATATGGCTGCGGTGGAGTATATGGGATACAGTTGTGGCGCTTGCCCTTGAGATAGTACAATGGATTCTGTTGACGATCAGCCAAATACCTTTCAACTTCTTCCTTTGCAATTTTGTATCCAAATCCTTTTCGTTTCGGCTTCTCTGCGGATACCCTGCCGGTTTCTATCAACCACAATGCAGTTTCCTTGCATATATGTGCAATTTGGTAAAATTCTTCTTTGCTGATATAGTCTTTTTGAATATCCGAAAGACTAAGCTGCCTGTTTTTCATACCCGCACCTTCAGCCTTCTCTCCGCGTAGTCCTCGCTTAATACATAGTCAATAATGGACTCTTTGAAGATCCAGTAGTGCGGTTTAATAAAGATGGCTTTTACAAGCCCATCGCGAATTAACTTCCGAGCAAAGCTATCGCCTATTCCACCTAACATTTCACGAAATGTTAGTACAGACACTACATCGGGGTATTTCTTGAATTGTTGTACATATCTCTTCCTTGGGTTTTCCATGATCGAACCTCCGTCTAAATTACCATTGACAGATGGGTTCGATACCTATAGTATGATTCAGTTCTCTCCTAAAACTTCAAAATTCGTTTGAGTTCTCTCCTATGTCCACCATTCCTCACGAGAAAATGGGTTGTACCGGAGTTCTCTCTTAGTTCTCTCCAAACCGCTTTTTTGAGCTGTCAGGAGAGAACACCAAGACATTCCGTATTTGCTTAATAAAAACACGAAAAAGTCAAAAAAGCCAGTAATATCAACGCTTTCTGGGAACGGTGGAGTGCAGATTGCTGCGGAAAACAGAATCGATATAACCACTCAAAATCCGTTGGTAGCGATACCGTGTGGGTTCGAGTCCCACCACCGGCACCAAATAGAAACACCATCCGTCAGGGTGGTGTTCCTTTTTTGCTATGCAAAAGTGTAGCAAAATAAGAAATGTGCCACTTCCTCGCCCCTGCGGGGCAACCGGAAATGGTGCACGAAAACTTCATGCACATTTCGTTTGCGGTATGCGCTGTCCGTATGCGGCAGATCTTATGGGAAAACAGGAGGAAACCGCAGCGGTCAAGGTGGCCCATGGAATTCTGTATAGATATTTTTCGCCAATATGTGCATAGTATAAGGACGTATGATGCGCTCTGTTCTGCACCGCAGAATGGACGAACACAGGAAAGGTAACGTAATTTATGAATCGGAAAAACCATCTGCTGGCGATCCTTGCGGCTGTCAGCCTCATCCTTGCCTCCCTTGCCGGCTGCGGCGGAAAAACAGAGCCGGACGTCCCGCAGCCAACGCCGGAACCTGTCGAATACGCCAATCTGACGGACGAGGATTCCCGTGCTCTGCTCTCCCGGCTGCTTGAGAACGCGGGCGTAGACGAGACCCGGATCCACGGCCTTTTTGACCGGGTGGACCAGTTCAACGCCAGTGTTAAGAGTGAATGGCTGACGAACGGCTTTGAGCGCGCTGTCCCCACCGACACCAAGTACGATCCCTATGAGATGCAGGATCTGTGGGCAGAGAAAAACGGTGACTTCCCCGGCTATAACTGCCGCATTACGGCATTCAGCCTGTTCGGTGAGTTCGTCACCGTCGGAGCGGATCAGCCGAAGACTCAGGGAGAGGATACGCTTTTTCTGGATTTGGAAACGCTGACCGAAGATCCCGCCGTTCTCTGCGGAGACAGCACTGCCAAATTCTGCGCGCTGTTTGCGCCGGTGCCCGCCGCAGACAGTACGGATGTGGACGAGCAGGCCCAGACGCTTCAGGCGGGCTGGGCCGCCCGGGGCGTCGCATTCTCGGACAGCCCCGCCCGGCTGATCTCCGTTGTCCTGCATGACAGGTTCTCGGACACGGAGAATACGCTGTTTGTGGGGCATGTTGGGGTGCTGCTGCCTGTGGAGGACGGGAGCTTCTGTCTGGTCGAGAAGGTTGCCTTCCAGGAACCGTACCGGCTGGTAAAGTTACAAAATCGGGCGGAACTGCGCGATTATCTGATGGCAAAGTACGATACCTCCTGGGGACAGGATACCACCCGGCCCTTCATCATGGAAAATGACAGCCTGATGGCGGAGTGAGCGGCGGCACGGGACTGCGGATACCGTATCAGCAATCATACAGTAAAAATAATTGGTTTCCTTGAAAAACCGGCAGACGTGCGGAGCGTCTGCCGGTTTTTGTGTGCAGAACGTTGCGCCGGGGCACATGTTTCTGTTGATGGCCGCATAGATTGGACAAGCAAAGGAGGAATCACTATGCAGCTTTGGAAAAATACGGCTTTGACCTCGGTGGCGGCGCTGCTGGGGCTGTTTCTGCTGCCCTTGGCCGTAGCCCGGGAACCGGCGGAGGTGCCGGAGTATACGGAATTACCCCGGACGGAGCAGACGGCTCCGGTCCAGCCTGCGGTAAAGGCTGTTTATGACGCGGACCGGACCCTGCGGGTGCTGGACGGAGAGACTGTGCGGGAAATGACGCTGGCGGACTATCTGGTGGGCGTCACGGCGGCGGAGATGCCGGCGTCCTTTGCAGAGGAGGCGCTGAAGGCTCAGGCGGTGGCAGCCCGTACCTATACCCTTTACAAGCTGACAGCCGGCAGCAGCCATGGGGACACGGCGGACATCTGCACGGACTCTACCTGCTGTCAGGCGTATATCGCCATGGAGCAGGCCCGGGCCAACTGGGGGGCACAGGCGGACGCTTATGAGAAAAAGGTCCGTGATGCAGTGACGTCCACCGATGGGGAGGCTATCCTCTATGGCGGCATTCCGATTCTGGCGGTGTTCCATTCCAGCTCCG
>ENA-ORRN01002800-ORRN01002800.1-human-gut-metagenome-genome-assembly--contig:-NODE-2800-length-10655-cov-2.464151_pt1 | contig 10655 bp, 13 predicted proteins | sample MGYA00242174_ERZ509132 | MGnify/ENA primary metagenome ERZ509132 (study PRJEB26280, sample SAMEA2338671) | human gut metagenome | biome: human gut; feature: human-associated habitat; material: faeces...
ATAATGTCGGACAATATTTTACAAAAATTGAACTTTCAGATGATAAAATTTCTTGATTAACTTTACATAAAGAGTTATAATAAAACTATAGTAGGAGGTGGGCTTGAAATCAGCAGCATGGGCGGTTTTTATCTTTGTTCTTGGAATTGTTGGAATAGTTTTAATTAGTATATTTGGTAACATTACAACAACTAATCAACAAGATTATACTTTAATTAAAAATACAGTAGAAGCAGCAATGTATGATGCAATTGATATTGCTTCGTATAGAGCCGGTTTTTATCTTTGTACTAATAAAGAGTCAACAGGTACAATGACTTTTGAAAATAAAAGTGAGTATGATATTCTTCTAAATGCAAATATTGATACTAATGCTTTAAATAGACAATATAAAAAATGTGATTTTTTAGTAGGAGAAGTTAAATTAAAAGCAGATGTTTTTGCTGAAAGTTTTTTAAGAAGATTTTCTAATAATATTAATAATAATAAAAGTTATCAAATAACAATTCAAGAAGTAATTGAATATCCGCCAAAAGTAAGTGTTAGGGTAGACACATATAATACCTATAATTCAAAAGATGCAACAGTCTATGAATTTAATGAAGGAGACTTTGCAATAAGAAATCAAATAGATGCAATATTTGAAGGAAAATAAAAAAGTAAAAAGGAGAATTTATGAAAAAATTAAAACAAATATTATCTAATAAAAATACTGTAACTTTTATTGGAATAATTCTAATAGCTTTAGTGCTATATGGATTTTACAAATGGAATTTAAATAAACTAACTAGTCCAATTAGGGTTCCATATGCAAATCAAACAATAAATCCTAGAACTAAAATAACAAGTGATATGATATCATATCTTGAAATACCTAGTACTTCTATTAAAGGTAATGTTATTACTAATTCAAATGATTTAATAAATAAGTATACAAATGTAAATGCCTCAGTTCCAGCAGGAAGTTTATTTTATCAAAGCCAAATTGTTAAACAAGAAGAACTACCAGATTCATTTTTAATTAATATTCAAGATGGTTATATTCCATATAACTTTAGTGTAGATACAAAAAGTACTTATGGTAATTCAATTTACCCAGGAAATTATGTTGATGTTTATTTTAAAGGTGTTCAAGATGGAAAACTTATGGTAGGAAAGCTTCTTGAAAATGTAAAAGTTCTAGCTGTAAAAGATTCAAGTGGTCGTCATGTATTTGAAACAAGTGATAGTGATCGAGTACCAAGCCAAATAATATTTGCTGTAACTCCTGAAATTCATTTATTACTTCGTAAAGCTGAATATATAACTGGTGTTAATATAATAATAGTACCAAATAATACATCACTTAAATTAGATGTTAATGAAGAAGACGTTGCTATTACTGTTAAAAGTGAAACAATAAAAAATTATATTGAAGAACGATCAGTTTATGTTGATGAAACAACGGAAGTTGATACGAAAACAAATAACTAGAGGTAATTATGAATCAAGGTATAAATGCTTATGATTTAACATCAACTAAAGACCAAGGAAAAACTAATACCGAGATAAATGCTGATTTATTTTCAAGTATTGATTTTGGACCATTAAAACCTTATTTAGATGATGATAATATAACCGATATTTCGTATAGTAATAACGGTCAAGTTTGGTTAAAATCACTTGATAGAGGAGTTTATAGAGTAGAAAATACAGGAATTAATAATGAGTTAATAGAAAAAATTGCCTTTCAATGTGCAAATATAATGGGAAAAACCTTTAATATGGCAAGTCCCTTATTAGATAGTGAATCATCAGAACTTCGTATGAATTTTATTCATGATTCTATTGCTAGAAATGGTATTGCTGCTGTATTTCGTAAAACCCCAGCTAAAATTAGATTAAAAAAAGATAAAATAATAAATGATAAATATATAACACTTGGTATTCATGATTTTTTAATAGAATGTGTTCATGGACACTGTAATATAATCGTATCAGGTGAAACTGGTTCAGGAAAAACCGAACTTGTTAAATATTTAGCAAGTCATACAAAAGAAAATGAAAAAATAATTACTATTGAAGATACATTGGAACTTCACTTAGATACGATATTTCCTCATCGTGATATTGTTTCAATGAAAACCAATAATATTGCTTCTTATAGTGATGTTTTAGTAGGTTGTATGCGACAAAACCCAAAATGGATTTTACTATCAGAAGTAAGATCAGCAGAAGCTGTAACTGCTGTTCGTAATTCTATTTCATCAGGACATAACATTTTATCAACTATTCATGCTGACAAAGCTGCAAGTATTCCATATCGTATGTATTCCCTACTAGAAAGTAATATTGATGTTGAACAGTTTATGACAACAATTTATAGATATATTCAATTAGGTGTACATGTAAGAGCAAGATATGATAAAATAACCGGTAAATTTATGCGTGAAGTTTGTGAAGTTTGCGAATTCTTTGTAAATGAAGATAATAAACCAGAAAGCAATATCATTTATCGTAAAAATATTGATGGAACAGAGATTACTAATTCCCCAAGTTCTCATTTAATCGATTATTTAGAAAGCCAAGGAATAGATTTAGTTCATGAAAAATTTGATAATTTTAAAATAGATTTACCTTTTTCAGATAATCAAAAAAAAGAAGAGGTTAATAGTAATCCAGTTGAAGAAGTTATTAATAATCAAAATACTTATACAGATGAAATTTTATAGGAGGTGTTTATCAAATGGAATTTATTATAGTATTACTAATAGTTGCATTTATTGTCTTATATAGAAAAAGTAATGGAGAATCATTATATAAATTTGTAACTACTAGTATTGGAAATGTATATGATAAATATGCTCCTTATTCTTTTAAAGTAATTAGAGAAAAATGTAAAGAAATGGGACTTGAGTATACAAAAAAACAATATTTAATTCAAGTAATTGTTTTTGCAAGTGTTGCCTTTATTATATCTTACTTATATTTTTATAATATAGTAGTTTCATTTTTCTATGTAGTACTTGTAATTTGTTTTATTCCATATCTTGCTTATTTAAGATGCAAAAGATTATATAGTGAATTTATCTTTGAACAAGTTCAAGTATATGTTACCAATACCATCATGGAATTTCAAACAACCCAAAGTTTTGTTAAAGCTTTAGAAGGGGTATACGAATCTGGTGTATTAGAAGATCCTTTAAAAACTGATGTAAAAGTTATGATAGATTTAGCTTATCATAATGGTGATGTTGGGGAATCAATCGATTATATGAATAGTAAATATGATTTCTATATGACAAGAAATATGCATCAATTATTTTTACAAGTAACAAGAGAAGGTGCTCATGATACTGTTGGAGTGCTTGATAACATGCTTCTTGATGTTGACCAATTAGTTGAAGGAGTATACCAAGATAGAATGAATAGAAGTGCTTTTCATACAGCCTTTATCAGGTATGGCTTGCTTTTATATTTGATGGTAATGCTTGTTCAATGGTTAATTGGTAAAGAAACTTATATTGAAATGGTAAATTCAAATGTAATTTTGCAAATAGGACTTCATATTGTTGTATTATTTAATAGTTATTTTCTTCTATCGGGGGAAAAATATTATAACGAGAATGTGGGGGCTGAATAATGGAATTAGCAATTATAGTTTTAATTTTAACTTTTATGTTTACTTATACAGGTGCTATTAATACTAAAAAATTATATGAAGATAATAAACAAGTATTTAATTACTTTAAAGAAAAAGATTATGACTTTTTAGTAAAATCAAGATACGGTGGAGAAATAGATCCTGATGATTTATTTGAAAAAAGAATTCATAAATTTACTATAGCATTTGTTGTTGTTTTATCAATTGTACTTTTTAATTTTAGTTGGATTAATTTAATTATTGGTATAATAATTGTAATAGTTATTTATAAAAATCAATATAGTAATTTAAAAAGTTATTATAAAAAACATTTAACAGAAATTGATCAAACTTTACCTTATTATTTGAAAAGTATTGAAATACTTGCGCAACATTATACAATACCAGTTGCAATTTCCAAATCAATTGAAACAGCACCACCTATGTTTAAAGATGGTTTACGTGAAATGATTAAAAAAATTGATGCTGGAGACTCATCAATTGATCCATATATTGCCTTTGCTGAAGAATACCCAGTTCGTGATTCTTTAAGAATGATGCGTTTATTGTATCGTTTAAGTATAGGGGCTCAAGAAAATAAACAAGAACAATTATTAGTTTTTTCTAAAAGTGTATCAAGCCTTCAAAATAAAGCAAGAGAACAAAAATACCAAAAAAGACTTGATAAGATGGAAAAGAAAACTTTAGCTATGTTAATGGTAACAGGTGGGGGAACTATGCTGGTATTATTTATTGCCATGGTTATGATGATGATGAGTTGGTAAATTTTTGTAAAAATATTGAAATAAAAAAATAAACATGCTATAATTAACTTGAAAATAAAGAAAGGAGAATTTAAATATGAAAGAAGCAAGTGGAGAATTAAGTATGACTTTAATAGTTATCGTTGCTGCGGGTGTAATTTTAGCAATATTCATGGCATTTAAAGATCCAATTACAAAAGCAATTGGTGATAAATGGAGTGAATGGACTGGTAAAGATGTTAATGCTAAAACTGGATATATTCTTAGAGATTAATTAAAAATTAAGGAGATGTTAGTATGAGAGAAGCCATAGGTGGTTCTATATTATTTTATATTATTTTGGGCTTTTTAGCTGTATATATTGTTTTTATTGGAGTAATTATGAACTACGCGGCTACTTATCGTGCTAGTAATTACGTTTTAACAAGAATTGAACAAACTGAAGCTAATATTGAAGTTGGCTTACCTAGTGATACAGCCGATAAAGATACTCTATATGGAGTTTTAAAAAGTAGAAATTATAATAACGCTTTAAATGTTTGTTGTTATGATGTTGGTCAAACAGGTAATTCTATTTATAAAATAACTACTTATGTTAATTTCGAAGTTCCACTTTTAGGACTTGATATGAAATTAAATGTGAAAAATGATACTAAAACTATTTATGGAGTCAGATGTAGTGATAGGGAAAAACAAGGATATCTTAGATGTAATTAACAGGAGGAAATATGAATGTAATTGTTGCTAACCGTTATAGTGAACTTATAAATGGATCTAATATTCAAATAATGAAAGTTATGTCCGGAGTATTTAAAGTTTCTGAAATGGTTAATAGTTTTCGTGGAATGTTTTATCAAAAAATAATAATCGATGCAACAGCATTAGATGGGTACCCAAGAAAAGATGTATTAAAAGAACTAGCTACTAGTTTTGATACAGAAAAATTAATTCTTTTTATCCCACCAGATGACACACCTCCTGCATCTTTTTTATCTTATCTTGTAAGTATTAATATTTACAACTTTACCGATAATATAAATGGTGTTAGAAAATTAGTATCTAAAAGTAATACTTATGATGATGTTAAAAATTATTTGATTACTAATACTAAACCTGTTGTTTCAAATGATTTTGAAGAATTTACCCAAAATAGTCTAGATCAAACAAATGGTAAAATAATTTTAGGACTTAAAGATATTACAAGCAATAATTCAAGTGTAGTATTAGCTTATATACTAAAAAATCATCTTGAAAAAGTATATAAAAAGAGTGTTGCTGCCCTTGAAATTGATAAAAGAGATTTTATCTTTTATGGTGATAAAGATATGTATTCTATCGATTCTTCTAAACTTGGAGAATTTATAGGCAATAACATGTTTGATATATTATTATTAGACTTAAAAGAAAGTGATAATGCTAATATATGCAATGATGTTTTATATTTAGTTGATCCTTCAATCTATATGATTAATAAACTTATGTTTACTAATAAAAGAGCTTTTGATGCTTTAAAAGGAAAAAAAGTTATTTTAGTTAATAGTTTATTAAGTGAAAAAGATGTTAACATTTTTGCAAAAGAGGCAGGTATTAGTATTTATTTTAACTTACCACCATTAAATGATAGGGAAATTAATCAAGTTTTAAATGATTTATTATTTAAACTTGGTTTAGTTAGAAATGATATTAATGATACAACAAAAAAAGGATTATTTGATTTCTTTAAATGATTGCTTTTTTTTTATATTCGTGTTATAATCTACAGACGGTGGTTTTATGTGTAATGAAGAAATGCAAATGTTAATTGGAGTAGTAGTTAATATTTTAAATTTTATAAAGTTTTTAGTTCCAATAGTTTTGATTATCTTTTGTACAATTGATATTTTTAAGATAATTGTTTCTAAAAAGGAAGATGAAATTAAAAAGCTAAGAAAAGATGTATTTATGAAAATAGTATATTGTATAGTTATTTATTTAATACCTTATTTAGTGCCATTTATCTTAGGAGCTGTTAATAAATTGATACCAATGGATTATGATGACAGTTGGAAACAATGTTTTGATTATGTTCAAGATCAAGAAAAGAAAAAGAAAAATAATAATTAATTAAAAATACTTGATTTATTTTAGAATATTTAGTATGATTAATATGTGTTTAGGAGGAATTTATATGGAATTTATGCAATTATTAGATGTTACTTGCGAAGGTGATATTTTAACTGTTGTAAGTGCTATAAAATTTGTTTTTAATTTAATTCAATGGGCTATTCCTTTAGTTTTAATAGTACTTGGAACAATTGATATGTTTAAAGCAATGGCAAGTGGTGATGAAAAGAAAACAAAAGAATCACAAAAGACATTTATAAGACGTTTAATTTATGCAGTTGTTGCTTTCTTAATACCATTCATTATAAGTTTAGTATTTACATTTGTTGGTAAAATGATTAGTGATGATTCTGCTCAAGAAGGTAAAGAAACTTATGATAACTTCTTTGCTTGCTGGAAACAAGCAAAATAAAGCCAAATGGCTTTATTTTGCTATTTTTAGAAAGAGAGGAAATATTTATGAGTGATACAATGCAAACATGCTGTAATTTACAACCTTTTTTAAATATAATTAGAATAGTTATTAGACTTATTCAATATAGTGTTCCTTTATTACTTCTTGTGCTTGGAACGATTGATATGGTAAAAGCAGTTGCATCAGGTGATGAAAAAGTTTCTAAAACTTCTTCACAAACGTTTTTAAAACGTTTAATGTATGGAGTTTTAATATTTCTTGTACCATTTCTTTTAAGAATTGTTTTAAGAATGGTTGATAAAAATATAATCAAAGATAATAGTGATGTAAGTGCAACATCATGGTTATCTTGTTGGAATTATACAATGGACAATCAATTAAAGTCGGTATGTTCTAATTATGATGATATTTATAAAGATTAATTATTACTTGTATAAATGTGTAAATATGATTTGAAAGTTGTTGAAATAACAACTTTTTTTTTATATAATATAAGACGTTAGGAGGAATATATGGAAAAGAAAAAGTATGTATACCTTTTTAGTGAAGGTGATGCTACAATGAGAAACCTTCTTGGTGGAAAAGGTGCAAATCTTGCTGAAATGACAAGACTTGGAATGCCAGTACCACAAGGTTTCACAATTACAACAGAGGCTTGTACAAAGTATTATGAAGATGGAAAACAAATAAGTAGTGAAATTGAAGAAGAAATATTTGAATACATCAAAAAAATGGAAAAAATTACAGGAAAAAAATTTGGTGATAAAGAAAATCCATTACTAGTTTCAGTTAGATCTGGAGCTAGGGCGTCAATGCCAGGAATGATGGATACAATTTTAAATTTAGGTTTAAACGAAGAAGTTGTTGAAACATTAGCTAAGAAAAGTGGAAATCCACGTTGGGCATGGGATTGCTATAGAAGATTTATTCAAATGTATTCAGATGTTGTTATGGAAGTTGGTAAAAAATACTTTGAACAACTAATTGACAAGATGAAAGAAGAAAAAGGTGTTAAATTAGACGTTGAATTAACAGCTGAAGATTTAAAAGAATTAGCTAGAGAATTCAAAGCTGAATATAAAGAAAAAATTGGTGAAGAATTCCCAACTAACCCAACTGATCAATTAATGGGAGCTATTAAAGCTGTATTTAGATCTTGGGATAATCCACGTGCTAACGTTTATCGTCGTGATAATGACATTCCTTATTCATGGGGAACAGCTGTAAACGTACAAATGATGGCATTTGGTAATATGGGTGAAACTAGTGGAACAGGTGTTGCATTTACAAGAGATCCTGCAACAGGTGAAAAACATTTAATGGGAGAATTCTTAATGAATGCTCAAGGAGAAGATGTTGTTGCCGGAGTTAGAACACCACAACCAATTTCTCATTTAAAAGAAGTTATGCCAGAGGTTTATGAACAATTCTGTGAAATTTGTAATACTCTTGAAAATCATTATCATGATATGCAAGATATGGAATTTACAATTGAAGATAAAAAGCTTTATATGCTTCAAACAAGAAATGGTAAAAGAACTGCAAAAGCAGCTTTAAAAATTGCTTGTGATTTAGTAGATGAAGGAATGATAACTGATAAAGAAGCAGTTATGATGATTGATCCAAGAAACTTAGATACTTTATTACATCCACAATTTGATGCAAAAGCTTTAAAGGATGCAAAACCACTTGCTAAAGCTTTAGCTGCATCTCCAGGAGCTGCTTGTGGTAAAGTTGTATTTACTGCAGAAGATGCTAAAAAATGGGCATCTCGTAAAGAAAAAGTAGTTCTTGTTAGACTTGAAACTTCACCAGAAGATATCGAAGGTATGAAAGCATCTCAAGGTATTTTAACTGTTCGTGGAGGTATGACAAGTCATGCTGCCGTTGTTGCTCGTGGTATGGGAACTTGCTGTGTATCAGGATGTTCTGAAATAGTTATGGACGAAGAAAATAAGAAATTTGTTCTTGCTGGAAAAACTTTCGTTGAAGGTTCTGAAATTTCAATCGATGGTTCAACAGGATGCATTTATGAAGGAATTATTCCAACAGTAGATGCAACTATCACTGGTGAATTTGGTCGTATCATGGAATGGGCTGATAAATATCGTGTTCTTAAAGTTCGTACAAATGCCGATACTCCAAAAGATGCTATGAAAGCTCGTGAACTTGGAGCTGAAGGAATTGGTCTATGCCGTACAGAACATATGTTCTTCGCTGAAGATAGAATTGCTGCAATTCGTGAAATGATTTGCTCTGATACTGTTGAAGAAAGAGAAGCAGCACTTGCTAAAATTGAACCAATGCAACAAGGTGATTTTGAAAAATTATATGAAGCAATGGAAGGATACGGAGTTACTATTCGTTATCTAGATCCACCTCTTCATGAATTTGTTCCAACTGAAGAAAAAGATATTGAATTACTTGCTAAAACTCAAGGTAAGACAGTTGAACAAATTAAAGCAATAATTGCATCTTTACATGAATTTAACCCAATGATGGGACATCGTGGATGCCGTTTAGCTGTAACATTCCCAGAAATTGCAAGAATGCAAACAAGAGCTGTAATTAAAGCTGCTATTAATGTTTCAAAACGTAAAGGAATTAAAATTGTTCCAGAAATTATGATACCATTAGTTGGTGAAGTAAAAGAATTAAAATACGTTAAAGGTGTAGTTTGTGAAACTGCTGATGAAGTAATTAAAGAAGCAGATTTCCCACTTGAATATCATGTAGGAACAATGATTGAAATTCCAAGAGCTGCACTAACAGCTGATGAAATTGCTAAAGAAGCTGAATTCTTCTCATTCGGAACAAATGATTTAACTCAAATGACATTTGGATTCTCAAGAGATGATGCTGGTAAATTCTTAGGTTCATATTATGATAAGAAAATCTATGAAAATGATCCATTTGCTAAACTTGACCAAGTTGGTGTTGGTAAATTAGTTAAAATGGCTGCTGAATTAGGTAGACAAACAAGACCTGATATCAAATTAGGTATCTGTGGTGAACATGGTGGAGATCCATCAAGTGTTGAATTCTGCCATAATGTAGGTTTAACATATGTTTCATGTAGTCCATTTAGAGTACCAATAGCTCGTCTTGCTGCTGCTCAAGCTGCTATCAAGTCCCACCAAAAATAGAGTGAGAACACATTCCAAATGGTAAAATAAGAAAGACTCATTTGAGTCTTTTTTGTTGAAATAAAAGGATAAAACGGAAGGATGATAATATTATATAAATAATAAAAATGGGTTGGGTGGTGTGATGCCGCAATAATAAATTTTTTATGCAGGAAAGTAGCAATAAGGTTAGGGCTACTTTTTTTGTTGGTGAAAAAGTAAAACGAAATGGAGGTAGATAGAATGTTTTACATTAAACCTAATTTAAAGAACATGTCTCAAGGAGCCAGACTTGAGTACATAAGAGAAGTTAGACATATGACTAAAGAGGATGTGCAGCTTATTTTGGATTTGGAGGAAAGGAACCGAATAAAACAATTCGTGAGTACGAAAACAATACTACTAGTCCAAGTCCAAGTAGATTGGAAGAATTGGCAAAGCTATATGAAGTAAGTGTGGATGCAATAAGAAAATATGATTTTACAACTCCTATAGAAGAAATCTACTATCAAATGTGGTATGAGGAACAATATCCATATTATCAATTAAATATAGATCCAGATAGATTTGCTGGTTCAGCATACAACATAAATGTATACAATGGAATTAAAGAATGGAAGAAATTA
>ENA-ORRN01002802-ORRN01002802.1-human-gut-metagenome-genome-assembly--contig:-NODE-2802-length-10653-cov-2.545952_pt1 | contig 10653 bp, 8 predicted proteins | sample MGYA00242174_ERZ509132 | MGnify/ENA primary metagenome ERZ509132 (study PRJEB26280, sample SAMEA2338671) | human gut metagenome | biome: human gut; feature: human-associated habitat; material: faeces...
CATTCGATTGATATTCCTGCAATACGTCCTCATCAGTTGCACGTTGCAATCCCCATCCATACTGATAATAATGTTGAACATTTTCCCAAGCCACACATTCAATCCCTTGTATATAAAAGGCATATCTTCTATTTAAGTTCAATCCAAAAAAGGCAGGATCTAAAGGTATCTCCCAATCATTGTTGTAACATAACATAGCTCTCGTTTCTTCTGGATTTTCCGTGCTTAAATCTACAATATGAATTGCAAGCACATGGGAATTAATTGCCGTGGTAAACTGAGATATCGTAGATCCGGTGACCATCGTAATCTTACCATATTCCAAATCTCCGCTCGGCAATGGTTTCGTAGACTCCTTCTTTTTCACAACCTTCAGCGTAATCGTCCCCGACACATTATCATATACTTTTCGCTTGGACAGATCCGAGGTTGCCTGAATGGTAATCGTAGAGCCTACCGTAGCATCTGTTTTCACCTGAATGGTTGCAGACTCATGATCCGAATCCTTAATTCCACCTTCCAGAAGTCCTGCTCCGTCTACCACCTTCCAATCCGTCAGGTATTTGTCTTTTGTCGTATCTTCTTCACAGGACGCACATCGGTTTCCAAGCTTCACACCATCTGCTGATCACTACCGTACTGCCCTGCATCACTTCCAATGCCCCCGGCTTGTTTCCGTCGGTATCCTCGACATCATCGCTCTTCTTGTAGAGTGTCACCTTCGTTATGCGTTTGACATACACCGTAATCGTAGCTTCCGCAGGGCTGTTGCTGTCGTCATTCTTCGCATTGGTTGTAACCTTTACCTGAAAGCTCTGATGGGTTTCCTTCTCACCGATCTTCAGAATTCCATTTGCCGTATCAGTCATGGAAGTTCCTTCTCCTACTGCGCCTTCCACCGACCAGGTAACAGCCTTGTTTAAAAGGTTGGTTCCGGTAACCTTCGGAGTAGAGAAATGATAGGTTTCTCCCGGTTCCAATACAACGGTGGGTTCCTTCACACTGACACTTACACGGACACGCTTGTCCAATGGTGCGATATCTTCATTATTAATTACGACCTTATTGCGGACGGTAATGTTGTTTACCATTTCAAATTTCCGATTGCCGGTTTTGAAGCTCAGCTTCAGTTTTACGACACGCTTCTCTTCTACCTGGCTTAAATCCACCTGAAAATCCGTCACATTCTCAGCCAGAAGTACGCAATCATCCGAACTTTCCCCCGGCATCGGGAATTTTCCGCTTGCATCCGCTACCGAAAAGTAAAGATTTTCATCACTCTTCTGCCAGTAAAACATATAGTTGTGAAGTTCAGAAGCTGCCCCCCCTGTTCCCGGCACTTCCACATTGTAAACAAGCAGTGCCTTTTTCTCCGGAGTAAAGGTGAATTCCGAGTCCTTCATGGCCTTAACCGGCTGATTAGATTCATCATATCCCACATAATTGATGCTTCGCGTTGCGTCGATGATCACATCCGACATCTGGTTTAAAGCAAGCTGTGCTTCCTGCTGCACATTAATATCATTGTTGCCATTGGCGTAATTTCTGGAAGTGATAACAATAAAACTGCATACCGCACCCGTCACAATTACCAGAATAGCAATTGCAATAATCAGTTCCACTAAGGAAAATCCGCTATTCTGTTTCTGAATCCGTACTCTTTTCCTCATTTGTCTCTCCATCCAAATCTACCTTCTGTGTTGCAATCCATCCAACCATCAATTTCTCCGGCTTTCCGCTTTCCCTATATGGATATCCCCCACTGTTTGAATCTTATTTCCATATCATTTATTTCTGAATATCCATTTAAGAAGATATCTGGCTCACCGAAATCTTTCCGGTCAGTTTAATAAACTCTAAATGATAGTGGCGGTTTCCTCCCTGAATCTCCACACTGTCGGGAGTTCCATCCTTGAAGGATCCGGAAGAACGGTCAAATTCGATTCGGATACCATTATCTGCTCCGGTCGGAAGTTCGATGTCATCCGTTCCGCCATTGATCCTGTAAGTAACTGATACACGGTTGCCGCCGATCTTCTGCGCCTCTTCCGTGATCTCTTCCAATTCTCCGACGGCTCCGCCTTCCTTCTGCTCCATGATGTGCATCTGGCTGTAGATCCGTCCATTGTCCCCACGATAAACAACCAGCCATGCCTTTGCTTTTCCCATCGTGGTCACCTTACAGTCTGCAACGGCTCTCTGCAGATCATTGGAACACGCCTTCGCATTCGCACTGAATACCATGGAAACGGACAGAATAACGGTTCCGATCAGTGCTGCAATGATGGCAATCACAATGATCAGCTCCACTAAAGAAAAACCCCTGTTATTTTTTGAAATTCTTCTACTATTTTCTGTCATTCTTCCGTTTTCCCGTATTTCCGAACGCTTACGCGTTTCTTCTGTATTCTTTCGTATTTTCTATCTCTTATCCCAATTCATATAACGGACAATTTCGGTGTAATCAATGTCCAGATTGCCGGCATCATCCGTTGGTGATTCCTGTGCTCCTTCGGAAAGGCTGGTCTCACCGTTTACGAAAAATCCCATCGGAGTCATTGTGTCTCCTTCTGCTCCGGTTGTTGCATTCAACACCTTATACAGATCCATCTTGTTCCGCTTCAGGGATGCTGCTCCGTTGCTGACTGCTCCATTGATGGTAATGGTTCCCTTCGCAATGGCCAGTCCCGTGAAATTACGGTCAATGGTAATATCTCCTAACGAAACGATCAGACGGATATTCGAAGCTCCGCTTGTTGCAGAAGAAAGAGTATACCTTCCTGCCGTGATAATCCCCTTTAGCCCATCGTCTGTTGTAAATTCCATCGTACTGCCGGTTCCGTTGTGTATCAGATATTCCTGAATCGTTTCTCTTGTTTCGGATCCGTCTGCATTCTTCGTCACAATCTCTTTCTTAATCACACTATCGAAGACATTCTGGAACGAACTGGCTGAAGCTCCGTCCTCACTTAAATTCGTGGTCAATCCCTTATAAACATTGGCAATTTCACCGGATTTCTGATAGACCTCCGCCGTGGTCATGGTGTTGGAAGCTGTTGCCGTACTTGCAAGAAGGCTGACTCCGCTCTGACTCAACACATCGGATACCAGTGCATTTCCGAGGATCGTATAGGAATTCTGTTCGGAGGTATAGTCACCGAGTACAATTCCACCGGTTGCGTATTTCTTGAAATAATTATCAATGGTTTCTTTATTACTGCCATTCAGATAGTAGGTCTGATAATACCTTGCCGCATTCTCCGCATCCATCACTAGATAATAATAGGTCAGGGATTTACTTTCGGTTCCGCCTCCAACGTACTGTGTGCTGACCTTGCGGATATGATCCATATCGGTAACACCGAAGGAAGAAAGACTCAATCCGCCCAGTCTGCTTACTTCCCTGGTAAAGTCTACTTCCCTAAAATTCTCACCATAGTCATTCTTATAGGACTGTATCTTTGTCGCCACATCCTGCGTTACCGGATTCTGTCCGATGATGGTTTCTCCATTGTAGACACCCAGACACTCCGTAGGTACAAGGTAAGCAATCTGACCGCCCTTTACGGTGATGGACTCTCCCATCAGCACTGCTTTCTCATTCTTTTTAGCAGCATCGCCATTCGCCACAGCCTCTGCATTCTGATCCAGTTCCTTTTTTGTGGTATTCGTGCCGATATAAGCACGGCCTGCCAGCATCAGGGTGTTGACTCCACTCATATTTACGGTAGAATTCTGTCCATTAATGATGATTGCACTACTGTTTTCCTGATCAGTCTTACTATCTCCGATTCCACTTTCCGCAGAAATTCCATATCCGTAATACTCTTTGGTCAGCGTAGCCTTGCTTCCGTTTCCGGACAAGGTCAGGTCATTTGCAATATAAGTGTTACTATCTAAGCTGATCGTTCCGCTCTGTAAATCAAGGTTCTTCGCATAAACGCTGCTTCCGGTCTCCTTTACATCCCGGACAATCAGTCCTGCTCCCGGCCCTATGACATCAATTTCACCCTTTGAAATTACATATCGTCCGTTATTAATTGCAAGGCTGCTTGCCGGATTAATGACAATACCACCTTTCCCCTTATCATCTGTTCCTGCATAAATGCTTCCGTCCCCGGTCACCTGTCCGCTTCCCTGTGTCAGGCTGATTCCCTGATTACCGATCAGGATATAATTATACAGCTCATCAATGGAACCGGACTGGGTAAACACGATTTCCGGTACATCCAGGCACAGATCCGTACTCACGATAGACAGACGATCCTCATCCATATAGGAAACAAACACATTCCTAAGGATCAGACTGTTGCCGTTCACCAGTTCCATAACAGGCGGTTTTTTCTTTGCTTCATCCGTATCATCGGTTCCGTTATCCCATGCCGTCTGATTGACATGATCCCAGACGCTGGTATCCACGTAGCCTTTCAGAATATCCCTCTTATAATATCCATCGCCTTTATCGGTATCCCGCAGGTGCTTCACCAGCGTATCCAGGTAGGTGGATGCGAAGGAACTGTAACGATTGGATTCACTCTGCAGATCATCCCAGTTGGACAGTACCTCCTGATAGGCCACCGCTACCGAATCCGAGGCCTCCTTCTGAAGTCCTGCCACGATCTGTTCCATTACCATTTCTGCCGAATAGAAGCTGTTCTTATTCCGGATATCATTCACTTTGATTTTATAATTGATATAGGACATCCACAGCAGCGTTGTCGCCAGTATCCCGATCATTGCCATAGCAATAATCACTATGACAATCGAAGAACCGCAGTTGCGCCTCTTTTGATTCCACAATTCATTCTGCAATTGTCGAAGGGATTGTCCTATTTTCATTCCTTTTTCCCTGCTCCTAATAGTTCTTGGTTCCGTCGAAGGTCACTTTACGCATATCCGAAGGGAATCCTGCATCCGCAGCCCCCTCTTCATAAACCTCGACGACAATATCATAAATAAATTCCGTCACCGGATCATCGGTTCCGTTTTTACCATAATTTTCATCACGGATTCCGGAAAGATCATAAATATCCAGTGTTTTCGCTGCCACCACTCCATTGTGCTGAAAGGACACCAGATCCTTCAGTTCCCGGATACTTTCCGGTCTTTTCGGATCGGACGGTGTTTTTCCGATGCTCTCCAAAAACGATTCATTCACCAGATTTCTTGCAAGATTGGTATAAATCCGGAAGGTCTTACTTCCTGTCGTGTTTCGAACATTTACCACCGGCTTGTAGCTTGTCTCTGCCTGGTTCAGTTTCACATCCGTCATGGAGGAATCCGTCTGTTTCGCTATATACAGCTTTAACGGATTCTCCTCTGTACGAGTCACTCCCGTAGCATCAAAAATGAGTTCATCCTTCTTGGCATCATACAGCGGATAGTAAAAGAAATAGAAATTGTTTCCGGTAAAACTTCCACACGGAAGTCCGGAGTTTCCTTCTCCGTCGATCACTTCCATAGCAGGAGGAATATAAGTGTAATTTTTTCCCCCGTAGGTAAATTTATAATTGTAAGTAACAAAGGCATTGGTCTTGTTCAGAATACTTCCGTCCTCACCGGTAACCGTTCCTCCATCCAGGAAACACACCGTTATCGTCCGGTCACAGGTAAGCCCCGCTGTTTTGTAAGTAATGTCATCTCCCGGAATACTCAATGCAAGGACAGCCTTTTCAAGCGCAGCTTCATCTTGAAGCTGTGACTGCTCAAAGGATGCATCCGTACTCTTATTCATGCCGGCAACCTTAGCCACCTCACGGGTATTCAGATAAGAATCATGCTTTGTAGAAGCCGTGCCCTCCACATATCCGGTTGCATCTACGGAAATCAGTACATCAAACCTGCTGTTTTCCAGTTTCGCATTTTTAAGAACAAAGTAATACTTACCTGGTTTTTCCCTATCCACATCCTCTTTATAGGTACAGTCTCCTGCAATGACAGAGGTATTCAGCATCTCAAAGTCTTCCACACCGTTAAACTGATCCTGAATTTCATCGATATGATATGCCTTCAGCCCCTCTACAATATCCTGTGCAAGTACGGTTGCCCGCAGGGTGATCCGGGACTTGCCATTGATTCTGGCGGAAGTCACGAACATATGCAGCATGGGAATCGTAATGATTGCCAGAATCGTAACGGCAATCAGAAGCTCCAGTAGGGAAAAGCCCGCGTTCTTATTCAGTTGTTGAACTTTTTCCTTCTGCTTCATGCGTATCCTCTGTCCTGCTTATTCTGTTCAGGTTCTCTATGCAGACTGTTCTTTTCTTCGGCGGCTTCTTCCGGCTCCTTCTTCCTGACGGGTATCCGTAATCAGACCGCAGCTACATATCCTCACCGTTATCTTCTTCTGCCTCTTCCTCATCCACATGAATACCCGTTGCATCCTCTGCAAGTCCTGCAACATCTGCTTCATAAGGCATTGTGATGGAACCGAACGGATTATCCGTTCCGGTAATGACCGAAGAGAAGTCCGGCTGTACATAGGTCTTGTCTTCCTGTCCGGTAATAAAATACATATTTAAGTTTGCCACGCAGGTAAGTAAGCCTGTCATTTCGTCATAAGAAGCGGTGATCCCGACGATCTTCGTACGGTTTGTCTGCAGAGCCACGGTCTTCACATAGCGCTTCAGGGCCTCGTAGCTTGAAACAAACTGCATGGAAACCGGATTCCGGTAAAGTCCAAGCTGTATCGTTTCTCCTGTATCGACCGGTTCTGCCTCTTCGGATTCCTGCGTATAAAGCTCGAAGTCCACCGGTTCTGTTTCATCCATGGTAAGCGTAGTCACGATCATCGGAGATAATAATTCCTCCGTTAACGTCAAGACAATAGCATCCTCTTCCTTTAACTCCACGGGAAACATCTGCAAAATACTGTCCATCTCGGTTGCCATTTCCTGAGTCTTAGACACATAAGTGTCCTTGTTATCCATCTTGCTTTGCAGATCTGTAATTTCTATTTCCAGAGAACGGCTCTCTGCCTTTAAGGCATCCACCTTTTCCATGGTCGGCTGATAAACCCACAGGAATGCACAGAGGAAAGCGAGGACTCCCAAAAATCCAATGATTAAATAAATATCTTTCTTTGATACCTTCATCGTTCTTCTCCTTTACTGCGCTTTCGCCACTTCGTGGTTTTCCGTATCTTCCAGATTCTGCTGCATCGCTTCTTCATCGGTCATCTCATCCTCCGGAGCTTCGTCCATATCCCGGTAGGATCCGACAATTGTGAAGTTATAGGAAAGCACGGTATCCTCGCCATCCACATCTGCGGTAATCGAAGATACCGACACCGTATCGGGAAGGAGGGAATCAAAGGTACGGAACTGTTCAATCATCGATGCTGCCTCCGTCTTCGAAGATACCGACATGTTGATCGTTACCGTCTCCGCATCACTGGTAAAGGAAGTGATTACTCCGTTACTTGGCATCTTGCGTTCCAGTTCTTCCATAAACGCATATAAGTCATCGTTCCGGTTGCGGGTGGCATCATGCATGGCCGTCAACCGGTCGTAAGCTGTTTTGGTACTCACATAATTATCATAAATCGGCTTGATTTCCTGTAAACCTGCCATCTGCTCCTGCAGTGCCCGGTTCTCTGCCTTTGCCGCAACATAGGTTATGGCAGAAGCCACACTCAGAATTACAGCACCCAGTATGCCGAATGCAAAGACTGCAGCAGCAATCAGGATTCCGTTCACCTTGCCCTTACTCTTCGTATCTCCGGTCTTACCGCCTTTGCCCTTTTCATTATCGGCTTTAAAGCCAAGTGGAGCCGCTGTGGCACCCACACAGGCAACATATTCACCGAAGAACTTACCTTCAAAGCTCTTTTCCAGGTTCCAGCCCTCTGCCTGACGTAAAATTTCAATCGGATAGTCCAGCTGCTGAGCCAAAAGTCTGTGAATACCCTTCATATTTGCACCAAGACCGGTTAAGAGAATCTTCTCAATCGGGGTATTGGCATTATGGGAAACATAGTAATCCACAACACGGGAAACCGCACCAACCAGCGGAACCAGTACATCTGTCATTGATTCGCAGAATTCCTGTTCTTTGGACTTTTCTTCTTCACTGCCCTCAGTCTCTTCGGAACCATCGTTCAGCACCACAAAGGACTTCCTGGACAAAAGCTCCATCGCCTGTTCCGGCGTCTCAATCCGGTTCTTCAAAGGAAGGTTATAGGTCAGCTCCAACGCTTCCTGCACACCGTAGGAAACGCTTCGGATAAAGGAAATCACCGACTGATTCACAACCAGCACCATGGTTGCACCCTCTTCGATCTTTACGATCATCTGCGCTTTCTGTGCACACTCATCCTTTACGACCTGATAAATACTGTTTCCGGCATAGTCAAGGGCCGCAAGCTCCAGCTTCAGTGCCCTGGCAAGCTGCTGATAGCCATCGAGAAGTGCCTGTGGCGCTGCCAGAACCAGAAGCTTATACTGCTGCCCGGACTTCGGATTTCCGGTCACACCAAGCATGCTGTAAGCAAGCTGATACTGGCTTAAGTCCACCGGGAAATAGTCCGACGCATTGGCATTTACAACATCCATGATCCGGTTTTCTTTCACAAAAGGAATCGTAACCTCACGGCTGGCGATCTTGGTCGAAGTCAGGGTAAACACCACCTGCTTCGATTTCATCTTATACTCGGCAAGAGCTTCCCTTAAATCCGCCACAAAGGTTTCATTTAAATTCAAAATACCGTCATTAATCATTCCCTCCGGAGTCGGTAGGGAAAAATACCCGTACACCTTATGGGTTTTTGATTTATAGTCAACCTCACATACTCTTGTCAGTGAATATCCGATTTCTATACTGATTACTTTACCAGCCACGAATCGCTTCCTCCTTTGTCCAGAAAAAATGATGTTCTATTATATATAATACAAGAAACCTGCCGGGATTACCAAGCAGGTAAAATATTCGATCTTAAGGTTAAAAACCCAGTAGTCCCATGTACCACTGAATCATGGTATTTCCCCACAAAACTGCAAGGAGTACTCCTAACGAAAGGTATGGTCCCATCGCCAGAACCCGGTCGGCGCCAAATGCCTTCATCCGGATAATATGAATGACTGATCCTAAAATGCATCCTAAAAAGAATGCCAGCAGAACCAGCTTCCAGCCAAGCACCAATCCACAGACGGCCATCAGCTTCACATCGCCTCCACCGATTGCTCTTCCTTTGGAGGCATAATAAAGAATGGCGAGCACAACGCTCACACTTAGGAATCCGATCACGTAGTCCAGCACACAGGTAAAGTCTGTTGCTACGCGGACGATTCCGAGAATCAGAATAAAAATATTGATTCCTAGGGGAATCTCAAAGGTTCTGAAATCAATGACACTGATTACCAGAAGTGCAGAAACCAGCAGGCAATATAATATAGAAGTAATTGTCATTCCATGAATCCACACGATCATTACATAAAGAATGCCGTTCGATGCTTCAATCAGCGGATACTGTACGGAAAGCTTCGCATGGCATTTCCGGCATCTGCCCCGCAGAAAAAGGTAACTGAATACCGGAAACATGTCATACCACTTGAGCTGATAACCACAGGACATGCAGTGTGACCGTGTTTTCACGATATCTTCATGCTTCGGTATGCGGTAAATGCAGACATTTAAAAAACTGCCGATCACGATTCCGAAAAGAAATATGAAGATGTAAAAAATAATTTCTGCGAGCATAGGGAATATCCTTATCCATAAATGTTGATGGTATTAAATCTTCTTAATTTTATAATTCTCCTGCGGCATATGCCGCAGGAGTCCTTGTGGCACTTCCATCCATTCTGATCACAGAATCGCGGGCTCTCGCTTCATAAAGGTCGTAGGGTACACGAGCGATCAAGGGATCGTCGAAACCGACGACCTTAAGGCTCTGCTGTGACGAGAGGGGGAAGGAAGTTTTTTGTTTTGAGTGTCCATATCGGATGTAGGATTTGGTCACATGGGATGTGGACAGGGGAATAGCTGGGATATTATTTCTTCATTGCATCTGCAAACTCAGTAGGTGTATAAGTAAATTCAATGGAACCATCAGATTTTACTTTTCCTGCGATATGATATTCTTTCCAAGTATTTTTGCTCTTACACTTTACATCTCCAATAGTAATAGCTGCTTGCAATAACGCATCACCTGCTGCTGCTGATCCATCTGTACCTGCTGCTCCTGTATTGACAACACCAGCTGTTGTTACATCAATAGAAAACTCATTTCCTGCTACAAACGCATTAGTACCATCTTCTCCAGCATTAGGATCTGCTGCCCATACCTGACAAGCAGTTACCATAGCAGTTGCATTAGAGATATCTGTTGAATTTCTGGATCTCTCAACATACTTTAAGTACTGCGGAGCAAGAACTACAACGAGTACTGCCATGATCGCAATAACGATGATTAACTCAACAAGTGAAAAACCTTTGTCATTCATTTTTTCCTTTTTCATGAAAATTCTCCTTTGGTTGTTGTTTTTTATTTAAAAAATGGCTGTCCCTACGACGCAGTCACTTTTATTCAAATTGTATGTATTATTGGAAATTTTGCAAATTCTTTACATTTTTTACATTTCTTCCACTCATGTTGCCAGCACAGAGTATCTGTGGAACACTCTGATACCAGCTTCCCACAACATTCATAAGGCA
>ENA-ORRN01002811-ORRN01002811.1-human-gut-metagenome-genome-assembly--contig:-NODE-2811-length-10640-cov-2.433255_pt1 | contig 10640 bp, 12 predicted proteins | sample MGYA00242174_ERZ509132 | MGnify/ENA primary metagenome ERZ509132 (study PRJEB26280, sample SAMEA2338671) | human gut metagenome | biome: human gut; feature: human-associated habitat; material: faeces...
CAGTTCGACGTTACCCGCGAACGTATCCGTCAGATCGAAGCGAAGGCGCTGCGCAAACTGCGTCACCCGAGCCGTTCTGAAGTGCTGCGTAGCTTCCTGGACGATTAATCGGTAGGCCGGATCAGGCGTTACGCCGCACCCGGCACTAGGCCCTCTGCACAAACGCCACCTTTTCGGTGGCGTTTTTTATCGCCCACGCACTACCAGCGCCTGGTCCAGCTCGCGATACGCTTCAACCAGTTTCTCCAGTGAAACGCGACTTAAACCACTGGGATTTGGCAGCACCCAAATCTGCGTCGAACCAATGGTGAGCGTTTGTTTCCCCCACTGTGCACCGCGCTGGCTGAATCCCTGTTCATATGCTTGTTTGCCCAGAATCGCCAACGCCTGTGGCTGATAATCTTCTATTTTTTCAATTAGCTTACGCCCGCCTGCGTGCAGCTCCTGCTTTGAAACTTCATTGGCTTGCACCGTTGGACGGTCTACCAGTTTGGTGACGCCACAACGATAATCCAGCAGATGCTGTGCCTCCTGCGGCTTCAACTGACGGTCGGTAAACCCGGCCTGATATATCACCTTCCAGAAGCGATTTGCCGGATGAGCAAAGGGAAAACCAGTCCCGGCGGATGAAAGCCCAGGGTTGATACCGCAAAACACGACCCGTAACCCTGGAGCCAAAATATCCTCAACCATATTTACTCCTTTCTAACATCACCAGGAAAAGTATAACGGATTGAAAATACATTGTTTATAAAAACAGCAGGCGCGCGGTAATGGCTGGATTGCGACACGGAGTTACTTTATAATCCGCTACCATGGCCCCTTAGCTCAGTGGTTAGAGCAGGCGACTCATAATCGCTTGGTCGCTGGTTCAAGTCCAGCAGGGGCCACCAGATATAGCAAAGGCTGACGAGAAATCGTCAGCCTTTTTCTTTTTATATATCAGTTACTTTGCGTGCCAGTAAGCCGCTGCACGTACCCGCTGTGGATCATACTGTTCCGCTTCAAAGCGGCGGCTTAAATTCTTAACGACTTTGCCTTTGCCGGTTATCCAGATGAAGTAATCATCGGCAGGGGTTTGCATCTGCGCCAGACGCGCATCTACCGCCTGCTCATCATGTGCCAGCCATTCGATATTAAAACCATCAAGGTGCGCGAGATAATCCTGACAGGCGTGATCCCGCACGCTAACCAGCGCGCTAACTTGCGGTTTAACAGCAAGTTTGCTCAACGTTTCCAGGCGGCGGCGCAGTGCGGGCATTCCGGATTCATCGCAGACATACAGCTGATACGCGTAATCCTCTGGCATCACCAGCGAACCGCGCGGACCTGCCACCGTGAGTTTATCGCCCGGTTGCGCCTGCATTGCCCAGCTGCTGGCGACGCCACCTTCGTGAATAAAGAAATCAATCGCCAGTTCATGGCGTAGTTCGTCATACAGCGGCGTATAGTCACGCGACGGTGGGCGTGGTCCTTCCGGCCAGACGATGCCCTCTTCCGTTACCGTTGGCGGCACAAAGTGAGCATCAGATTGAGGAAAGAAGAGTTTGCTGTGATCGTCAAAGCCGCGCGATGTAAAACCGTCCAGCGCCTCGCCGCCAAGGACAATGCGCTGAAAACCGGCGCTAATACGCTCAGCGCGTAGCACAGTCAGTTCACGGAAGCGCAGATCATTGCGAACGCGCTGCGGGTAGCGGGGGGAGTTATTCATTGTTATCGCCTTCGTGATAGTAATCAGATATATCTAAATAAATTTCGCAAATGATAATGATTGTTAATCATGATAAATGCAAGCGATTTGTAGAACTGATATATCTGAAGTATGAGAAGACATTCAGCGTCGTAGCAAGGCTGTTGGATGCGGCGTGAACGAATTATCCGGCCTGGATGTGAGGTGTATTCACGTTTAAAAATCATTTTTATACTTGCAAAAGCGCTCATATCAGATATAAATTAGATATATCTAATTAAGCAAAAGGAGGCTGATATGAGCCATCATCACGAAGGGTGTTGTAAACATGAAGGCCAGCCACGCCATGAAGGCTGCTGCAAAGGTGAGAAGTCAGAACATGAGCACTGCGGACACGGTCACCAGCATGAACACGGTCAATGCTGCGGTGGTCGCCACGGTCGCGGCGGCGGTCGTCGGCAGCGTTTCTTTGGTCACGGTGAATTGCGTCTGGTGATTCTGGATATTCTCTCGCGCGATGACAGCCACGGTTACGAATTGATTAAAGCGATTGAGAATCTAACCCAGGGGAATTACACCCCAAGCCCGGGTGTCATCTACCCGACGCTGGATTTTCTGCAGGAGCAGTCGCTGATTACCATCCGCGAAGAGGAAGGTGGTAAGAAGCAGATTGCGTTGACCGAACAGGGCGCGCAGTGGCTGGAAGAAAACCGCGAACAGGTGGAGATGATCGAAGAACGCATCAAAGCGCGTTGCGTTGGTGCTGCACTCCGCCAGAACCCGCAAATGAAGCGGGCGCTGGATAATTTTAAAGCGGTGCTGGATTTACGCGTCAACCAGAGCGATATCACTGATGCACAAATAAAAAAGATCATTGCGGTGATCGACCGCGCCGCTTTTGATATTACGCAACTGGATTAATCACCGATTGCCGGATGTGGCGTGCCCTACCCCCCCGTAGGCATGATAAGACGCGTCAAGCGTCGCATCAGGCATTGTGCGCCAACTGCCGGATGCGGCGTAAACGCCTTATCCGGCCTACGGCACGTTAAACAACGCATATGTGTTATTAAGCAACACTTCGGCAATCTCATCCGCAGGTTCCGGGCGTAACTCGCAAAGCACAGCAAACACCCCGGCGGCCTGTTCCGGGCGGTTAGGCTGCCCCTGAAAACCGTTGAGCGGCATATCCGGCGCGTCGGTTTCCAGCAACAACGATGCCAGCGGTAATTTTGCGATGACATCGCGGGTTTTACTGGCGCGTGGATAGGTGATAGTGCCGCCTACGCCAATTTTGTAGCCCAGCTGTACAAACCGTTCAGCCTGTTGCAGGCTGCCGGAAAAACCGTGAACCACGCCAGTGCGCGATAAATCGTGGCGTTTAAGATGCATCGCCAGTTTGTCGTGCGTGCGCCGTGAATGCAGGATCACCGGCAGATCGTAGCGTTTCGCCAGTTTCAGTTGTTCGTCGAGTAACCACTGCTGCCTCTCAAATTGCGGATCGTCGCCGAAGAGATCCAGACCGATCTCCCCCACTGCCACCACCTTCGCCGGACGCCTTTCCAGCGCCTGCTGTAGCTGATCAAGAGACACATCGCTATGTTTTTCTAACATCCCCGGATGCAACCCTAACGAGGCATACAGCGGTTGATAATTTTCCGCTAATGCCAACACACGGGCAAAATTTGCCGCCTCTGTCGCCGGAACAATGATCTTGCCTACGCCCGCTTGTGCCGCGCGTTGCAGGCTGGCCTCTTCATCGCCACTAAAAGGCGGGAAATCAAAATGGCAGTGGGTATCGATAAAACGGCAAATCAAGCCAGATCCTCATTGTTAAATGTCGGGTCGTTCGCCTGCGGAGCGTCGCTCACTTCGGCAACCAGCGTATCGTTGGCGACTGGCGCAGGCGGAATGACAATCGATTCCGGCGTCACCACTGGCACCAGATGGCGGGTTAGCGGCGCTTTTTCAGTTAATAGCTTGCCAACCGTTGCCAGGAAATAACGACCGCATAAACGCCCAAGTTTATAGTCTTCACGCAGCGCCGGAATCCGACTGCCAAGCGCGATACTATGCAATGGCTTCGGCGGATAAATTTCGAATATCCGCAGTTTGCCCGGTGGTTTCTCAATAAATTGCTGAATGTCACGATAGCTGGTTTCATGATGCTGCACCAGATTGACCAGCGGCTGCAGGCTACTGTCACCCAGCCAGCGTTCCATGCGTTTGAACCACTGCGGCGTGTAGTACATTTGCGACGGCACGGTGCGGATGACGACCAACGTTTTTGCTCCCTGCCTTGCCGCCTCTTTAACCGGAATCGCATCACTGATCCCGCCATCCAGGTAGTTAATGCCTTCCAGCGACACTCCGCTACGATAAAAGCCAGGTATCGCACTGGAGGCGCGAATCACATCCAGCCAGTTTTGTTTGGTTGGTAAAAAGTAATTCGGCGCATAGTCATCCTGACGACAGGCGCACATATAAAACGATTTGCCGCTGTCAAACAACCGCGCGGCGGTATCCATTTGCAACGGCATCTGGCTTGCAGTGGCCTCCACCAGCCAGTCGAGATCGATAAGATTTCCTCCACGGACAAAGCGCAATGGATCGAAAAATTCGCGTTTTGTGGTATAGCGCATGATGACTTTGCGCGCGTAACCGGGCTGATTGCAGATATACGCCGAGAGGTTCTGCGCCCCGGCAGATGTGCCGAGATAAAGATCGAAAGGATTAAACTGCGCGCGCATAAACTCATCCAGCACGCCAGCCGTGAAAATTCCACGCTGTCCGCCGCCTTCGCACACCAGAGCTATTCGTCCAGGCTGGAACGGCCTTAGCGACAACGGCGCAATATTACCAAGCGTTACAGGTATTCGCTGCCCCACCTCTGCCTTCCTGTTTTTGTTGTGAAAGAATGACAAAGTAACGCAATTTATTATTCGCTAAAACCGCAAAAGCCAGTCCGCTGGACTGGCTTTGGATAAAATTTTCTTAATGGTCTGAAATCTAGGGTCGTTTTCGGCCCATGAACAAACTCACCAGGAACAGAATAATCCCGACGACAAAGACAATTTTAGCTGCGCCTGCAGCGGTACCGGCCAGACCACCAAACCCAAGTGCGGCGGCGATTAACGCGATAACCAGAAATATGATGCCCCAACGAAACATAAGCGTCTCCTTTACCATAGTTAATGTCACCGCTTGATATGAGCGTGAAAATCACTCAATGCGATATTTTTAGTGTGGTGCACATCGCGCCTCCCGACAAAGTTCGGGAGGACGAATTACGACGAATTACTTAGTTTTCAGATCATTTTTAACGCTTTTCACACCATCTACCGCTTTGGCGATACTTTCAGCACGGTCGCTCTGTGCCTGGGAATCGACGGTACCGGAGAGCTGAACCACGCCGTCGGTGGTTTCAACTTTCACATGACGGGAAGGGACGATATCGTCCGCCAGCAGTTTGGCTTTGATTTCACTGGTGGTGGCGGTGTCACCCGCGTAGCCCTTCACAGAGCCTTCTTTAGCGTCGCGAACGTGCAGTTTGTCGCTGACAGAGGTCACCCCTTCAACGCCTTTCGCCACTTTCACTGCCTCTTCGGCCTGGGCCTGGCTTTCAACGAAACCGCTCAGGGTCACGACTTTTTGATCGGTTTTGACAGAGATATCGGTGCTCTTGATGTTGTCATGATCCACCAGGGCCGCCTTCACTTTCGCGGTGATGGCGCTGTCATCCATGAAATTACCGACTTTATTCATAGAGCTATCGACTTTTTGCCCTGCGCTTTCATTGGTAGTCTGCGCGTTGTTTTCCGCGTAGGCAGAGCCGGTCGCGACGGCAGAGGTCAACATTACAGCCAGCAGAGTTTTCGAAATCTTCAGTCTTGTCATAGTCATCGATTTATTCCTGTATGTTTGCTCGTAATTTGAGCCTGGCAACACGAGGTTGCATTGCTGAATAGGGAGAGACTTCACCCTCTACAGAAGTCAATGGTCGCCATCACAAAAGCGATGGGTGATGAATAACGACCATTACAGCCTCTGAATCAGTTATTAATATCGGTAGAATGACAATCGACGGCTTTAGATACTGATATCTACGCATTGAACGGTATTTAACGCCGTCAGAAATGTCATTACTTTGTTAAATATAGATCACAATTTTGAAACCGCTCGGGATATCAGCTAAAACATAAGCAAAAGTGAATGTTTTAAGAACATTCCGTAAGCGGCTAATAAGGAAGGGAAATTGACAGGGCGCAGCGGCTACCGCGCCCTGGAGGCAAGAATTAATGCTCGCGGGTCTGGTGGAACTGAACGTCCGGATAACGTTCCTGCGCCAGGCGCAGGTTGACCATGCTGGTAGCGATGTAAGCGAGGTTATCGCCGCCATCAAGCGCCAGTTGGCTTTCGTTCTTACGCTTGAACTCTTCGAATTTCTTCGCGTCCGCACATTCTACCCAGCGGGCAGTGGCAACGTTGACTGACTCATACACTGCTTCAACGTTGTATTCGCTCTTCAGACGCGCTACCACCACATCAAACTGCAGCACACCAACAGCACCAACGATCAAATCGTTGTTGGAGATCGGACGGAACACCTGCACTGCGCCCTCTTCGGAAAGCTGTACCAGCCCTTTAAGCAGCTGTTTTTGCTTCAGCGGATCTTTCAGGCGGATACGACGGAACAGTTCCGGCGCGAAGTTCGGAATACCGGTGAACTTCATCATCTCACCCTGGGTAAAGGTGTCGCCGATCTGAATAGTGCCGTGGTTATGCAGGCCGAGGATATCGCCCGGATACGCTTCTTCAACGTGCGAACGGTCACCCGCCATAAAGGTCAGCGCGTCGGAGATCACCACATCTTTCGCAGTACGCACCTGGCGCAGCTTCATGCCTTTTTCATATTTACCGGACACCACACGCATAAACGCCACGCGGTCGCGGTGTTTCGGGTCCATGTTGGCCTGAATTTTAAATACGAAGCCTGTAAATTTGTCTTCGCTCGCCTCTACGGTACGGGTATCAGTCTGACGCGGCATCGGCGCAGGGGCCCACTCCACCAGGCCATCCAGCATATGATCAACGCCAAAGTTACCCAGCGCAGTACCGAAGAATACCGGAGTGATTTCGCCCGCAAGGAACAGCTCTTTGTCGAACTCGTTAGACGCGCCTTTCACCAGTTCCAGTTCGTCACGTAGCTGCTGTGCCAGATCTTCACCAACCGCAGCGTCGAGATCCGGGTTATTCAGCCCTTTAACAATGCGGACTTCCTGAATCGTGTGGCCTTTACCGCTCTGATAGAGATAGGTTTCATCTTTATAAAGGTGGTAAACGCCTTTAAACAGCTTGCCGCAGCCAATCGGCCAGGTGATCGGTGCGCAGCCGATTTTCAGCTCGTTCTCAACTTCATCGAGCAGCTCCATCGGGTCGCGGATATCACGGTCAAGTTTGTTCATAAAGGTGAGGATCGGCGTGTCGCGCAGACGGGTAACTTCCATCAGCTTACGGGTACGATCTTCAACACCTTTTGCAGCGTCGATAACCATCAGGCAGCAGTCCACCGCCGTCAGGGTACGATAGGTATCTTCCGAGAAGTCTTCGTGCCCCGGGGTGTCGAGCAGGTTAACCAGGCAATCGTGATACGGAAACTGCATCACAGAAGTAGTAATGGAGATCCCACGCTGCTTTTCCATCTCCATCCAGTCCGACTTAGCGTGCTGGTTGGAACCACGGCCTTTTACTGTACCGGCGGTCTGAATGGCCTGTCCGAACAGCAGCACCTTCTCGGTGATGGTAGTCTTACCGGCGTCCGGGTGAGAAATAATGGCAAAAGTGCGGCGCTTCGCCACCTCTTGCAAATAAGGAGACAACGTCATAATTCTTTCTTCTTGAGTAAGCGGCATCGCGCCGCGCTTGTTGAAAACGAAAAATTGCGGCTATTTTACCCATCAACGGGGGGGAGGCAATCAGTGTTTACACAGGAGCTGCTCCAGTTCGTGCAACGAAGAAACGGTCCAGGTAGGCGCGATGCCTTCTGGTTGCTCGCGATTGTGCGCATTCAGCCAGCAGGTCGCAAGCCCGGCGTTGATGCCACCGAGAATATCGGACTCGGCAGTGTCGCCAACCATCAGCACGCGTGAACGGTCAGGATTGCCCGCCTGTTCCAGCGCATAATCGAAAATTTTCTTATTCGGTTTGGCTACGCCAACTTCTTCGGAAATCACCAACAAATCGAAATAATCACGCAGGCCCGTGCGTTCCAGACGCACTTGCTGCAAGGCGCTAAAGCCGTTGGTGATGATGCCGATTTTGGCGTTGCCACGAATGGCGTTAAGCAGAGAAACCGCGCCCGGCAGCGGCGTACAGATTTCCGCCATCGCATTAATAAAGGCTTCGTTGAGTTTACCCGGCTCGACGTTCAGTCGTTCGGCCCAGCTCTCAAACCGCCCGTGCTGAAGCTGTAATGAAGTGATCGCGCCGTTTTGATAATCCACCCACAGTGGCTTGTTAACGGCCTGATAGTCCTGAAAATCTTCAGCGGTAAAGGTGACGCTGTAATCAAGAAACATCCGCTGCAGGCCGGTGAATGAGTCAAAGGTAAACAGCGTTTCATCGGCATCAAAGAAAATCCAGTCCCACTTCATTATTCCACCTTGTCTTACATACTGATTGGCAACGCCATGATGATGGCGTCTTCGCGACCGTCCGTGGTGGGGTAGTAATTGCGGCGAATCGTCGCCTCGTTAAAGCCTAAACTTTCGTACAGTGCAATGGCGGCAGCGTTTGAGGCACGGACTTCCAGCCATAGCGTCGCCACGCCGCGTTTTTCCAGTTCGTCGATCAGATGTTCCAGCAGCGCCCTTCCCAATCCCTGACGCTGATAGTCAGGATCGACCGCAATATTGAACAATGTAGCTTCATCCAGCACCACTTGCGTAATCGCAAACGCCGCCATTTTGCCGTTTTGCGTTAACTGAAAGTTGAGATAACGCTCGCCCTGGTTGCTGGCAAAGGTTTTTTCACTCCACGGAAAGGCGTGGGCGCGTTGTTCAATGTGGTAAGCCGCTGGTAAATCAGTCGTTTCGAGGGAAGAAATCGTGTTCATATGTGCAAATTTGTTGCCATAACGCGGCGCGTGCCGTTGGGTTTGCCCGTAATTCGGTGAGCGCCGGTGATGCCACCTGAGCGCCTTCCAGTGATAGCGGTTCGTCAGTACCCAACCGCCAGCTGTTGCAGCGACTGCCTTGCGGCAGCATCGCGATTTTTTCTGGCGTCAGTTGCAGCACTTGATCGGGGCTGACGGTTAATGCGCGCAGAACATCGCTCACCAGAGGATCGGTCAGGGCGGGAAGATCGTTTGCCACCATCACCAGACGGACGTGTGCCGGGATCGCAATCGCAATCTCCCCCTGCGCGCCAGGGCGACGCAGCGACCACTAGGTAATGCCCAGTTGCTGTAACTGCCAGTCTCGTCGGGATGTCATAGCGAATCGCTCCTGTTGTCAGGGGCGCAAATATAGCAAATTCGTCGATACCGCGCCAACATATGGCTATAATCGCCGCCAGTATCAATTGAGGAGCATTCCATGTCTGCATTTACCCCGGCAAGTGAAGTCTTGCTGCGTCACAGTGATGATTTCGAACAAAGCCGTATTCTTTTTGCCGGAGACTTACAGGATGACCTGCCCGCGCGTTTAGATACCGCGGCCAGCCGTGCTCATACCCAGCAATTCCACCATTGGCAGGTGTTAAGCCGCCAGATGGGGGATAACGCCCGTTTCAGTCTGGTCGCCACGGCGGATGATGTCGCAGATTGCAATACGCTGATTTACTACTGGCCGAAGAACAAACCGGAAGCCCAGTTCCAGTTGATGAATTTACTTTCTCTACTGCCGGTGGGCACGGATATTTTTGTCGTTGGCGAGAACCGCAGCGGCGTGCGCAGCGCCGAACAGATGCTGGCAGATTATGCGCCGTTGAATAAAGTCGACAGCGCCCGTCGCTGTGGCCTCTATTTTGGTCGTCTGGAAAAACAGCCGGAATTTGATGCCGATAAATTCTGGGGCGAATACAGCGTCGATGGCCTGACAGTCAAAACGCTGCCTGGCGTGTTTAGCCGCGACGGTCTGGATGTCGGTAGCCAGTTACTGCTCTCGACGTTAACTCCGCACACGAAAGGTAAAGTACTGGATGTCGGCTGTGGCGCGGGCGTGCTTTCTGTTGCCTTTGCGCGCCATTCACCGAAAATTCGTCTCACTCTGTGCGATGTCTCTGCGCCAGCGGTAGAAGCCAGCCGCGCAACACTTGCGGCCAACGGTGTTGAAGGTGAAGTCTTTGCCAGTAACGTCTTTTCCGAGGTGAAAGGTCGTTTTGATATGATCATCTCCAACCCGCCGTTCCACGATGGGATGCAAACCAGCCTCGATGCGGCGCAAACGCTGATTCGCGGCGCGGTGCGTCATCTTAATAGCGGCGGCGAGCTGCGAATTGTAGCGAACGCCTTCCTGCCTTACCCGGACGTGCTGGATGAGACATTTGGCTTCCACGAAGTGATCGCGCAAACCGGGCGCTTCAAGGTGTATCGCGCCATTATGACCCGCCAGGCGAAGAAAGGTTAAGTATCCCGCCTTATCCGACCTACCAAACCTGCACGTTAGCCCTTCGTAGGCCAGATAAGGCGCGCCCGCGTCGCATCTGGCATCTGCACCCAAATACCGTGTCGGATGCGGCGTGAACGCCTTATCCGACCTACAAAACCTGCACGTTAGTTTCCTGATGGCCATTTTTCCAGCAATTACACCTCCGGCGATAATTAACTATTGACGAAAAGCTGAAAACCACTAGAATGCGCCTCCGTGGTAGCAATTCTTTTTAAGAATTGATGGTATGCGAAGGTGGCGGAATTGGTAGACGCGCTAGCTTCAGGTGTTAGTGTCCTTAC
>ENA-ORRN01002813-ORRN01002813.1-human-gut-metagenome-genome-assembly--contig:-NODE-2813-length-10633-cov-3.272736_pt1 | contig 10633 bp, 7 predicted proteins | sample MGYA00242174_ERZ509132 | MGnify/ENA primary metagenome ERZ509132 (study PRJEB26280, sample SAMEA2338671) | human gut metagenome | biome: human gut; feature: human-associated habitat; material: faeces...
AAGCGCCTGCCGGAGTGTCTGGCGGCTGACAGAAAACTGCGCAGCGAGTTCCTGTTCGCACGGCAGTTTCCGCTGGCCGTCTGCGTACCACTGCGGCAGCGTCTGCCGGAGCGCCATTACCAGCTGCTCATATTTCGGCGCCATACGCACCCGCCTCCTGTCTCGTATTTTAGAAGCCTGTAGCAAAAACGCAAGCACTTACACATTCGTTGTAGGGGGCCGATGCCCACATCGGCCCCTACAACCGAATGTGCGGGTGCCTGCGAATTCGCCGACAATATATGCGAAATTCGCTGCTTTCTGCTGCCGAGGCTGCGTTCGCTTCCATTGTACCACAGCCATCCGCAAACCGCATTGCCGGATTTGTTTGTTTTCTTTCGGAGATTTGTCAGACAGCCGAAAGAATTTCTGCGCTTTCGCGGACAACACGAGAAAAACAGAGAAAGTTTTAAGAAATTTTCAAACAATTACAGAAAAAATCAAACAAGCCTTGCACAGAACTTAGCATTTTGTCAGTGCTGTACAAAAACATACTTCGCAGCAGCATCAAGACGGAGACAGAAAAAAACAAACAAAACAGGTGCATCAATCGGAAGAAAATAAAATAAATACTGTAAAAACAGAGCAGTTTCCAAAGAGCTGTCCGTTTTTGGCGGAATACGGACAAAAGCTGTCTGCGCGCTGCGCCGAATTTGGCGCAGAACTTGTTCGTCAGATTGATTTTTGTCTCTCCACACGCTTAAATAAAGCCATAACAGGCGAACACCTGTAAGACCTGTGAAAAACCAACACAATTTGAAAGTGAGGAAACAAATCATGAAAAAGATTCTTGCTCTGCTTCTGGCAATCACCATGATTGCCGCGTTCTGCGCCTGTGCGCAGAAGCCCGCCGACACGACTCCGGCCGATACCTCCGCAGACACCGCTTCCGACGCACCTGCCGCTTCCGATGGCAAACTCATCAAGGTCGGCATCATCAACAACGACCCCAACGAGTCCGGCTACCGCACCGCCAACGACAAGGATCTGAAGGCGATGTTCACCGAGGAAAACGGTTATGACGCTTCCTTCGCCTACAGCCTCAAGAACGACGAGCAGATCGCTGCTGCCCAGAAGTTCATCCAGGACGAGGTTGACTATCTGCTGATCTCCGCCGCTGGTACCTCCGGCTGGGATTCCGTCCTGCAGGACGCACAGGCTGCCGGTATCCAGGTCATCCTCTTTGACCGCACCATCGACGCTGACGAGAGCCTTTATGTTGCTTCCATCGTCTCCGACATGGCCAAGGAAGGCCAGACCGCTGTTGACTGGCTGGCTTCTCAGGGCCTTGACTCCTACAACATCATCCACATTCAGGGCGTCATGGGCTCCGCTGCCCAGATCGGCCGTACCGGTGCGCTGGACGCGCAGGTCGCTGCCAATGACAACTGGAACATGGTGACCCAGCAGACCGCCGAGTGGAACGCCGAAACTGCCCAGCAGATCGTGCAGTCCGTCATCGACTCCGGCAAGGAATTCAACGTCATCTACGCTGAGAATGACGACATGGCCAAGGGCGCTGTTGCGGCTCTGGACAAGGCAAACATCTCCCACGGCGTGGGCAAGGATGTCATCGTCATGGGCTTCGACTGCAACAAGTGGGCGCTTGAAGAACTGCTCGCCGGCAACTGGAACTACGACGGCCAGTGCAACCCCTTCCAGGCTTCCTACATTGACGCCATCATCAAGGATCTGGAAAACGGCAAGGCCCCGGCTGAAAAGACCATCGTCATGGACGAAAAGGGCTTCGACGCTTCCACTATCACGCAGGAAGACGTTGACAACTACGGCATTTAATCAAACACTGAACTTCGCATAAAGACTGAAATGGCTGCGTGCGGCACGGCGTATATGGAGCATTCCGTGTATCCGCGCTGCACGCAGCGTGCCATTATGGAGGCGAACACAATGCAGGAAACAGCTTTACTGGAATTGCGGGGGATCTGCAAATTTTTCCCCGGTGTCCGCGCGCTTGACGGCGTGGATTTTACGCTCCGCAAGGGTGAAATCCATGCGCTGATGGGGGAGAACGGCGCTGGCAAATCCACGCTTATTAAGGTGCTCACAGGCGTGTATTCCAAAGACGAGGGCACCATTTCCATGGAAGGAACGCCCGTACAGATCCGCACGACGCAGGACGCGCTGAAAGCGGGCATCAGTACGGTTTATCAGGAAATCACCCTCTGCCCGAATCTGACTGTGGCAGAGAATCTATACATTGGAAGAACAAAGGGCGCGTTTACAAACTGGCGCAAAATGAACGCGGACGCGAAAAAACTCCTGGAGTCGCTCGGCATTCCCGCCGCGCCCACGCAGCAGCTGTCCAGCTGCTCCATTGCCGTGCAGCAGATGGTCGCCATTGCCCGCGCAGTCGATATGGAGTGCAAGGTCCTTATTCTCGATGAGCCGACATCCTCTCTTGACGAGCAGGAGGTTGAAAAACTCTTCAAACTTATGCTGGACCTCAAATCACGCGGCGTCGGCATTATCTTTGTTACGCATTTTCTCGAGCAGGTCTATGCCGTCTGCGACCGCATCACCGTCCTGCGCGACGGCAAACTTGTCGGCGAATACAAGATTGCCGACCTGCCGCGTGTGCAGCTTGTGTCCAAGATGCTCGGCAAGGAACTCGATGATCTGTCCGAGATCAAGAGCGAAGGCGCCGCAGACGCGCTTGAGGGCGCGGAGGTCGTCTATGAGGCAGCCGGGCTTTCCAGTGCGGCAGGCGTTCGCCCGTTCGATTTTTCCATCCGCAAGGGCGAGGTCAACGGCTTTACGGGTCTGCTCGGCTCCGGCCGCAGCGAATCCGTGCGCGCGATCTTCGGCGCGGATCATGTCTCCGGCGGTACCGTGAAGATGGACGGCAAGCAGGTGAAGATTACCTCGCCGCTGCGCGCCATGAAGCACGGCATCAGCTATCTGCCCGAGGACCGCAAGCGCGACGGCATCATCGGAGACCTCTCTGTGCGCGACAATATCATTCTCGCGCGGCAGGTGCTCGACGGCTTCTTCCATCCCATTTCCAAGGCAAAGGCGGAAAAATACGCCGAGGAGTATATCAAACTCCTGAGCATCAAGACGGCCTCGACCGACACGCCCATCAAGGCGCTCTCCGGCGGCAATCAGCAGAAGGTCATTCTGGCGCGCTGGCTGCTGGCGAATCCCGTCTATATGATCCTCGACGAGCCGACGCGCGGCATCGATGTCGGCACAAAGGTCGAGATTCAGAAGCTTGTTCTGCAGCTTGCCGCAGAGGGCAAGAGCGTGACGTTTATCTCGTCCGAAATCGACGAGATGCTCCGCGTCTGCTCGCGCCTTGTCGTCATGCGCGACCGGCAGGTCGTCGGCGAACTGCGCGGCAGCGACCTCAACCAGAGCAGCATCATGAAAACCATTGCCGGAGGTGAACAGGCATGACCCGGACAACCGAAAAACCGCAGGGCAGCTTCCTTGCCCGACTGGTGCGCAAGCAGATTTTTATCCCGCTGGCTGCACTTCTGATTTTGATCGTATTCAACTTTATCGCAGACCCCTCGTTCTTCGCCATTACGCTGAAGGAAAACAGCCTCGGCGATCTGGTCCTGACGGGCAACCTGATCACAATCCTCGATAACGCATCCGAACTTGTCATTCTCGCCATCGGTATGACGCTTGTGACAGCGGCCTCCGGCGGACAGGATATTTCCGTCGGCTCCGCCATCGCTATTGCGGGCAGCGTCGTCCTTCGCGTGCTGTGCGGCACGAATTCGCGCCCGGATACGCTGCAGGCGCCGATCCTTGTGGCATTTCTGGCCTGCTGCGTCGTCTCTATGCTCTTCGGCGCGTTCAACGGCACGCTCGTTGCTGTTTTCAAAATTCAGCCGATGGTTGCCACGCTGATTCTCTACACAGCCGGTCGTTCCATTGCTGCATGGATCAATAACAACGAACTGCCCATGATCTCCGATCCGTCGTTTGCGTATTACGGCAATTTCCTGCCGGGCGTGGCCGTTCCGACGCCGATTTTCATTGCCGTGATCTGCATGATACTCGCGTGGGCGCTGCTGCGGTTCACGAATATCGGGCTTTATTCGCAGGCAGTCGGCATCAACGCCAGTGCCGCGCGGCTCAACGGTATCCACCCGCAGTTCGTAAAGTTCCTGACCTACGTCATTCTCGGCCTGTGCGTGGCCGTTGCGGGCTTTATCAAGGTCAGCCGCTTCTCCACCATCAACTATTCCGTTGTGGCCAAGGACATCGAAATGGACGCGATTTTGGCTGTTGCACTTGGCGGCAACGCGCTCTCGGGCGGCAAGTTCAACATCTGGGCCTCCGTCCTCGGCGCGTATGTCATCCAGTTCCTCACCACGACGTTGTTCAAGTTCAATGTCGTTTCCAGCGCACTGCCGGCCTACAAGGCAGTCGTGGTCATCATCCTCGTCGTGCTGAGCGCGCCGACTGTCCGCGAAAAGCTGGAAGCGCTCAAAAAGCGGCACAGAACCGAAGAAAAGAAGGAGGCTGGCACCCATGCGGAATAAAACAAAAGCGCCTTCACTTGCGCACAAAGGCCGTCTGACAGATGCAAAGCTGCTGCTGATCATCACAATCTGCGTTTTTGTCGTCATGTATGTGTGCGCGGTGCTGTTTCTTGGCTCCGGCTTCAAAAAGCCGCAGACCTTCTTTAACATTCTCAACGAAAACGCAGCGCTGCTCATTCTCTCGTGCGGCATGAGCCTCGTCATGATCACGGGCGGCATCGACATTTCCGTTGGCACGCTTACCGCGCTTGTCTGCATGAGCTGCGCGGTCAATCTCGACTATCAGGGCGGTACCGTCCTGACGGCCATCCTGCTGGCCCTCGGCATCGGCACGGCGTTCGGCCTCGTGCAGGGCTTCCTGATCGCGTATCTTGAAATCCAGCCGTTCATCGTCACGCTTGCGGGGATGTTCTTTGCCAAGGGCATGACGACCATTGTAAACGCCACGCAGTTCAACGTCGAAAACGCGGCGTTCAAGGCGCTGAAAGAAACGCGCATCTATGTGCCCGGCATGGGTTCCGTCAATAAGCTGGGCGCGTATGTTCCTGCCTATGTGGAGATCGGCGTTGTTGTGGCGCTCGTGGTCGTGGCAGTTCTGTTCGTGGTGCTCCGCTGGACGAAGTTCGGCAGAAGCGTCTATGCGGTCGGCGGCAACAGCTACAGCGCCAATATGCTGGCCATCAACGTCAAGCGCACGAAATTCCTCGCGCACCTCATCTGCGGCATTCTCGCAGGCATCGGCGGCTTCGTGTATTTCCTGCACGTCGGCTCCGGCTCCCCGTCGCACGCAAGCGGCGCGGAAATGAACGCCATCGCGTCCTCCATCATCGGCGGCACAATGCTGACCGGCGGCGTCGGCAATATCATCGGCACGCTCTTTGGTGTTTTGTCCCTGAGCACGATCAAGAATATCGTCTCCTCGCTGGGACTTGACGAGGCATGGTGGACAAATATCACGGTTGCTGCTATGATATGTCTGTTCCTTGTGATCCAGAGTCTGGTGCTCTCGCGCAAAAACAAGGACGAATAAGCGCCTTTACAGGCATTACACCGTATTTCAATAGGAGATATCAAATATGAAACACTATGAATTCTGGTTTATCGTCGGCTCGCAGACGCTCTACGGCGAGGATGTTCTGACGACTGTCGCACGGCGTGCGGAGGAGATGGCGCAGAAGCTGTCCGCCGTCCTGCCGTATCCGCTCAAATATAAGGTCACAGCCAAATCCAGCGCTGAGATCACGCAGGTCGTAAAAGAGGCTAATTATGATGATTCCTGCGCCGGTATCGTCACATGGTGCCATACATTCAGCCCGTCCAAAATGTGGATCAACGGCCTGGATATGCTCCAGAAGCCGTGGCTGCACTTTGCGACCCAGTATAACCGTGAGATTCCCAATGAAGAAATCGACATGGACTTCATGAACCTCAATCAGGCCGCGCACGGCGACCGGGAACACGGCTTCATCGGCGCGCGCCTGCGCAAGCCGCGCAAGATTATCGCTGGGTACTGGCAGGACGAGGATGTGCAGGCCCGCATCGGCAGCTGGATGAAGGCCGCCATCGGCGTCGCCGTCTCGAAGAACATGAAAGTCATGCGTTTCGGCGACAATATGCGCAACGTCGCCGTCACCGAGGGCGATAAGGTAGAGGTACAGAAGAAGCTCGGCTGGGAGGTCAACACCTGGGCCGTCGGCGATCTGGTCAAGGCGCTGAACAATGCGGGAATTGATGTGGAGCAGCTCCTGAAGCTGCTGGAGCGCGTGATGGGCGATGACGATCAGAGCGCAAAGCTCCTCGCGAGCATCCGCAATTTCCTGACGAATGAAGCGTTTGCCGATGTCAGGCTGTGGGGGCTGATCCCGAAGGAGGACGGTACCACAATGACGGAGGCAGAGGCAAGAGCGCTGCTGGTGGGAGCCTTCGAGCGAATCACCGGGATGACCGTTTGGAATGTGATTGAAGCGCTGGTGTCATCCGACGGAGACAGTCAGCCGGACGACGGGCAGCCCTCCGATGACGGCTATACCAAGCGCTACAGCATGGAGGAAACGGCAAAACCCGACCTGCACGGTCAGGTCGCGCAGCTGTTGAACGCGCTGAACGGTGCGGTCAGTCTCCGGGCTCGGCTGTCGGCTAAGGGAGTGCTGTCAAAGATCGCCCTTACGCTGAATCTGCCCGGAGTGGTCACGGTTTCCGGTGCGGAGCTGACCTTTGGCACACAGCCGGAGGAAACGTATGATGATGTAACCGAAACGGTGGAGGCGGCAAAGGATGAGCTGACGCCGGAGCGGGTACAGCAGGCATACCAAGCGGCGCTCGAAAAACTCGGCTGCAAAAACATCGAGCTGCGCTATGACGAAAAGACCGGAATTCTGCACATCCGGTATGCGGCGGATTGGGAAACCCGGATTTTGCCGGAGGTGACGCAGGATTCCAAGGGGCGCACCCTGCTTGGCGTCTGCTCCTACACGGTCACGGCACAGCTGAATCTGAATGATCTGCAGTATTTCCTCTTTTTCGACTCCAAGGATGTAAACAGCCGGATGATTCTGCCGCACTACGGAATGACGGCGCGCGAGGTGACGCTCGGACAGTTGACGCTGTACTGGGTCACGGAGTCAGAGGCCGGAGAGGAAACGCTGACCGACCTGACTGCCGATGAAATCCAACGGTATGCCAATCTGGTTGAAGCAGTGCCGCCGGACGAGTTTGCCATGGCGGAAACGCTTGACCGGGTGCAGGCTACGGTAATCCTTCCCCTTGCGGCGGAAGGAACAACCGTTTCCTGACTTCTGCCACAAAAAATCCGCCCCTCCCGATGCGGGTGGGACGGATTTTCGGAAGTGATTTTCAAAAAAAGCCCTTAACAACCGGGGCAAAATCGTGTATCATGATAACGAAGGAGGACGGCAACGGTCGCTCCCTTCGCTTTGCGATTAAAAAGATAACCGTAGCGGGTGGAATCGTTGGCGGTTATCTTTTTTTGTTGTTATGGTGATCCGGATAGGACAGAAACGTCAGAATGACGAGGAGCAGCCGAAAGAGCGCTTCCCATGTGACATATCCCATGGTTCTCCCGCCTTTCCGCTCCGCGGTCAGGAAGGACGACAGAAATAAAGATGTACGTCCTCACAGAGCAATTGGGAACGCCTGAAAAACAGGTGTTCTTTTTGCGCAAAAGAGAGGGAGCAACCGTACTGCCGTGCATCATCCTCCGAGATCGTTCCCCTGCGGGAAAGTCCCTGCATTGATTATGGCACGGAAGCTGTTTTTTGTCGGGATCGGAATGAACATACATAGTGCGCCGAATCCTGCACATACTACAGATAAATTTTTTTGTAATCGGAGGTTGACGATGAAAAATCAGAAAATGCTTTGGATTGTATTGGGAAGTGTCGGGGGACTGACTGCGATCGGTGTGGGCGCGGCGATGGTGTGGAACAGCCGGCAGATGAAGTTGTGGAGAGTGTCGAAAAAGGCGGAAAAGGTGCTGTACAAGACGGGCGCCATGCTGCAGTCGGTTGCAACGGCGTGCAGTCAGACGTAACAATCGGATTTTCCATTTTGCGCCAATCGGGGAACGGTATGCATGAGCAACCGGATTCCGGCAACAATAAGCACGGAAATGTCCGATGCACTTCAGTCCCGCGCGATGACGGAAAAAATGGATTTTCGCATACAAATTGCTTGTCATGAAATCTCGCCGGTCGGCGCAGATTAAGTATCGGCAGGCAAGCTGACAAACAGCGGATCCGGAACGGACCGGCGGCAGGCAAGCGTGCCAAAAACGGGAAAGGAATGTGATCGGTTTGAATAAATGGATTCGGAAGCTCCTGTGGTGCCTGTCGCTTGCGGCGAGTGCAAGGCTTATCTGTGTTCCGGTGGGCGCATGGCAGGAGGGACCGCAGGAAGGAAACAAAATGATGCGTCAGTCCGCTGTTCCGGCTTCGGTCATAGAGGGGGAGATCGCTTCCTGCTCTGCTTCTGTGGCAGTCGGGAATCCGCTCTTGTGCCTGGAGGCGGAGGAGCTGGAGGGACTGACGCTGACCCCGGGCGGAATGCCGTTTGGGGTGCGCTTTCTGACAGACGGCGTGACGGTAGTCGGATTCTGTGACTTTGAAGCGGGCGGGAAAAAGGTCAATCCGGCAGCGGCGGCAGGACTGAAGCTGCGGGACACCATTCTCCGCGTCAACGGAGAACCTCTGACAGGTGCATCGGCGCTGACGGAAAAGATTGAGCATTGCGGCGGACGGGAACTGATTCTGCTTTGCCGGCGCGGAGCTTCGGAGATGGAGCTTCGCCTGAAGCCGGTCTGGTGTGAGGCAGAGCAGCGGTACAAGACCGGCATTTGGGTGCGGGACAGCGGTGCGGGAATCGGTACCGTGACCTTTATCATTCCGGAGACCGGTGCATTCGCCGGCTTGGGACACGGCATTTGCGATGCGGATTCGGGCGAGCTGATCGCCATGCGACGGGGGACTGTGTCGGATGTGACCATCAGCTCGGTTGTGCGGGGAGCGGTCGGTGCGCCGGGAGAACTGAAGGGTTATTTCAATCCGGGCAAGACCGGTGCACTGCTCGGAAACTCTGCCTGCGGGGTTTGGGGAGTGATCAGTGACCCGCCGGAGAGCACCGCCGATGCTCTGCCGGTCGGACTGCGCGGAGAATTGGAGGAGGGAAGCGCAGAGATCTTCTGCACGCTGGACAGCAACCGCATCGGGCGGTATCGGGTGGAAATTTCGAATATCGACCGCACGGCGACCGGCTCCAAATGTTTCAGCGTGAAGATCACCGACCCGGCACTGATCGCGGCATCGGGCGGAATCGTGCAGGGAATGTCCGGTTCTCCGATTGTTCAGAACGGCAAGCTGGTCGGCGCCGTGACGCACGTTCTTATCAATGACCCGACCGCCGGCTACGGGATTTTCCTGGAGAATATGCTGCTCTCCATGCCCCTTGCAGTTCACTGACCGAAAAAATCAGCCGTAAAACGAGAACAACTCCCGCCAGACGAATGGCAGGAGTTGTTTCTGTATGATCGGATCGGACTTTATCATTTGACGAACGCCGGGAAAAGGAGCCTTTGGAACTTGCCTTGCCGGTTCAATAAAAAAAGCAGAATTTTGAGAAAATCTCTTGACATTTCTGCCGTTTGCGTGTATAATAAAGGTACAAGGATGCGTTGACATTGGTCAGCGCCCTCCGTTGGTTAAGAATAACCGCCCCCTACGCTTTGGTAGAGATTGGAGGGCGGTTATTTCTTTTTGTTATGTTTGAAATAGCTTTTTACGGAGAAGACCGCAGAGACAACTCTTGCAGTCACCCCGATCAATTGACAGATCAGATTGATCGTGTTCATTGCCATCCCCCCTTTCCGCAAAAGTACGGAAAGAGGAACAAAACTGAAGAAACAGAATGTCGCTCTCTCCGTCGGAGTAAAAACACCTTCGGAGGGAGCCAACCGCCATCATTGCATCCTTGGCGTCAGCGCTTGCACGCATCGGCATCTTCATTGTACCGCATTTGACAGGATTTGTAAAGGCTTTCGAAAAGAAAAATCGGAACTTTCGGGAAGCTGCGGGGTAAAAATGACTGCCTCCTGTCCGTTGTCGGAACGAACGATGGCGGTTTTTTCTTTTTTATGTGAATTTTCAGAGGTGATTTTCCGAAAACCGGATGAAGCGGTCGGAAATATTGCGAAATCTATTGCAATTCACCGCTGATTGTGGTATAATATACCTTGATATACGGTTTTCAAAACCGGAAAGGTGGATTTACCATGGCAAAATATCGGAATTACGAGGTTCCGTCCTACGGAACCCTGAAGGAAATGCTTGCGGCAAGCACGGAGCGGTTTTCCGCAAGACCGGCTTTTCATGAAAAGAAGGACGGGGCGTGGCACGCGAAAACCTATCGTGAGTACGGTGCCGATGTCAACGCGCTGGGAACAGAGCTGCTCGCACGCGGATTCGGCGGGAAACGAATCATCGTCACAGGAGGCAACAGCTACGCTTGGGTCGTGAGCTATATGGCGGTTATCTGCGGCGTGGGCGTGGTGGTGCCGGTTGACAAGG
>ENA-ORRN01002816-ORRN01002816.1-human-gut-metagenome-genome-assembly--contig:-NODE-2816-length-10621-cov-2.139504_pt1 | contig 10621 bp, 9 predicted proteins | sample MGYA00242174_ERZ509132 | MGnify/ENA primary metagenome ERZ509132 (study PRJEB26280, sample SAMEA2338671) | human gut metagenome | biome: human gut; feature: human-associated habitat; material: faeces...
CAGCTTCCCTTGAATATGTTCGTCCGTATTCTGTTTAAGTTTATGTCTCCCGTTTCTGATTGGCAATTTATGCTTATTTATATTGTTAGCCCTTTGGTGATTATTCTTGTTAATCTTTTGTTATACGCTTCGTTGAAAAAACTTTTTCCACATTTTACAGCCATTATTACAGGTGGAAGAGGTTGAATGAGAGCTTAATTTGTTGCGCATCCTTATCATAAAACGCCGCAGCCACGGGAATGTTTCTCCCGACTTCAGGTTGTAGTACAACGATTTGGATTCATAAATCATCTGGAACGTTTCCGTACAGAGTACCGGTTTCTTGGTCAGGCGGTTGATTTCGACAGCTTGTGTCATGGAACTTTCTACAAACAGCATGTTGTCTGTGGATGAACCGTATTCTTTGGCTTTGAAGGAGGCGTGGCAATTCGCCCGTTGGCGTGCAGCCATATCCGGCAGGTTCAGCATGACGAGCTTATTGTATTTTACATGGTTCTTCTGGAGCCAGGCTTCCGTCTCCGGACGGTATTTCTCCAAGCGTGAAGTGACCAGTGTGCCGATGGTGACTTTGGGAATGAATAGCGGAGGAGCGTTCAGCAGGAAATGACGGTACTTCTCGCCGTCGTCGTTCTCTTCCGGAGTGGGGTCTGCGCAAAGCACGCCGTCAATGTCCATACACGTTTTTTGCAGGATGGAGTGGTTCATTATGTTCCATTGGAAGAAACGGGGATAATCGACTATTTCGAAAAAATAGTCTACGGAATGGGAGTGTAGTGGGACTGCATAAATGACGCAATATTGGATGTTGTATAAATGTTCTATGTCCTTCAGGAGCTCGCGGCATTTCTTCATGGCTTTTCCCGTGGCTATGCTATCATCCACAACCAATACATTATGTATATTGTTCATGTTGAAAGTTTTCCCCCGTTCTCCGGTCTGATAGATATGCCCGTTGCGGAAAGAGTCTATGTCCGTGACCGGCAGGGTAGAGCGCCAGCAGGTTGGCGGGAAACATGCCACTGCGGGGCACGCCGACAATGAGGTCGAAATCCCGTGGCAGAATGCTGAGATGTTGCAGGATGCAATGGTTTAGGTCGTCTATGTTACGATAGTTCATGTAGCTTTCTCCTTCAAAAAATTATCGATTATGTCGTATATTTTCTTTACACTGTGCCCCCAGCTGTGGGTCTCGGCAAAGGCTATGCGCTGTTTGGCGAGCTCTTTGTCGTCAGCTTCGGTCACAGCACGGTCTATGGCCGAAAGCCATTCTCCCAGGTTGGTGGCCAGGTGCGTGTGGTCTGCGAATATGTTGCGCATGGTGTGGGTACTGGTTGCGACAGTGGGTTTACCCATAGCCAGGTATTCGTCTATTTTCAATGGATAGTTACCGTCGGTAATGTCGTTCACCATTTGCGGATTGATGCAGACATCGTAGGCTGTGATGTAAGCGGGCAACTCGTCCACTTTTTTTTGCCCGGTGAAATACGCATTTTTCAAGCTGTGGATTCGGTGTTGGCGAAAACCGTCGTCCTCCGGTCCGGTGAACACAAAATTGTAATCGGGACGCTGGCTTATTATTTGATAGAGCAGGTCTCCGTCAAGGCGGGTACTGTTTATCGTACCCATATATCCGATGATAGGGCGTGGAATGTCTTGCATGTCACCGGGTGTTTCGTATTTCTTGGCCGGATTGTACAGCTTTAGGTTTACTCCGGTTTCGATGGGGTAGGTATGGGGATTGTAGGCTTGCAACTCTGCGGCAAAACGGGTGGAGTTTGCCAGAACAAGGTCGGCCGAAGCAGCCAGTTCCGGTTCAAGACGGGTGCCGTGCCTGCGCCAGTAGGCTTCGCCTATGACGTAGTCGCGCCGGTAATAGATGCTAACAGACGGATGGATATACTCCTTCAGATAGCGGCTGCGGTAAATGTCTGTATCGATGAGGTGGATGTAATTTTTGAAGTCGAGCGCGGCAGCCTGCTCTACAATCCATCGGGCTATGCGGGCATTGTTTTTTCTGTTGACGATGTTGAAAAGCGGTGCAGGCAGGAAGTTGGCCGAAAATAACATGAAAGGACAGTCCAGCACCCACATGTTGGCGTTGATTTGCCGGAGCGGTGAAGCCTTTCCCTTGATGACGTCCATGCGCCGGATGTAGGACGGAGATTGTCTGTTCCCTCTCAGCCGGATGGAAATGTCCATCGGAGTGTTGATGTAGAGCACTCGGTTCTGCTTTGAAATTTCCAATGCAGTATTCTTGATGGTACTACCTATTTCGATGTCCCATGTTTGCAGGCTGGTGATGATGAAGTCTCTCATGATGTTTGCCGGTTACTGGTGAATACAGTGATATATCTTTACATATTCTTCTGCAGTGTGTTTCCAGGAGAACAGTTTTACACGTTCCAGACTGTAATTTACTTGTTGCTGATAGAGTGTCGCATCATTTTCCAGGCGTAGCAAGGCATCTGCTATTTTTTGCGGTTCTTGAGGGTCGACTAAAATGGCACCTTTACCGGCTACTTCGGGCATTGCCGAAACGTTGCCCGTCACTACTGGAGTGCCGCAAGCCATAGCCTCCAGTATCGGAATCCCGAAACTTTCACGCAAGGAAGGATAGAGAAATGCAAATGCTGCATTATAAAGGGTTGCTAAATCTTTGTTGCCGATATATCCCGGATAATACAGATGTTCTTTTATCCCGGTGATTCCTTCTTGCTGAAGAAGCTGGTCGATATATTCTTCTTTTAAATCGGCAATGAGAAGGGGGCGTTTCGTTTGGGATGCTTTCAGATACAACGCGTATGCTTTCAGGGTACGTGCCGCATTCTTTTTGGGGTCTGTATTTCCAAGAAAGAAAAGAAAGTCTGGGTGCGGTATGTATTTCTGCACAATACTCTCATCGGGTGTTTCCTGCATCGTAAAGTAAGCGCTGTAGCCGTTGTAAACGGCTTTAATGACTTCTTTGGGAAGTTGCAGCGCTTCGCGTATGCGGGTACACTCGAACTGAGAAACTGTAATAATATTTCTTGCTTTCTTCAGGATGCGGGGAACAATCAGGCGACGGTAATGCCATCCCATTTCCTGATAGAAGGAAGGACTGCGATGCTGACGCGGCTCCAAATAGATAATGTCATGAAGCGTCAGCACCAAAGGGACGGGACACCATAACGGGGCTGTATTCGATGTACAATGCAGCAAGTCCGCTTTCAGTTTCCTGACGGCCTGGGGCAATGCTATCTGCTCCCACAAAGGATAAGTAGGGCAGCGAAGCTCAATGATATGGAGGTTTTCCGATTCTTCCAGGCACCAGTCCTCCCCCGGAGCAACGAATACGTAATATTCATTACCGTCTTTCCGCTTTTGCAGTTCTTTCAGTGTCTCCAGGATGACAAAGTCCATGCCATGCTTGTCTTTGCGGAAAATGCGTTGGGCTTCGATGGCGATTCTCATTTTGCTGCCTTTCTTTTCTTTTTCCGTTTAAAGATTCTTGTGATGTGGCTCATGGAAGAGGTGACTACCAATATGGGCAGAGACCAGAAAGCGCTCCGGAATTTGCGGCTGATTTCCCCTTCGGGCATGGCCATCAAAAAAGTGATGAATAAAACGGCTAAAAGTGCATACCATTTTGTAGCAAGCGGCCACTCCAGGAATGTCATTGCCACGGCACATATCGTGATATATAAGATGAGCAGGAAACGGGATGGAAGTAGCCATTGGAATAATTTTTCGCATAAATCCCACTTTCCTTGTAAGAATGCTATCGGAAATTGTTGCAATGCCAGTATGGAGCTGCGATACTGTGAGCCCAACCAGCGCTGGCGTTCTTTGCTGTACCCCGATGTATCGTCCGTCTTTTTGCAATAGCAGACTATTTCTTCCATGTATTCGGTATATATGTTTTCCTTCAGAAGTTCCATTTCTGTAGCTTTGGCCAAATCGCTTCCTGATAATCTGGGAGCGATTTCCTGGAACATCTCAAAATCAAACATCATGCCCGAACCGATGAGGGCGGAGGAGAATCCCAGTGCCGTATGTGCCTTGCGGAAGAGGTGGTTGTTGATTTCTTCGCTGGTGGCGTTTAATACGGCGATGTTGGTATTCAGGTTTTCCGTCATGCGGTGGGCTTGGATGGCATCACATCCGGAGTAGTAGGCATTGTTGAAAAGCTCTAATGCGTTAGGAACAACTTTGTTGTCTGAATTGAATATGGTGATGGCATCGTACTCATGAGGAGAATAGCGCTCCATGACCTGCTGTATGGCATATATCTTTGTGCAATGTTCTTTATCGGGCACGACAATGTTGACCGGCATCTGGAGCAGCGTAACCAAATCTTCTTCGGACAGTTGTGTGGCAGCCACTGCGATGTCGTATTTTTCTCTCGGATACGTCTGCGTGTCAAGGAAATGATTGATGGACTCTATCACTTCCTTGCCGTTTTTCAGCACAACAAAGAGGACCAGGAACCGATGTCGCTTGGGGGACGGTGGATAGGGATTCTTGTATTTCCGCAAGGAGGCCAATGCATAGATAAACAAGTAGGCTACGGGGATGGCCAGCAATAAGAAAAGAACCGCGTCTGTCATTTGCAAGGCATTGTTGTTCTCGTCCATCCACCAGTCGGGATTGAATATGGAAAAAATGTCGTTCATATATGTTTTCTATTTAATATTTTCTATTTCTTTTTCATTTTTTGTTGGGTCAGCAGTTGGTCGATATGCTCCCCGTTAATCAGGACTGACAAAAATAAAATGATTATAAATCCTGTAGGGAATTGAAAGAAAAAGGCATTTCCATAGGCACTTATCATTAGTCCGAAAATACCGCAAGCAATGGCCGTGAGTATTCCACGTAGCTCGTTATTCTTAATCCGAAACATGATAAGATAGCAACCTCTTAACAATGTACAGACATATATGGTAAGAAAAAGCACTAATCCTACAATGCCGGTTTCCATCCATATCTTGACATAAAAAGAATCATGGGGAATGAGTGTTGTGAGACGGGAACCATATTTTCTGGCTTCTACCCCTCCCAAACCAAGTCCTTCTCCGAAAGGTTTGTATTTTAGATATTCAGCCAATCTTTTTTGGTTTTCTTTGCGGACAATGTATGAGGCGTCTTCTGTAGGTCTGAAAGCTGTACGCATGCGTCTGATGGAAGTGTTGCTTTCACCGATATAGGTATGGGCGAAAAAGACATAAAAAAACAATCCGAAGAAGACTGTAGCTCCCATGAGCTTGATATTTTTACTGAGGAAAGTTAACAATATGATTCCTCCGATGGGGACAAACAGTGCACCGCGGGTTCCGGAAATGAACAAGGCATATATGGAACAGACGGCAATAATTGCATAATAGATTCTTATGGAACGTTCTTTTATGAAGATAGCCGAGATACCGAACAGAATGGCGGCAAAGCCCATGTTGGAACCGAAATTTCCGGCATCTGTGAAAAAGGAAAAATATCATCGGATAAAAGGTGTGTCTTGTACATTTCCGTTTCAATCAGCATGGTTGTTTCTGTCTCATCAAAACCTGCATATTTCTGGTAAACAGCTTTGGCTACGGCTGTCAATGTGAATATGGACAGAAAAAGCATAATGACGCGCAACCGCTTGTAGGAGGTCATTGTTAAAACGCCAATTAATGACATGACAAGGGTACTGTATATGATTCCACGGGAGTAAATCCAAGCTTCCGTGAGAGCTGTTGGATTCATGATTTCAGCCGCAGTATATATGGCCCATATGCAACCTCCGAACGTCAGAATGTTTTTGGTGTATTTCCATGCAATCTTACCTTGTTGGTGATAGGAATATATCAGGAGCGTCACAAGCAGGGTGACGGTTGCGACATCATACCAGACACTCAACCCACTGCCCTGCGTGTATCTGTACCAGGGAATGAAAAAGTAATTGAATGTGAATAGGAAACATACACCGGCAAAAGGGTTTCTTAATGCTTGTATTGCTATTATCAGGAAGAAAGGGGAAAGGCAAACGTATGCAGTGATATCCCAAGTACTGAATAATATGCTATAGATGAGTGCACCCAGTCCGATGATGAACACTAATAATGTTACCGCCAAGGGAGATATGCTATGTCCTTTGATATCCGTTTGCATTTATTTGACAGCTGCTGATTTTGATGTTAAACCTAATTGTGCCAACCGGCTGAAGAAGCTGTGAACCGGGGTGTGAGGAGGCAATTCTCCGGTGAAGCTTTCAACCACTTCGCGGTCTGCATTGTTGAGATACATAAATAGAGGAGTTCCTTCCAATTCTTCCTTTAACGGTTTCAACCGGGTGTCGTCATCTCTGCCCCACAATCGGGCGGCGTTGGCTATCAGCAAATTGAAATCTGCTTTTTTCAATACCGACATAGGTAGAGTTGCGGTACTGACAGCAGGATATTCCACTAAAATGATGTCCGGTATTTCTTCTGCTTCATTCAGAACCCAGAAGTCAGACAATTCTTGAGCTTGTACATATCCCTTGTTTTGGGTATCGAAATCGTGGTCATATTTTACAAGGCGCACTTTTATCCCCTCAGTTTCCCAGTAATCAATGAAATATTTGGCAAGGAATGATTTTCCTTCACGTTTCTCCATGCTGAGCAGGTTTATGACAGTAGGACGGTCCGGGTGCAGGTAGTTGTTCAATTGCCGGCAACTATAGGCAGCGGCAAGCCGGTTACAGGCCTTGAGGAATCCACGATACTTCAAGTTGCTTACACCGTTGAATGCTGCAATGACAGAGAGTCCGGTCAGGCGTTTGCTGCGGTCCGGGTCGCGGAGAGTGCGGTCTAACAATTCAATCAGCAGGAAGTAGCCGCTTATGAATATCATACTGCCGAAGAATGCGGCAAGGACGTAGATAATTCTTTTTCTGCCATTGTCTGTCAGCGGATACTCGGGGGATGCTATGACCTGCAGGTTGGCAGTTGTCATCTTGATATTCTGCAAACGGAGGTGTGCTTCGGCAAGGCCTCCTATTTGTCGGCGATAATTGTCTTCGGCAATGCCTACGGCACGTTCTTTCCGCTTGATTTGAGTGCCTACGGGTGAGAATTCCCGGTATTGGTCGATAATGTCCCGTTGGCGGTCAACCAATACTTTCACTTCAGCTTTGGCTTTCGCCTCATTGATGCATGCCGTCAGCCATTCTGTCACCATTTCTTGAATGCCTACCCCTTCCTTGGAGAAACCATACTCGTTTAAATTATCGGAGAGATGGCTTATCTTTTCTTCTGCCTTTTGCAGAGCGTCTTTTTCTCTTTGAAGTTTATCACTATTCTGCTGGCTCTGTTCTGTGGTGAATATTTCTTGCTCAAGAATACTTTGGTTCAGGGTACTAACTTTTTCCAGTTCTTGCAACAAATTAGTATTTGTGCGTATAATCTTGGCACGTATGTCCATTTTATTCTCTAACATCTGGCGTAAAGCCACTGCGCTTCCATAGTTTCGCTGCACTTCTTCCATACGGTCGTCCGTCGCATATTTGGTCAAAGCTAATGCCTTGGATTGCTCGTCGTAGTTGATGACTTGTTTTTGAACACTATAGTCTGTCAAATCATCTTCTTCTGCAGTAAGTGCTTTTTTGGCTATGCGCACTTGTTCTTCAAAATAGGCGATGGCACTGTTCGTGGCACTGAACCGGAGTTGCTCATAAGCCTTTAACAGTTCATCTTCCAATATCTTGAGGGTGTTTTGCGTAATACCGGGATCGGAGGAGGTATATACCAATTCTATCAGGTTGCTGGTACCCAGTCGTTTAATGGTGATTGTGCTTAATGCGCTATAACTGTAATAAGGGTAGGGACGGTTGAATATGGAATAGACAAAATTACTGCTGTTCTCTTTCCGGTAATTCATCAGATTATTTGTAGTTTTATCCAAAGAGGAACGGTCTACCAAAGCCAGCACTTCTTTAGGAAGGATTTGGACGAGCTGCCTATAATGTTTGGCTTGAATGTACATGTTGTCTTTCCACTCATCACCGTATACGAGGCTGGTTGCAAGCAGACGTACCGAAACCTTTGCCAAAGTGTTTTTGGACTTGCCTATATTAATGATATTGTCGAAGGTACTGTTGATATTGATAAGCTGGCTTCCGTCCAGATTGGTGCTGTTGGTTACACCTGCATATAGACTGCTGTTTACCGTATAACTGTATGGTAAAAACTGTGTAAAGTATATGACTAATGCTGTAACAAGGAGGCTTCCCCACAATAACCAATAACGGATGCGGTAAAAGAAGCTTGCCAAAAATTGTACTATATTCATAATTAGTTTTACTTGTCTGTTATAACTTTAACATTAGTCAGCATCTCTAACAATACGATTGAATTGTGTAAAGCTACGCGGCTTTGCTCATAATTAGTCACGGCACCGGTGCGGCGTGCACGTTCCAAAGAAAGTGCAATGATATCAATGGCTCCTTGTATGAAATTATTTTCAGATATTTTCATCTGTGCGTTATACAATGCAGCCGTTTCCGCTTTGGCCTTTATGGTAGCCAGTTGCTCGGTAACCGCATTGTAGGCTTCCAGAACTTTTAGCCTTCGCTCCTCCATAACTCCTTCCTGCGTGTACTGCAATTGCTCTATCTGATAGCGGTAGTCTTTCAGTTTCAGTGGTCGGTTGAACAAGTCTCCTAAGGTGATGCCGAAGCTGGCCCCGACATTGAAGTTGTGCTGGGCACTCGACATGGTTGTCTGGTACATAGGGGTGAACTCGTCACTGGCATTGCCTATGATATTGTAGCGTCCGTAAGAATAGTTACCGTTCAGTCTGAAGTAGTTCCACCAACTCCTTTTTTCCAGGCGATATTGGTTCCTCACTTGCTCCACTTGGGACTGTGCTCTTTTTACTGACGCATTCTCTGTCACTGCATCAAGAAAGACAGATAGAGGGGGCAATTCTAATTTCTCAATATCTATTGATGTCTTCGGACTGATTAAACCCAATGTGTTGACTTCTATTTTTTTATCCTCCATCTTGAGTTGCTCCAATATCTTGATGCGCTCCTCCCGTGTCAACTCCTGCTGCGCAGCCACAGACAAAGGTACCCCCAACAATCCTAAAAGGATTACACTGTAAATGATGGACTTGATATATCTTTTTATCATCTCTAAAACCATATAATTCCTATTATCTTTTTATACATTCTCTTTTTGCACAAACGCCGTCAGCGTCTTGCACAGTATCTTCATGTCCAGCCAGAATGAGAATTCTTGGGCGTACTTAATGTCCAGTTGCTTGCGCTCTTCGGCCGACATCTTCCCGGCACCGCCTCGTTTCTCCACTTGCCACAGTCCCGTCAGTCCGGCGGGAGCCATGAAACGCTCGATATATGCGTCGCTGGTCAGCAGCTCGGCCTCGTAGAGGGGGAGCGGGCGGTTGCCCACGATGCTCATGTCTCCTTTGAGGACGTTGAACAGCTGCGGCAGTTCGTCAATGCTGTACTTGCGGATGAAACGGCCTACGCGGGTGACGCGGGGATCGTTCTCTATCTTGACAAACGTATTCTGTTTTTCTTGGGCCTTCTTTTTAAGGAAATCTTCTTCAGAGATGACAAAATCGTCCGAAATCAGCAGGGTAGCCTCTTCTTCGGAAGTGCCGGTCAGGTCGTCGAAGCGGATATCGGGCTGCTCGTCCGTAAGCTCTTCCTCTATCTTATATTGGTTGAGGGCGTTCAGCTCTTTCAGGCGCTTGTCGGCATTGGTGTACATGGAGCGGAACTTCAGGAAGTTGAATATCTGGTAGTTGCTGCCCACACGCTGGGACTTGTAAATCACTCTTCCCTTGCTTTCCACGCGGATGGCTATGGCTGTCGCGATGAGCATGGGAGACAGCACAATCAGTACGGCAACGGCAAAAAGGATGTCGAATATGCGCTTCCACATAGGCAGGTGGAAGGTGTTGAATATCTTACGGTGTGACTGGCTGAATTCCTGCAGCTTGTGCTCCTTGCGCAACTGGAGGAATTTCGTCATTTGCTGGAGGCTCTCTTCGCTGGCCATAGGGGAAAGGGTGTTGTTGACACCTGCCTGCAGATAGAGCTTGCGGTGTTCCTTCTTCAGTTCTTCGGTGATGAGGATGATGTAGACACGGGGGAAACGCTTGTGCAGGAAAGTGATGGCCTGGCTGTCTTTTTGAGGGGTACTTTCTTCGTAAAGAATGGATGTGTTGTACCGTTCGCGGATACCGTCGATGACTTTCGCCGCTTTGTTGCAGGATGAAACAGCCATGAACATGCCTCCCGCAATTTTGCTCAAGTGGTCAATGATGGCGCGGTTGCTACCTATGTAGATATAATATAACATATCCATTGATTTTGTCGTTTAGAGAAATTTCTTGATACGGGCCTTCAGCTCCATAGGATTGAAAGGTTTCAGTATGAAATCCTCGGCTCCGGCTTCGAGCAGGTTGATGCGCTCGGTGGTACTTTCTTCACTGGAAAGCATCACAACCGGAATGTCCTTGAAAAGTGAATTGCTTTTCAGATATGCCAGGAATTCACTGCCGGTCATCTTGGGCATGCGTATGTCCGAAATGATGAGAGCGGGTTCGTTCCCCTCATTCAGCCATTCTATGGCCCTGACGGGATCTTCGAAAT
>ENA-ORRN01002825-ORRN01002825.1-human-gut-metagenome-genome-assembly--contig:-NODE-2825-length-10599-cov-2.797800_pt1 | contig 10599 bp, 10 predicted proteins | sample MGYA00242174_ERZ509132 | MGnify/ENA primary metagenome ERZ509132 (study PRJEB26280, sample SAMEA2338671) | human gut metagenome | biome: human gut; feature: human-associated habitat; material: faeces...
TGGAATAGCCGTAAAATACAATGATGATGGAGAGCCATCAGGCACGGCAGGTGCACCTATATTAAAAATGATTTTAGAAAAAGGTTTATCAAATATTTTAGTAGTTGTAACAAGATACTTTGGAGGAATACTCTTAGGAACAGGTGGCTTAGTTAGATGCTATTCAGGAGCAACTGAAGAAGCTCTTCAAAAAGCAGAAATCATTCAAAAAACAATGGGGTATGAAGCAAAGATAAATGTTGATTATAGCAACCTAGAAGCATTAAAATATACTTTAGATAAGATGAATATAAAAGTATTAAACATAGAATATTTAGAAAATATAGAAATAATTGTAGATATGCAAGAAAAGTTTATAGAACAATTTACAAATAATTATAATAACAATTTTAATATTTCAAAATTTGATATTATAAAAGAAAAATTCGTTGAAATATAAGGCAAAACTCATATAATTGGAAATATTTTCAAAAAAAGCCTTGCATTATTGGTAAAAAGGTATTATAATGAAAACTGTAAAATTTTTACAATTATTTTTTAGGAGGTATCAAATTGAACGAAAAGATTACTATTTTAATTGCAGATGACAACCCAGAATTTGCAGAAACTTTAGTAGAACACTTAAGTGTACAAAAAGATATGGAGGTTATAGGAGTAGCCAGAGACGGAAATGAAGCGTGTGAAAAAGTTACTAGCCTAAAGCCAGATGTATTACTATTAGATGTTATAATGCCATATCTAGATGGACTTGGAGTTTTGGAGAAATTAAATGCAGCAAAAATAGAAAAAATGCCAACCTGTATAATGCTATCAGCCGTAGGGCAAACAAAAATAACACAAAAAGCAATCAGTTTGGGTGCAGAATATTATGTAGTAAAACCATTTGATATTGAAGTACTAATAAATAGAATAAGAGATATAAAAAATTATAAGCCAACACCAACATCAAATCTAGACAACTGTTATACATCAAGGGAAATCAAGTCACAATACATAGAAATAAACGAAATGGATAAAAAGAACCAAGAAAACTTAGAAGCACTTGTAACAAATATCATTCATGAAATTGGAGTACCAGCACATATTAAAGGTTACCAATATTTAAGAGAAGCAATAATGGTTGTAGTACAAGATATAGACGTAATTAATCAAATAACAAAACAACTATATCCTGCAATAGCAGAAAGATATGGAACAACGCCAAGTAGAGTAGAAAGAGCAATTCGCCATGCCATAGAAGTAGCATGGGCAAGAGGAAAAAACGAAGCAGTAGAAAACATCTTCGGCTACACAATATCAGCAAGCAAAGGCAAACCAACAAATAGTGAGTTTATTGCAATGATAGCTGATAAGTTAAGATTAGAATTAAAGACGGCATAAATCAAAACCCAGAGTTTAATCTCTGGGTTTTAGCAATATTAAACACTTTGTAATTTTACTATACAATGCAATTTATCATCTACACAATTTTTCATAGTAACAAAAATTGCACAATCTTTCTCTCCATAATAAAGCGTCATTGCATCTCCAAGTCTAGCTTCATTTTTATACATTACTTCAACGTTCTTAAATTCTGCATTTTTAGGCAATAATTCATATGCAAAATCTAAGTAGTTTAGGTTGTTTACATGATGATTTGAATCTATATCTCTTTTTTGAATAGTATATTCACCTGCTACTTTACTGTTTCCAGGCTCTTGCAATTTCTCACACATTTTTGAAGAAAACACATTGTCATCTACACAATGACAATAATTATCTTTAAAATCTTCAGTAATTTTAAATACTTGCTTTTTATTAAAATCAAATAAAATCCATCTAGATGTTGCAACAGCAACTATGTTATTTGAACTATCATAAACTTTAAAATCTCTATAAATGTAAATATGTGTGTGCTTTGTACACCATGTTGAAACTTTTAAAGTTTCATTCCATTTAGGTCTTGAAAAGACCTCTAATTTCCAATTTAATATAACCCAAAATAAACCAGTTTTTTTAGCATCATTTAACCCACGACCAAATAAACTAGAATGAATGCAACCAATTTCTTGAAATATTCTTAAAAAACCTTTATTTGTAATTGAGTTGTTTTCACCAACATCTGGCAAAGTAACTTTAAAATTTTCTGTATAAATGTCCATAATTATCCTTCTTTCTAAGGACATATAATATCAAAAAAACTGCTAAAAGTCAATGTTGACATTTTACAAAAATGCATATACAATATATGGAAAGTGAGGGAAAAATATGACTAATTTATTAGAACAAATTAATTCACCAAAAGACTTAAAAAAATTAACATTAGAAGAAAAAGAAACTCTAAGCCAAGAGATTAGAGATTTAATAATAGACGTAACTTCAAAAAATGGTGGGCATGTTGCATCAAATTTAGGTGTGGTTGAACTAACAATTGCTTTGCATTCTATATTTGACACACCAAATGATAAAATAGTATGGGACGTTGGTCATCAATGCTATGTACATAAGATTTTAACAGGAAGAAGAGAAGAATTTCAAAATATAAGAAAACTAGGTGGAATATCTGGCTTTCCAAAGATTTGTGAATCTGAGTATGATAATTTTAATACTGGGCATAGTAGCACATCAATATCTATAGCAACAGGAATGGCAAGAGCAAGAGATATCTTAAATGAAAACTATGAAGTTGTTGCAGTAATTGGAGATGGTTCTTTAACAGGGGGAATGGCCTTAGAAGCCTTAAATGACGCAGGTAGTAGTAAAACAAATGTTAAAGTAATTTTAAACGATAACGAAATGAGCATATCAAAAAATGTTGGTGGCATACCATTATATTTAAGTAAAATGAGAACTAAAACAGGTTATACAAGGTCAAACAGAAAGATAAAATCAGTTGTAAGTAAAATTCCTTACATAGGAAAACCAATAATTAGTTTTGCACATTACACAAAGCAAATAATTAAAAGAGCAGTATTTCGCAACATGTATTTTGAAGATATTGGCTTTACATATTTAGGGCCAGTGGATGGCCATGATATCAAAAAACTAGAAGACATTTTAGAAAGAAGTAAGAAAATAAATGGCCCTGTACTTATTCATGTTGTAACTAAAAAAGGAAAAGGGTATAAACTAGCTGAGGAAAACCCAGATAAATTCCATGGAATTTCTGCATACGACAAGGAAACGGGAGAAGTAAAAAAATCTAAGAATTATTCAAAAGTATTTGGAGAAAAACTTGTAAAAATGGCCTCTGAAGACAAAAGGATAGTTGCTGTAACAGCTGCAATGAGGGATGGTACAGGTTTAAAAGAATTTGCTGAAAAATTCCCAGATAGATTTTTTGATGTAGGAATTGCTGAACAACATGCACTTGGGTTAATTGCAGGAATGGCAAGAGCAGGGTTAAAACCAGTATTGCCAATATATTCATCATTTTTACAAAGGGGCTATGACCAAATAATACACGATATAGCACTATCTGGAATACCAGTAACTGTATGCATAGATAGAGCAGGAATTGTAGGAAATGATGGAGAAACACATCAAGGAATATTCGATTTATCTTTCCTATCTTCAATACCAAATATAGTTATAATGGCTCCTAAAAATTTCGAAGAATTGGATAAAATGCTAGAATTTGGGGTAAACTTAGACAAACCGGTATTTATAAGATATCCAAGAGGGGGAGAAAATTTCTCTTTTGAAAGCACAGAGGATATTGAACTTGGAAAAGCCGAAATTGTGCAAGAAGGAACAGATTTAAGTATTATAGCAATAGGCAATATGGTAGGGCGAGCAGAAGAAGTTGCAGGCTTTCTACTTGAAAAGAGTGTTGAGATAATTAATGCTCGTTTCTTAAAACCATTAGATGAAGAAACAATTTTAAATTCTATAAGAAAAACTGGTTATTGCATTACCATAGAAGATAACTTACTAAAAGGTGGACTTGGCTCTGCCGTAGTGGAAGCGGTAAAAAAAAGTGATATTCAAGATGTTAAAATTAAAAGCTTTGGATATGACGATACTTTTGTAGAGCATGGAACGGTAAAAGAACTTGAAGATAAGTATGGTTTAAGTGCCGAAAAAATTTCTGGAAAGCTCTTTACATTTACGGAAATGTGAGATATAATATATCGGTAAATTTATAAAGAAGAAAGGAAGGAATAATTTATGAGCAAAAAGTATGTATACTTATTTAAAGAAGGAAATGCAAATATGCGTGAATTATTAGGTGGTAAAGGTGCAAACCTAGCAGAAATGACAAATTTAGGTTTACCAATTCCACAAGGATTTACAGTTACAACAGAAGCATGTACAGAATACTACAATGATGGTAAAAGAATAAATGAAGAAATTCAAGAACAAATCTTTGCCGCATTAAAGAAACTAGAAGAAATCCAAGGAAAGAAATTTGGAGATAACAACGATCCATTATTAGTATCAGTAAGAAGTGGTGCAAGAGCATCAATGCCTGGTATGATGGATACAATATTAAACTTAGGATTAAACGATGTTGCAGTTGAAGGTTTCGCTGCAAAAACAGGAAATCCAAGATTTGCATATGATTCATATAGAAGATTTATTCAAATGTATTCAGATGTTGTTATGGAAGTTCCAAAGTCATTCTTTGAAAAAATTATAGATGAAGTAAAAGCAGCAAAAGGAGTACACTTTGATACAGAATTAACAACAGAAGACTTAAAAGAATTAGTAAAAAGATTCAAAGAAGTTTACAAAAACGCTATGAATGGCGAAGAATTCCCACAAGATCCAGTTGACCAATTAATGGGAGCAGTTAAAGCTGTATTTAGAAGCTGGGATAACCCAAGAGCTATTGTTTACAGAAGAATGAATGATATACCAGGAGACTGGGGAACAGCTGTAAACGTACAAGCTATGGTTTTCGGTAACATGGGAGAAACATCTGGAACAGGTGTTGCATTTACAAGAAACCCATCAACAGGCGAAAAAGGAATTTATGGTGAATACTTAATTAATGCACAAGGTGAAGACGTTGTTGCAGGTGTTAGAACACCACAACCAATCACAAAACTTGCAGAGGATTTACCAGAATGCTATAAAGAATTCATGGAACTTGCAACAAAACTAGAAAATCACTACAGAGATATGCAAGATATGGAATTCACAATTCAAGAAGGAAAATTATATTTCTTACAAACAAGAAATGGAAAAAGAACAGCTCCAGCAGCTATCAAAATCGCTTGCGATTTAGTTGATGAAGGAATGATTGATGAAAAAGAGGCAGTTTTAAGAATAGAAGCTAAATCTTTAGACCAATTATTACACCCAACATTTGATAAAGATAGCCTAAAAGCAGGAGAAGTTATAGGAGAAGCTCTTCCAGCATCACCAGGAGCAGCTGCAGGTAAAGTAGTATTTACAGCAGAAGAAGCTAAAGAACAAGGAAAAGGTGGAAAAGGTGAGAGAGTAGTTCTAGTAAGACTAGAAACAACGCCAGAAGATATCGAAGGTATGGTAGCATCACAAGGTATTTTAACAGTACGTGGTGGTATGACATCACACGCAGCCGTTGTTGCACGTGGTATGGGAACATGCTGTGTATCAGGTTGTGGAGATATCCAAATAAATGAAGAAGCTAAGGAATTCAAACTTGGTGGATATACATTCCATGAAGGAGATTACATTTCTCTAGATGGAACAACAGGAAAAATCTACAAAGGAGACATTAAAACTGTTGAAGCATCAGTTAGTGGAAACTTTGGAAGAATAATGGCTTGGGCAGATAAATACAGACAACTAGGAGTTAGAACAAACGCAGATAACCCAAGAGATACAAGAAATGCAGTTCACCTAGGAGCTGAAGGTATAGGACTTTGCCGTACAGAGCATATGTTCTTTGATGAAGAAAGAATACCAAAAATTAGAAAAATGATTCTTTCAGAAACAGTAGAAGCTCGTGAAGCAGCACTAAACGAATTAATACCATTCCAAAAAGGTGACTTCAAAGCAATGTACAAAGAATTAAAAGGTCTACCAATGACAGTACGTTACTTAGATCCACCTCTACACGAATTCTTACCTACAGAGGAAGAAGATATAATAGCATTAGCTAAAGATATGGGAGTTACAGTAGAACATTTAAAAGCAAAATGTTCAGAACTACACGAATTCAACCCAATGATGGGTCATAGAGGATGCCGTTTAGCAGTAACATATCCAGAAATAGCTAGAATGCAAACAAGAGCTTTAATTGAAGCTGCAATTGAAGTTCATGAAGAAGACGGATACGATATCGTTCCAGAAATAATGATTCCATTAGTTGGAGAAAAGAAAGAATTAAAATTCGTAAAAGATATAGTTGTAGAAACAGCAGAACAAGTTAAGAAAGAAAAAGGATCAAACATGGAATATCATATTGGTACTATGATTGAAATCCCAAGAGCTGCATTATTAGCAAACGAAATAGCAGAAGAAGCTGAATTCTTCTCATTCGGAACAAACGACTTAACACAAATGACATTTGGATTTAGCCGTGATGATGCAGGAAAATTCTTAGATGCCTACTACAAAGCAAAAATATATGAGCAAGATCCATTTGCAAAAATAGATCAAAAAGGAGTAGGACAACTTGTTAAAATGGGTGTAGAAAAAGGAAGAGCAACAAGACCAAATATCAAACTTGGAATATGTGGAGAACATGGTGGAGAACCATCAAGTGTTGAATTCTGTCATAACATAGGATTAACTTATGTATCATGCTCACCATTCAGAGTCCCAATTGCAAGATTAGCAGCAGCACAAGCAGCAATTAAAAACCCAAGAGCATAGTTTATAAAATTTATAAATTTACTGTTAGGCGTATTCTGAAAGCCCCTTGAATAAGGGGGCTTACGCCAAACAAAGAAAAAAGTTAAAAAAATTTCAAAAAAGTATTGACAATTAAAAGAAAATAGTTTATAATTACAAACTGTGAGCGGGAGATGCAGGTGTAGTTCAATGGTAGAACCCCAGCCTTCCAAGCTGGATACGTGGGTTCGATTCCCACTACCTGCTCCAAAATAAAAAAACATAGCATTTGCTATGATTTTTTTTTTGATTTAAACTTAAACAGTGGGAATCGAAAAGGAGGTTGCCAAGTTTTGAATAGAACCCAAATTTTGATTTTATGTAAATTATATGATATAATAAATATATCTAATATTTATTAGGAGGAAAACAACATGCTTAACACAATTCTCTTGACGATTTGGATTTTACTTCTAGGCTATGGTTTTCAACGTAGGGTTAGCAAAAGGGTACTGCTGATTACAGCTATACTTGGTACGGTAACTACAATTGGAACCATAATAAATTCAGGCACAGTAGATTTATATGCTAAAGCTTTGGGCGAAGCAATAGCAACCATTACATTGTGGAGAATCGTATTCAAACAGTTTAAGAGAAAATGAATTCCTCGAAGGGAACCCTGTAGGGTTCCCTTTTTTATATAATGAAATTGGAATATATGGGAAAAAGAAAAAAAATCAAAAAAAACATTGACAAAATATGACAAAAACAGTAAAATATAATTAAAATTATAGAAAATATTGAACAAAATAGACATAAAAAGTTGCAAGAACTGTAAAAAAATGCTATAATAAAAATGTAAGTATGATGGGAGGTGCTAAGAAGATGAAAATTAATAAAAGATTTTTAATAATTTTAATAGCACTAGCCTTTACAATTATATTTACATTCACAACAGTTGCATTTGCAGGAAGCAATCCAGATCCTGTAACAAATCCAGACCGTTATAATCCAATAGATAAATCTGCTTCAGCTACTAACTTTATGAAAAAAGCTGGAGTGATTTTAGGTTTTTTAAGGTATTTAGGAATAATCGTGGCGGTAGTTGCACTTGCAATTATAGGTATAAGCTATATGTTAAGCAGTGTTGAAGGTAAGGCAGAATACAAAAAGAAAATTCTTCCATATGTTTTAGGATGTTTCTTAATAGTTGGAATTTCACTAGTATTAGGTTTAGTGGCAGATGTTTTAAAATAGTAAGATGAGAAAAGGGTGAGGTAAATGAAAAATATTTGTAAAAAAATTATAGTTTTTAGTTTAATATTCTTCATGATATTTGTAAGTTTTCAAACAAATAAAACCTATGCTATTGATAAAGTTATGAGTAGTGGAAAAAGTTTTTTAGACAGTGCAGATAGAGATACACCTTTAGATGAAGCAAAATTACAAGAGACATCAAGTTACATATATAATATTTTATTTATTGCGGCAATCGTAATTGCTTTTGCGATAGGAATAATAATAGGTATACAGTTTATTATAGGAACAGTAGATGACAAAGCAAAAGTTAAAGAAACATTGGTCCCATATGTAGTTGGGGTAGTTGTAGTATTTGGAGCCTTTGGAATATGGAAATTTGCAATGAGTATAGGAAATAGTTTCGAAAACGCAAAAATAGAAAGAAATAAAAGTTCAATAATAAGAATGGTTTAATTTAAAAAGTTTTTAACATTTTCTTAAAAATATTTTAGGAAAGGTCAAAATAAAAAATTTAGAAAGGGGAAACTAATATGAAAAAATCTATGAAAATAGTTTCAGTACTAATGATAGCATTAATGATAGTAATGGTAGCAACACCAGTATTCGCAGTTGATCCAGGAAAGGCAATTGGAGATGTTGAAGGAAAAATTAAATATGGTGGAAATCCAGATTTTACAACTAAAGTTGGTAAAATTATAGGATTTTTACAATGGGCAGGTGCAATCGCAGGTGTTCTTATCATAACAATATTTGGTATCAAATATATGATGGGAAGCTTAGAAGAAAAAGCAGAATACAAAAAATCAATGATCCCATTTATAGTAGGTGCAGTTGTTTTAATTGCAGCACCACAAATTGCAAAATTAATATTTAGTATATTTGCTTAAAAAATAAAAAAATTGGTCTTCGGACCAATTTTTTTATTCCCCAAATATTACAAAAATATTACAAAAATATTAAATTTTTATTACTTTATTCTAAAATATTTCATATTAAGACAAAATCTGTTATAATAAATCCAAGTAGGTTTAACTACGTATTGGCAAAGGAGGAATTATAGGTGGCAACATATAATATACCAAGAAACGTAAAAGGTGAACGGCAGAATATTAATGGTTTTTACAGCTAAATCATTAATCTATACATGTGTAGCAGGAGCTGTAGGTTTGATTTTTTATTTCCTATTTGGAGCAATTATGGGATTGAAATTATTAGGAATTGTTTTAACTTTACTTTGTGCAGGAATAGGCTTTGCTATAGCAACAGTAAAAATTCCAGATACAAATGCTTTTGAAATTACTAGAAAGGCTGGAGGAGAAAACATAGACACAGTATTTCTAAAATGGATGAAGTTTAGAAAAAGAGGAAATGTAATTTACACCTATTTAGGAACTGAGGAGGAAAAAAATAATGGATAGTTTAATGAGTAGTTTAACAATAGTTTTGGTAATGTTGATACTTTTTATAATTGTATTAGCTTTTATATATTGGTATTTATCATATAAAAATAAAAAATCTTCTGAAGAAGAAGAAAAAACAACGGTACAAGGAAGTACAACAAAAGTTGCAACTGAATATACTAAAAAATCAATTTTTAAATTTATGCAATTTGATAAGATTGAAGATAATATGATAGTACAAGATAACAAACAAAAATATTTAATGGTAATTGAATGTGAAGGTATAAATTATGATTTGATGTCTCAAATGGAGAAAACAGCAGTAGAGGCAGGATTCGTTCAATTTTTGAACACTTTGAGATATCCAATACAATTGTACACACAAACAAGAACAATTAACATTAGTGACAGTATACAAAACTACAAAAATAGATTGGAAGAGACTAAAAAAGAATTAGACAATAAACAGCAGGAATATAATAGATTCCTTAAAAATGAAAACTATAATGAAAATCAAGCTGAAATGTTAAAAAGAGAATTAATGAGAATGAAACACTTATACGAATATGGACAAGATGTTGTTGACAGCATACAAAAAACAAGCCAAAATAAAAATGTACTTAGAAAACATTATTACATAGTTGTTCCATATTATAGTTCAGAAATTGGAACAGATTTAATGGATGAGGAAGAAAAACAAAGCATGATTTTCTCTGAATTATATACAAGAGCACAAAGTTTAATAAGAGCATTATTTGCATGTGAAATGAAATGTAAAATATTAAATTCAGAGGAATTAGTTGAATTATTATATGTAGCTTATAATAGAGATGAATCTGAAACATATAGCGTTGAAAGAGCAATTAGAGCAGGATATAATGAGTTATATGCAACAGCACCAGATGTTTTAGATAAGAGAATGAAAGCTATAGATAAGCAAATTGAAGAAAAGGCAACTGAACTTGCAAAAGAAACAATTGATGAAGTAAGACTTGAAAAAGAAAGAAAAATAACAAAACAGGAAAAAGGTTCTGTTTATCTACGATATAAAGTAGATAAGCGGGGCCTTTTTTTGCGTACAAACAGGAAAAAAATTGGAATTAGGCTTGCCAATTCCCACTAAGTGGTGTATTATTAATGTAAAAGTGGTGAGAAGTGGAGTAAAATGTCACGAAGTGGTAAATTTTATGAC
>ENA-ORRN01002831-ORRN01002831.1-human-gut-metagenome-genome-assembly--contig:-NODE-2831-length-10584-cov-13.024124_pt1 | contig 10584 bp, 8 predicted proteins | sample MGYA00242174_ERZ509132 | MGnify/ENA primary metagenome ERZ509132 (study PRJEB26280, sample SAMEA2338671) | human gut metagenome | biome: human gut; feature: human-associated habitat; material: faeces...
AACATTTCCACTCAAGGGGAGGCTTTCCTCTTTTATTGTTTCTGGAAAAATTCCCCTACCGAGTAAAATTTTACACTAAGAGCCCCGGGCTTGGGGAGCCTCCTCTTCTCCTGAGGCAAAGGGGAGGGAAAAGCGGCAGGGCCTTAGAAAGGGATGCTCCATATGTCCCGTTCCCACTAAAAAAGACGCCGGAAAGGCGTCCTTTGACGGTCCGACGGGCGCAGCGCAGTCCCTCTTTTCCCCATGTCCCTTCTTTCGCAGCATAGCTTCCACGGATTGGATTTCTTCTGCCCCTTTCTTTCCATGCCCGCTCAGGAAATCCTGTAAAATCCCGATTCTTTCTCCGCCGCTGCCGTCTTCACTGATCTCTGGAAGTCTGTTTTGTCCTTTTCCTCCGCCCTCTTTGTATCGGCCGGCTTCTTCTCCTTTCTTCCGATTTCCTCATCGGCATAGGAAATAGGAAGCAGCTGTGCTTCCTCAGCAGCGCAGGTAAAATAATGTTCGCTCCAGTCGCCCAGTCCTGTGAGCAGCAGCACCAGCAGCAGTATGATTTTCGTTTTCATGTCATCTTCCTCTCCTTTCAGATGTCTTGTCATAAGACTTTATGAAACAAGGAAGCCCAAAGGCAGCAGGCCGCCATCGGTGCCCATCTCTGTAATGACAGAACCCCCTGCCATCATGATGATCTGTCCGTCAGCGCTTCCTTACAGAAACGGAGAAATGCCTTCACCGCCGGCGTGCGGGGTACATTCCTCTTCCAGGCAATGGCGGTCTGGATGCGGCGCTCCGGATATAAAGGAATAAACTTCAGTTTCTTCTCGTCATACATGGGCACGGCCCCTTCGGAAGACAGGGCGCAGAAGCCTGATGCTTCCACGAAGAGTCCCGCATTGCCGCCCAGATTCTCTGTCACCGGGACGGTCATACTCTGGAACTCCTCCCCCAGCCAGCTGATGATTTCCTTTTTCAGTTTTTTTCTGCTGGGAAGAATCAGCGCCCGCCCATGAAGATCAGAAGGCTGGATATGGTCTTTGGATGAGAGCACATCATCAGCCCGCAGATAGACTCCCCACCGGGCATCCGGCCCCAGCGATATATAATCAAAGGCTTCTGTATCAAAAGGGCAGACCAGAATGGCCGCATCAATCAGGCCATGATTCATCCGTTCATCAATTTCATCGGTAGTCCCGGTGAAATAGTTGAACCGGACAAAGGAATGCTGTTTTTGAAATGCAAAAATGAGAGAGGCAAAACGCTCCGTCACCATCAGCTCTCCGCCGCCCACCATGATACAGCCTCTCAGCTTTTTTCGCTGGAAGAAAGTTCTTCTTCCGTCTTTTCCATGAGTTCCATCATTTCCTCCGCCCTTCTCCGAAGAAGATGACCCTCCTCTGTCAGAACGAGCCGGCGGTTTCCCCTTTCAAAAAGGTGAACGCCCGTCTCTTCTTCCAGCTCTGCGATCTGCCTTGACAGGGTGGGCTGGGTGATGTGGAGGCTTTGGGCCGCTTTGGTCATACTTCCCAGCCGGGCTGTCATCAGGAAATATTTCAATACACGAAATTCCATTTTCTATATCTCTCCTTTTATGATGTACCCAGAGCCGGTCTGCCGCTTCTCCATGCTTCGTTAATCACGGCCGCCATGTCCTGCTTGGTCCGCCAGTCGCCATGCAGGCCGTCTAATGCCAGGGACGGAGGCATGACCTCCATTCCCTCAAAGGGGGCTGCCGTATCAATATGCTTCCTGGTTCTGATAAAATCATTCACCCTGCGGAAGGAGGCCTGCCAGTCTTCTGCTGTAGGTTCCTGAAAGGCTCTGGCAATGGAGGCGGGATTGATGGGAGGCAGCGTGAGAAATACAGGGGTTATGCCGTGGGCATAGCTCATCATTTCCAGCGTTTCCAGGTCATGAATCACCTCTTCCGCCGGAACACCGGCGCGAAGGCTGTTGGTTCCTCCCATGATGAGCACCGTGCGCAGATGAAAGGGGACTACATCCTTTTCAAACCGTTCCACCATCATGGCACTGGTGTCGCCGCTTTGAGACAGATTCACCACTGGAAAAGACAGATAGGATTCATAGCTGTAGGCCCTGTCCGCCGGACTGAAGGACAGGTGGCCTCCGCCATGGCTGATACTGTCACCAAAGACTCCCACTGTCCAGCCATGTACATCCAGTGTCCTTTTCTGGGGAAGGCTCCAGATACCTACCGGATGACCCTCCCGATCCAGTCCCCGCACCCTCCAGTAATACGTTCCTTTCCTGGGTGCCGGATCATAGAGATCAGTGAGCGTAGTGACCCCTGCATAAACGCGATACCGGGAAGGGGCATATCCATCTTCATTTTCCGGATACCGGCTGGTCACTTCCACTTCGTAGGAGTCTGCTCCAGGAATACCGATGTAGGAATATACGGGATACAGAAGGGCTCCTCCCTTCTCCCCCTCATCATAGGGGCGGGGAAGCGGCGCATAGCGATGGATGGGGACCAGGGAACCTTCCAGCCGGCGAGGCGCTGAAAAAGGCCCTGCCGGCTTCCCGTCCAAATCAAAGGGCCTTACCCTCCAGTATAGACGATCCTTTGTCTCTGCCTTTAAAGAAAGAGAGGACGAAGAAATCATAATGCCCGGCACATACACCTTCGGCACATGGTACACCGCCTTTCCAGAAGGCTGCTCCTCATCCCAGGCCCCCTCTTCTTCTGCAATTTCCAGCTCATAACCGACGGCATCGACATTTTCATCCCAAGAAAGAAAATACATATCCCCTTCCTGCATTCCGGAATTTTCTTTCTGATGATACACCGATGCATGGAGCTCCTGGGAATGTCCATAGTGAAAAGGAACTTTCTCTGCATTCATAACCAGTGGAAGAGCCGCCAGCAGCAGTCCGGCAATCAAACAAATTCCTGTCCTCTTCATAGCAGATTCCTCCTTTGCCTCTTTCTTCCTATGCCATCCAGAGGAGCCCTTTCGACCCTCTCATCCTTTCTGCCCATATTCTAATATAGAAAGATTCGAATATCCAATAGTTATAGGCAATGTTCTCCTATGCCTTGTAAGCATTGGACGCCACCCCTGTTTCTGATAAGAGCGTTCTGTTATCAGGCCATTGAATCCTTGGACCCAAAGGCCCGATGATCTTTGCCACAGGGCTTCGCCTCTCCATAAAATATTTCCCACTCCCCCTTCCCCCTTGTGCTATAATATGAGAAGCGACTATGGAACGGCTTTTTTATTTTTTACATACATAATATTTACCATTATTTTTCTGCTTATTTCAAAAACATAGGCACCAAACAATTGAATAGGAGGATTTGAATCTTGGCAAAAGCTAGATTACAGATTATTCCCCTGGGAGGTCTGGGGGAAATCGGAAAGAACATGACTGTCTTCCGTTACGGCGACGAAATTATCGTAATTGATGCAGGCATGGCCTTTCCGGAAGAAGATATGCTGGGAATTGATATTGTCATTCCCGATTTCAGTTATTTAATCGAAAACAAGGATAAGATCAAAGCCATTCTGATTACCCATGGTCACGAAGATCACATCGGCTCTCTGTCTTATCTTTTAAGGGATGTATCGGCGCCGGTCTATGCCACCCGCCTCACCTGCGGCCTCATTGAAGGCAAGCTGAAGGAAGCCCATATTTCCAATTATGATTTACACGTAGTCAAATCAGGAGATGAATTCAAAGCCGGTTCATTTAAATTCGGATTCTTCCATGTCTGCCATTCCATTCCTGATTCCTGCGGCATTTACCTGCGCACCCCCATCGGCACCATCGTCCACACCGGCGATTTCAAGTTCGATCATTCCCCGGTAGACGGCGAACAGACCGATATGTACAAGCTGGCCGAACTGGGCCACCGGGGCGTGCTGGTGCTCTGCGCCGACTCCACCAATGCCCAGAACCCCGGCTACACACCGTCGGAAGCCGTGGTCACCCGTTCTCTCATGGAAGCCTACGGCGAAGCAAGGGGCCGTATCATTCTGGCCACCTTCGCATCCAACGTATCACGTATCCAGATGGCTGTGGACGCCGCCGTCCATTACAAGCGCAAAGTCTGCGTTTTCGGCCGCTCCATGGTGAATGTAGTGAATATCGCCCTGGAAATGGGCTACCTCACGGCGCCGGAAGGCACCTTCATCGAACCGGAAGAAATCAACCGGTACCGGGATGACCGTCTCTGCATTCTCACCACCGGCAGCCAGGGCGAACCGATGGCAGGGCTGTCCCGCCAGCCACCGGCAGGTCACCATTCATGCCGGCGATACAGTCATTATCTCCGCTTCCCCGATTCCCGGCAATGAAACAAGCGTAGGCCGCACCATCGACAGCCTGATGAAACTGGGTGCCCATGTGGTAACCAGTGCCACCACCAGGGTCCATGTATCAGGCCACGGCTCCCAGGAAGATCTGAAAACCATGCTTTCCCTGGTACACCCGAAATTCTTCATCCCTGTGCACGGCGAATACCGCATGCTCTGCAGCCATGCGGAACTGGCTGAAAGCCTGGGCGTCAAGAAGCAGAACATCCTCATCGGCGAAAACGGCTCTGTTTTCGAATTCACCAACCGCAGCGCCAAAATCAACGGCAAAGTACAGGCAGGCCCTGTATTCGTTGACGGCCTGGGCGTAGGGGATGTAGGAAATATCGTCATCCGCGACCGCCAGCAGCTGGCCCAGGACGGCGTAGTCATCGTAGTCATTGCACTGGAAAAAGGAAGCAACCAGGTCCTGGCAGGTCCGGATATCGTTTCCCGCGGATTCGTCTATGTACGGGACAGCGAAGCCCTGCTTACGGAAGCCCGGGACCGCATCGAATCGGTACTGGACCGCTGCGAAGCCGGCAATGTGACCGAATGGAATGCCATCAAAACCCAGATCCGCGATACCCTGGGCAAATATTTCTACGACCGCACCAAACGGCGCCCCATGATTCTTCCCATTATCCAGGAAGTCAAATAACCATCCCCCCTTCCCCGCCCTGCCATGGGCGGGGATTTTTGTCGAAATCAGTTTCCTGCCGCTATGAACCGCACTGCTGCCACGGCGAGTAGGAAACTTCCGCAAACAGTTTCCTACAGCTATGAACCGCACTGCTGCCACGGCGAGTGGGGAAACTTTCCGCAAACAGTTTCCCGCCGCTATGAACCGCACTGCTACCACAGCGAGTAGGAAACTTCCGCAAGCAGTTTCCTGCCGCCATGAACCGCACTGCTGCCACGGCGAGTGGGAAACTTTCCGCAAACAGTTTCCTGCCGCCATGAACCGCACTGCTGCCACGACGAGTGGGGAAACTTTCCGCAAACAGTTTCCTGCCGCTGTGAACCGCACTGGTGCCGCGCCGGACAAGAAACTTTCCGCCATCGTTTCCTGCCTCTTTGCGCTGCCATCCTATCCCGCCGGGCAGGAAACCCATTTACTCCCAAGGAGCTTTCCTATGATTACCATTTTCCCTACCTTCTTCCCCTCCTTTGCCTGTAAGGCGGACAAATGCCGCCACACCTGCTGCCAGAAATGGGAAATCGATATTGATGAAGACACTGCCCGCAAATACAGACATACCCCCGGTCCTCTGGGCGATGAACTCCGCGCATGGATTACCACCGGCGACGAAGGCAGCGCCTGCTTCCGGCTGAACGATCAGGGATACTGCCATTTTCTGAATGAAAAAGGGCTCTGCCGGCTCATTCTGGAAATGGGACCTTCCAGTCTCTGCCAGATCTGCCGGGACCATCCCCGGTTCTACAAATTTACCTATGACAGCCAAAGGGAGGAAGAGGTGACCCTTGCCGGTACAGGGCTGGCCTGCGAAGAAACGGTGGAACAGCTTCTGGCGGAAGAAGGAGAAATGGTTTTTGCGGTGAAGGGAGAAAAAGGACTCCTTTCCTTTGAAGACCTGCTGAGCCGACTCTCCCTCTCCCTGCCCCGCCGCCTTCTTCATGTCCATCCTTCTTTTTCAAAAGACCAGGTGCACCAGGTGCTGCAGCTTTTGGAGAAAACAAATCCCATTGACCGGGAGTGGACAGAATCCCTGTCCTTCATGGAAGACCATGAAGAAGAACTCAGCCGGAAAGCAGATCGTCTCGCAGAAAACCTGCCGCCCCATTTCCTTACCAATCTGTACCGGTACATTTTCTACCGCCAGCTGGATGAATGCGAGGCCTACGACATAGAAGATGCTGCCTGCTACAGCAGCGAAAGCGTAACTTTCATCCTGCTGGAATATGCCAGAACAGGAAACCTCATCCGCTCCGTCACCCGATGGTCTGAACAGGTGGAATATGATACGGAAAATGTGTACATTCTTCTGGACAACATTTGGACACACCTGCGGAGTGAGGGTTCATAAGGTTCGGAAGGTAAGGTTCTTAAGATGGACCGGCCTGGCGGCCGGAGGGTTCTTAAGTTTGACGGGGCCTTTGGCCCCGAGGGTTGTGGTATCGCCCTCTTGGGCGATGAGTATAAAGTCAGCGTTACGTGCTTCGCCTTTCTTTCATATAGCATGAAAAACCTTCTGGACTTCAGGCAGCCTGACAGCCAGCATCCATCAGTCAGCGGACAGCGGATAGCGGATAGCAGACATTGAACACACCTTTGGTATGAGGGTTCACAGGGCTCAAAAGGGAAGGTTCTTAAGATTGACCGGCCCTAAGGCCGGAGGGTTCTTAAGTTTGACGGGGCCTTTGGCCCCGAGGGTTGTGGTATCGCCCTAACGGGCGATGCGTTTTATAATACCGCCTTCGGCGGTCACGTCCACATCGAGTATCATAATCATTCTTACCCTCGTACACCCCTTCGCCACTTCGTGGCCCTCTTCCCCTAAAGGGGACGCAAGGAGCGTTACGGGATTGGCTGTCTGTGTCATATGTGACACAATATCCAGTGCCACCTATTTTCTCGTTTCCCCTTGAGGGGAATGCCTCGAAGAGGCAAAGGGTGTACAAGGCAGTGCACCGATTTGACACCCCATCGCTATCCTGACCGCCAATCGGCGGCCTGTGTCATTTTTGCTTCTTACCCTTGGACACACCTTCGGCGTGAGGGTTCAGAGGGTGGTGGCGGCTTCGCCGCAGATTATAAAAATGGGATAGAAAAAAGACTGTGAAAATGATTTACATGTTTCACAGTCTTTTTTACTGTCCTTTCAGGTCAAGCTGATTCTATTATTCTCCCATTTCCTGGAGTACATGGGCGCAGCGGGCGCAGACATGGGGATGAGCGGCATCGCTTCCCACATCGGGGGTCCGTTTCCAGCAGCGTTCGCATTTTTCCAGGGTGCATACGGCTACGGAGCACTTCACGGTGCCTTCTTCATTGGAAGATGCGCCTTCCGGTGCTTTTTCGGTGCCTTCTTCAATCTTTGCCTGGGATACGAGGCAGAAGTCGGCCAGTTCTTTTTCCATGTCCTTCAGCACCTGGAATTCATCGCCGTCGGCGTAGACGGTGACTTCAGCGTCCAGCGGATGGCCGATGGTCTTAGCCTGTCTGGCTTCTTCCAGAGCCTTGGTGACTACGCTTCTGACAGCCAGCCGTTTCTTCCACTTTTCGTCCAGTGCTTCATCCAGATATTTATCATTGGCTTTCGGCATGTCGGCCATATGGACGGACCATTCTCTTTCTTCCTTATTCGGGAGAGCCTGCCATACTTCTTCGGAGGTGAAGCAGAGAACCGGTGCCACCAAACGTACCAGGGTGGTAAGGATTTCATACATGGCGGTCTGGGCGCTTCTTCTCAGTTTGCCGTCTGCCTTTTCGGTGTAGAGGCGGTCCTTCAGGATATCCAGGTAAATGGAGGACAGGTCGACGGTGCAGAAGTTGTGCACTGCATGGTACATCACATGGAACTGGTAGTCGTCATAGGCTTTGAGAACCGTTTCCTTCACCTGTTCCAGGCGGAGCAGTGCCCAGCGGTCCAGTTCTTCCATATCTTCATAGGCTACGCTGTCTTTCTTCGGATCGAAGTCATAGAGGTTGCCCAGGAGGTAGCGGAAGGTATTTCTGATTTTCCGGTATACGTCGCTCATGGCCTTGATGATCTTGTCGGAGAGGCGTACATCGCCCTGGTAGTCCACAGAGGAAATCCAGAGGCGCATCACGTCGGCGCCATACTTGTTGATTACATCCTGGGGAGCCACTACGTTGCCTACGGATTTACTCATCTTGCGGCCTTCTCCGTCCATGGTGAAGCCGTGGGTGAGGACTGCCTTGTAGGGGGCATAGCCGTTGACGGCAACGGAGCAGAGGAGGGAGGAATGGAACCAGCCGCGGTGCTGGTCGGAGCCTTCCAGATAAAGGTCGCAGGGATATTTCACGCCTTCCCATTCCTTGTGGGGATAGCGGAGAACGCCGTTCCAGGTGGAACCGGAGTCAAACCATACGTCCATAATATCCTTTTCCTTGTGGAAATGGGTGCCGCCGCAGTGGGGGCATTTGAAACCTTCCGGCAGCAGTTCTTCTGCGCTGTGGGCCCACCATGCATCGGTGCCTTCTTTTTCCACGATTTCTTCCACTTTCTTCATGGTTTCCGGTGTGATCACCCATTTGCCGCAGTCATCGCAGTAGAAAGCAGGAATCGGCACGCCCCAGGAACGCTGACGGGAAATGCACCAGTCCTGACGGTCGCGAATCATGTTATACAGACGGTCATGGCCCCAGGAAGGAATGAAGCGGGTATCGTCTACGGCTTTCAGTGCTTTGTCTCTGAAATCATTGATAGATGCAAACCACTGTTCTGTAGCTCTGTAGATAATGGGGTTCTTGCAGCGCCAGCAGTGTGCATACTGATGGTGAATGGATTTCTTGCCCAGCAGCATGCCTGCATGAGCGAGAGCGGAAATGACAGGGCCTTCTGCTTCCCAGATGGTCTTGCCTTCCAGGCCCAGACCGGCTTCCGCGGTCATATGGCCCTTTTCATCCACCGGGCAGATGATGGGCAGATCCAGCTTGCCCTTATTTCTGTAGTCCTGGCACACTTCAAAGTCGTCGACACCATGTCCCGGAGCGGTATGAACGCAGCCGGTGCCGGCATCCAGGGTGACATGGTTGCCTTCCAGCACGTAAGCCAGACGGTCCAGCAGGGGATGATGGAAAGTAGCCAGTTCCCATTCAGCGCCGGTCATTTCACGGCCCACAAATTCATAATCTTCTACTTTGCATTCTTCCAGCGCCTTCGGTGCCAGTTCCTTGTTCATGAGGTAGTATTCATCAGCTGCCTTGTTGTGTACCCATACATAGGTGAACTTCGGGTTCACGCAGATGGCTTCATTGGCAGGAATGGTCCAGGGTGTGGTGGTCCAGATAACGGCAAAGAGCTTGTCCTTCGGCACGCCTTCAGGAGCAAGGCCCTTCAGGTCCACTGCCGGGAATTTGACATAAATGGAAGGAGACTTTCTGTCTTTGTATTCGATTTCTGCTTCTGCCAGAGCGGTTTCGCAGTGGGGGCACCAGTATACAGCCTTCTTGCCTTTGTAAATGTAGCCCTTGTTGGCCATTTCGCCGAAAACTTCCAGTTCCTTGGCTTCCAGATGGGGATCAAAGGTGACATAGGGATTGGCGAAATCGCCCACCACGCCCATGCGGATGAAATCGGCCTTCTGGATGGCAATCCATTTCTTGGCATAGGCCAGGCATTTTCTGCGAAGTTCCAGAGGAGTCATATTGGCCCGGTCTTCGCCGGAATCCTTCAGTACCGCATATTCGATAGGAAGTCCGTGGGTATCCCAGCCGGGAATATAGTTGGCTTCATAGCCGGCCATATGTTTGTAGCGGACAATGATATCCTTCAGTGTCTTGTTCAGTGCATGGCCGATATGAATCTTGCCATTGGCATAAGGAGGTCCATCATGAAGAACAAAGGTCGGTGCGCCGTCCTTTCTTCTCTTTTCCTGTCTGGCATGATAGAGGTCATGTTCCTGCCAGAAATCCACAAAGCCCGGTTCCTTCTTCGGCAGATTGCCGCGCATGGGGAAATCCGTCTGCGGCAGATGTAAAGTCTTGCTGTAATCCATTTCAATTCCTCCTATGGAAATCAGAAATTTCCAAAATAAAAAATTCCCGCCCGCAAGGGGCGAGAATTCATTTCCCGTGGTACCACCCTCATGACCTTCCGGCCACTTGGTACAGTTAACGATGTCCCGTCAGGGCTTTTCTTCCCTGAAGCTCCGAAGTGATCCTCTCGCAGGCTGAACGCTCCCTTTCACCAGACGGAAGCTCTCTTTGGAATCAATCCATGCGAAACGTCTTCATCCACGCTTGTCAGTATTTTTATATTTTACTTATCATAAAGCTATAAGTCAAGGGGATTTTAAAAAAGACGCGCCTTTGGCGCGAGGGTTGACGGGGCTGCGCCCCGAGGGTTGTGGCCGCCTGTCGGCGGCGGGTTGTGTATCGCTTCGCTCAGGGGGCGACAGCGCCTGCGGCGCTGAGGGTTGTGGTATCGCCCCTTGGGCGATGAGTATGAAGTCAGCGTTACGAGATTAGCTATCGGTATCATAAGTTATGATAGGAATTCTGCTGACTGGCTCGCTGCGCTCGCCTCCCCCTATCCGGCTGCGCCGGACTTCCCCCTGTTCA
>ENA-ORRN01002835-ORRN01002835.1-human-gut-metagenome-genome-assembly--contig:-NODE-2835-length-10577-cov-5.880821_pt1 | contig 10577 bp, 11 predicted proteins | sample MGYA00242174_ERZ509132 | MGnify/ENA primary metagenome ERZ509132 (study PRJEB26280, sample SAMEA2338671) | human gut metagenome | biome: human gut; feature: human-associated habitat; material: faeces...
ACTGGGCGGACGCGCTGTTTGGCTATTTTCCCTCCTACGCGCTTGGCTCCGCCTACGGCGCGCAGCTGCTGCATGTGATGAAGCAGACCGTGGATGTGGACGGCGCGCTGGCCCGCGGCGATCTGTCCCCCGTCAACGGCTGGCTGTGCGAGCACATTTGGCAGTACGGCGGGCTGTACGAGCCTGAGACCCTGCTAAGCAGGGCGCTGGGCGAGCCTTTCGACCCGATGTATTATGCAAACTATCTGAAAAACAAGTACAGCGAAATCTACGGTCTGGCATGAGCCTTTGGGCAAAAGCCCCGCCGCAGCCGTTTCTTTCACCGTATATAGTTTACCACTGTACGGCCAGCTTGTCCAGAGCCTTGCTGCCCTTCAGCAGCGCCATCAGCACCAGCGCAATGACCAGTCCCACGGCGCCCTGGCCCACATTGGCCAGCACACCGGCTGCCGCGCCCATGCCCAGCTGCAGGGCCAGCGCCTCATAGACGAAGTAGCCCGCCACCATGATGGCCTCGCCGGCAAGTCCGCCCACCACATAGCTGTAGGTCTTGCGGCCCAGAGCCTTCACGATCAGCGCTGCCGCCATGGCGTCCAGGAACTTGATGATCAGCGTGCCGGGCACGAAGGACATATATCCGCCCAGCAGGTCCACCAGCATGGAGCCGATACCAGCCGCCGCGCCGCCCCACCAAGGCCCCAGGATCCAGCCGCACAGCAGCACCAGCCCGTCGCCGATGTGGACATACCCACCGGTGGGCGCGGGGATCTTGATGACCGTGGTGGCCACATACGTCAGCGCGGCCATGACCGCCGCCATTACCATAGATTTGATCTTCTTATCGGACATAACACATTCTCCTTTACGGGGCTCTGTTTCATATTTATGGGGGCGGCCCCCGCCCCGCATGGAAACGGGGACCGCCACAGGGGGGGTGAGAGGGTAGCTGTTGAAAAAGCCCTTGCTTTCGTTGACGATTTGTATTATAGTAGCAACTGGTATGATTAAAATATCCATTTTGATTTTACTTGTTAATACCAGATGAAGGGAGGGACGGCCCCGTGCTCACCTATACCCTGGACAAACAGGCGGGCCTCAGCCTGTATGAGCAGCTCTACCGCCGGGTGAAGGCGGACATTCTCTCCGGCCGTCTGGCGGCAGGGGAGAAGCTGCCCAGCAAACGCGCCCTGGCCGCCCATCTGGAGGTCAGCGTCATCACCGTAAAGAATGCCTACGAACAGCTCATGGCCGAGGGCTACCTCACCGGCGTGGAGAAGAAGGGCTATTTCGTCAGCGCCGTGCTGCCGTCGCCTGCAGCCGTCCCCGCGTCCCCGGAACAGCCGCCTCCGCCCCGCGAGCCTGTCTGGTTCCTGGATCTGGCCACCAACTCCATCGCCGCCGAGGACTTTCCCTTCACCGTCTGGGCCCGACTCATGCGCCAGACCATTCTGGAGCAGGGTACTGGCCTTCTGCGGTCCACGCCGCCGCAGGGTGCCTGGGCCCTGCGGCAGGCCATCGCCGCCCACCTGCGGCAGTTCCGTGCCATGGAGGTCACTGCCGAGCAGATCATCGTGGGTGCCGGCACCGAGGTGCTGTACAACCTGCTGGTGCAGCTGCTGGGCCGTGATCGTCTCTACGGCGTGGAGGACCCCGGCTACGGCAAGATCGCCCATATCTACCGCGCCGCCGGCGCGGAGGTGACGGCTCTGCCCCTGGACGAGGCGGGCGTATCGGTGGAAGCCTTGCGCCGCAGCGACGCCGACGTGGTCCACATCTCTCCCAGCCACCACTATCCCACCGGTCTGGTGATGCCCATCGCCCGCCGCCAGGAGCTGCTGCGCTGGGCGCAGGAGGTCCCGGCGCGGGTCATCCTGGAGGACGATTACGACAGCGAGTTCCGCTTTGTAGGCCGTCCCATCCCCACCCTGTTCTCCATCGACGGCGGCGAGCAGGTGGTCTATCTCAACACCTTTTCCAAGACCATCGCCCCCTCTATCCGTATCAGCTTCATGGTCCTGCCCCGCCGCCTGCTGGCGGACTTTCGGCAGAAGCTGGGCTTTTACGCCTGCACCGTCTCCGCCTTCGAGCAGTACACCCTGGCCCAGTTCCTCGCCGGCGGCTGGTATGAAAAGCACCTGAGCCGTATGCGTAAGCACTACCGCCAGAAGCGTGACGCCGTCATCGCCGCCGTGTACAAAAGCCCGCTGGCCCCCTATGCCGCCATCACCGAGGAGGATGCGGGCCTGCATTTCCTGCTGCGGCTGGACGGCGCGCCGTCGGACGAGACACTCCGCCGTGAGGCGGAGCAGCGCGGTATCCGTCTGGCCATGCTGTCCGATTACTACCAGTGTCCCCAGGACGCACCCCAGCACGTGCTGGTGGTCAACTATACCGGCATCGACCTGGACCGGCTTCCCGCCGCCCTGGAGCGTCTTGCCGCCTTATGGAAGGAGAATGACCATGTATGATGAACTGACACGCGCCGATCTGCAAAAAATGCAGGAGGAGATCGACTACCGGGTGCAGCAGCTGCGCCCCAAGCTGATCGAGGATGTCCAGACCGCCCGGGCCTTCGGCGACCTTAGCGAGAACTTCGAGTACAAGTGCGCCAAGCAGGAGAAAAACCGCAACGACGCCCGCATCCGCTACCTCCAGCGGATGATCAAGACCGCCAGGGTCATCGAGGACCGGTCCGCCGCCGACACCGCCGGGCTCTATGACACCGTGGAGATATTCATGGAGAATTTGGGCAAAAGCCGAAAGATCCAGCTGGTCACCACCCTGCGGCAGGACGCCCTGAAGGGCTGGATCAGCAAGGAGTCCCCCGTGGGCCGCGCCGTTATGGGCAGAAAGGCCGGCGACCGTGTCTATGTGGATATGGGCAGCGGCAAGGGCTACTATCTCCAGATACGCGCCATCGAAAAGGGAACGGACAACGGCGATATCCCCATCGGCAGCTTTTGAATGTGCCGCCGATTTCACACGGAAAAGCGAACGGCGCTTTAAAGTAACGAAGCACGCAAAAACAGCACGGAAAGGCCACAAATCGCGGCCTTTTTCTGCATAGTGGAACGCGGGGCACAATTCGCCAAATTGCACAAAAAGGGACGAAAAAGTTTTGTGGTTTTGCGAGGGGGGAATTCTCCGAAACCCCCTTGAGAAATCGGCCAAATGGTGTTATTATCAACATTGGTAGTATATGGGTAGTCTGCGTAGCGCACATCTCATATGTCTGCGGAACAATTTTTAGGAGGAATTTAATATGAATGCTTATCTGGCAAGCGTGCTCGAGAGCGTCAAGACCAAGCATGGCAACGAGCCCGAGTTCGTGCAGACCGTCGAGGAAGTTCTGTCCTCTCTGGAGCCTGTGATCGAAAAGCACCCCGAGTATGAGAAGGTCGACCTGCTGGGCCGTATGGTCGAGCCCGAGCGTATGTTCACCTTCCGCGTTGTGTGGTGCGATGATAACGGTCAGTGGCACACCAACCGCGGCTGGCGCTGCCAGTTCAACGGCGCGATCGGCCCCTACAAGGGCGGCCTGCGCTTCCAGAAGAACGTGTACGAAGGCATCATCAAGTTCCTCGGCTTTGAGCAGACCTTCAAGAACAGCCTGACCGGCCTGCCCATCGGCGGCGCCAAGGGCGGTTCCGACTTCGATCCCGCCGGCAAGTCCGACGCCGAGGTCATGCGTTTCTGCCAGAGCTTCATGACCGCCCTGTATCGCTACATCGGGCCGGACATCGACGTTCCCGCCGGTGACATGGGCGTGGGCGGCCGCGAGATCGGCTACCTGTACGGCCAGTACCGCCGTCTGAAGGGCGTCTGGGAGAACGGCGTTCTGACCGGCAAGGGCATGACCTACGGCGGCTCCCTGATCCGTCCGGAAGCAACCGGCTACGGCGCTGTCTACTATCTGCAGGAAGTCCTGAAGCACGAGAACGACACCATCGAGGGCAAGCGCCTTGCAATCTCCGGCTACGGCAACGTTGCATGGGGTATCATGAAGAAGTCCGCTGAACTCGGCGCGAAGGTTACTTATTTCTCCGGCCCGGACGGCTATGTTCATGACCCGGACGGCGTCAACACCGACGAGAAGCTGAACTTCATCCTTGAGATGCGTGCAAAGGACCCGATGCACTGCAAGCCGTACGCCGACAAGTTCGGCTGCGAGTTCGTCGCCGGCCAGAAGGCCTGGGGCGCGAAGGATGTCGATGTCAACATGCCGTCCGCCATGCAGAACGACGTTCGCATGGGCGAGGCTGAGAAGATCGCCGCCTCCGGCGTCAAGTACTACATCGAGGTCGCCAACATGCCGACCACGAACGACGCTCTGAACTATCTGCGCGCGCAGAAGCACATGATCGTCGCTCCGTCCAAGGCTGTCAATGCGGGCGGCGTCGGCGTTTCCGGTCTCGAAATGAGCCAGAACTCCGAGCGTCTGGTCTGGACGGCTGAAGAAGTCGATGCGCAGCTGCACAAGATGATGAAGAACATCCACAAGGTCTCCGCAGAGGCTGCCGAAGAGTACGGTCTCGGCTACGATCTGGTTGCAGGCGCCAATATTGCCGGCTTCAAGAAGGTTGCTCAGGCCATGTACGAGCAGGGCGTGTTCTAATCTATTTTCATTCCATACACAGCAGCCCCAGCGGTTTTCGCCGCTGGGGCTGTTTTTGCACTGCTGCATATTTTGTGATATGCTGGCAATAAATCTGAACTTGCGGAGGTTTCACAATGAAAAAAGTGATCATTGGCGCAGTCATGTTTATGACAGGCGTTGTATCAGCCTTTATATTGTTGGGCGGAGCGATGGCCTTTCAATTTGATCACATCAACCTGAGTCCGTTTTCTATGACGATGCAGATTCTCGCACAGTATGGTCTGACAGCATTTCTGTATGCAGCGGCAGCCCTTGCGGCTGCAGGGATCGTTGTTGCGGTCTTGGGATTGAAAGAAACGTGAGAGGAACCACTAGCCTGTAAATGCAATACGAATGGCGCAATGCGTACATACGGAGGTTGCCCCGTATGTGCGCATTGCGCCAATTTGGTCCGTATAGCGGGAAGCTGGAGCCTCTTTTTCCAGTGCTGCACCGGCGCTGGGTACATCAGCCGGCCTGATGGCTGTGGGGAGCAAGCAGACTTTTGCCGCAGTGCGGGCAAATCTCACCGTCGCTGCGGCCAAGACGTTCGCCGCAGAAGGGGCAGCGCCAACACAGCAGATAGACGGCTGCATATCCAATGGCAAACAGTGCCGTGAACAGGAAATATACCGGCTTTGATACGCCGCAGCCGATGATCAGGCTGGCAAGCGCCAGCGAAAACAACGTGAACAGCAGAACTTTGACTGTTTTCAGATTCATAGAGAAGCCTCCTCTGTCTTCATCCGAACCACAAAGTTTTCCGTTTCCTTCTATCCATAGTATAGCACGCCGCCTGAGTTCCGTATACGACCCGGGCGAAAATTTGTGCAATATTTCTATTGCTGCGCGTCGATGCGTTCCTTGAGGTCGTTCAAGTAGACCCAGCGCTCTGTCTTCGCATCCAGTTCCGCTGTCAGCCGTTCCTGCTCGTCCGTCAGAGCCTGTAGCCGGACATAGTCGCTGCCGCAGGCCTCCTGCTCCTGTTTGCAGGCGGCCAGCTGCTGTTCCAGATCGGCAATCACGCTGTCAATCATGTCAAATTCACGCTGCTCGTTGTAGGAGAATTTCAGTTTTTTCTCGCGCGGGCGCTCAGAAATCGGTTTTTCCTGCTTTTCGGGCTTCTTTTTCTCTGTGGGTGTCCGCTTGCGTGCCCAGTCGGACCAGTTGCCGGTAAACACGTCGATGCGGCCCTCCGGGTGCACCTCGAAGATGGTATCGGCCAACTTGTCGAGGAAAAAGCGGTCATGCGAGACGGCGATGATGGGGCCGGGGAAGCTTTGCAGATAGTCCTCCAGAATGGAAAGCGTCGTAATGTCCAGATCATTCGTCGGTTCGTCGAGCAGCAGCACGTTGGGCGCTGCCATAAGGATGGACAGCAGATATAATCTTCGCCGTTCTCCGCCGGACAGCCTCCCAATGCTGGTCTGCTGCAAATCGGGCGGGAACAGGAAGCGTTCAAGCATGGTCTTGGCGGAGAATGTGCCCTCGTCCGTTTTTACCTGTGCGGCGACATTGTAGATAAAATCATACACACGCTGGTTCAGATCCAGTTCGCGGCCCTCCTGTGAAAAATGACCGATTCGGACTGTCTCGCCCAGTTCGACTACGCCGCTGTCCGGCAGGAGTTCGCCCGCCAGAATGCGCAGAAGCGTCGATTTGCCCGCGCCGTTGCGGCCGACGATGCCGATGCGGTCGCTGCGGAGAACGCCGTAGGAAAAATCACGGAAGATCGTGCGGCCGTCGTAACCCTTTGAGACATGTTCCAGCGTGATGATTTTTTTGCCGAGACGGCTCGAGGCCGCCGAAAGCTGTACCGCGCTGTCGCGTTCGGGCGCTTTGCGGTCCTTTAATTCCTCATAGCGCTGGATGCGTTCCTTGCTCTTGGTGCTGCGGGCCTGACAACCGCGCAGAATCCACTCGCGTTCGACGCGCAGGATGGACTGCCGCTTGCGCTCGGACGCCTCCGCCATCTGCGCGCGCTGCTCCCGCAGTTCGAGATAGCGGGAGTAATTGGCTTCATAGTGGTAAAGCTTTCCGCGCGAAAGTTCCGTGATATGGTTCACGACGCGTTCGAGAAAATACCGGTCGTGCGTGACCATGACCAGCCCGCCTCGATATTTTTTCAGCCAGTCTTCCAGCCACTGCACCATCTCGGTGTCCAGGTGGTTCGTCGGCTCGTCAAGCACAAGGACGTCTGCCGGATGGATGAGCGCGGCGCACAGCGCGGCGCGGCGGCGTTCACCGCCCGAAAGTGTTCCAATCAGCCGATTCGTGTCCGCAAGACCGAGCCGCGTCAGCATGCGCTTTGCCTCATATTCGTTCAGCTGCCGGAATTCCGGCGGCATACTGGCAAAGATCTGCTCCAGCACGGTCAGATCGTCGTGCATATCGGGGTTCTGTGCAAGCACGCTCACCTGTAAATTCGGCTTGCGGGAGATTGTCCCGCTGTCCGGCTGGAGCCACCCTGCCAGAACCTTCAATAATGTTGATTTTCCGGTGCCGTTGATGCCGATCACGCCGGTTTTGTCGCCCTCATTTAAATAAAAATCCACATCGTCCAGAAGCTGACGGCTGCCGAAATTGATGGAAAGATGCTCTGCGGATATCAGCATAAAATTCCTCCTGCAAGGGGTTTCTGTTCCCATTCTATCACAGTCTTCGCCGGAAATCACGCGCTTCTTGCATTTTTGAAGGGCATCTGGTATCATGAGGGCGAAAGCTATGGAATTGAGGTGAGTTTCCTATGAATGCCGTGAAATTACTGGCGCTCGATCTGGACGGGACACTGCTGAATTCCCAAAAAGAACTGACGCCGCGCACCTGCGATGCGCTTTATACTGCGGCGGAGGCAGGTGTCGAGATCGTGCCGACGACGGGCCGATTTTTTACCGGCATGCCGGAGGTCGTGCAGAAGCTGCCGTTTCTGCACTATGCCATCACCATCAACGGTGCGCAGGTCTATGATATCCGCAAGGAAAAAGCCGTCAGCGCAGCGGAGATCCCGCTGGAAACGGCCTTGCAGGTTCTGGAATATCTCGACGGCTTTCCCGTGATCTACGACTGCTATCAGGACAACTGGGGCTGGATGACGCGCAGCATGCAGGAAAACGCCGCTGCATTTGTCCCGTTCGACTACGCACTGCGCATGGTGCGCAGTCTGCGCACACCAGTCGAGGAACTCAAGGCATACCTGCGGGGGCAGAACCGAGGCGTTCAAAAGCTGCAGCTGTTCACGCCGGATGATGCGCTGCGCGGCAGGCTGCTTAAAGACCTTACAGAGCAGTTCGACAGTTTAAGCGTCAGCACGTCCATGCCCTGCAACATTGAGATCAACGACGCACATGCCAACAAGGGCGAGGCCATTGCAAGTCTGGCGGCCTATCTTGGCCTGCCGATGACGGCGACCATGGCCATCGGCGATGGACTGAACGATACGAGTATGATCAAAATGGCAGGGCGAGGCGTGGCGATGGCGAATGCATGTCCAGAAATTCTGGCGATTGCCGATGAAGTGACGGCCTCGTGCGACGAGGACGGCGCGGCGCTTGCCATCGAGCGGCACTGCATCCCGGGAAAGGCGTAGGATGGTTGACTGTCACATTCATATGGTGCTGGACGGCGTGAATTGGAAAGAAGCCATTGCGCGGCACAGGGCCGCGCCGCAGGAGGCGTTCATCAGAGAAACGCTCGAGCAGTATCAGACGCTGGGTTTTTCCGATCTGCGCGACGGCGGTGACCGTTGGGGTGTGTGCGATTTGGCCGCGAAGCTGGCCCCGGAATACGGCATCCGATACCGGTCGCCGGGCTTCCCAATCTACAAAATCGGACATTACGGCGGATTCATCGGGCGCGGCTTTGATGAATTTGTCGAATACCGTGCACTTGTCCGCGAAGCCAGAACGCGCGGTGCGCACTTTATCAAGATCATGATTTCTGGTCTGATGGATTTTGAACGCTACGGCGTTCTGACCAGCGAGCCGCTGCCGCCGAAACTGATTCGGGATATGATCGCCTGCGCGCATGACGAGGGCTTTTCCGTCATGGCCCACGCCAACGGCGACGAGGCCGTGCGCGCGGCGCTTGCGGGCGGTGTGGATTCTATCGAACACGGCGCATATCTCACAGATGAAACGCTCTGCCAGCTTGCAGAATCGCGCGCTGTCTGGGTGCCGACGCTCGTGACGATCGGCAATCTCATCGGCTGCGGGCGCTTTCCGGACGAGGTTTTAAAGCCGCTGCTGGCCTATCAGAGGAACGCGGTGAAAAAAGCTGCCGCGCTGGGCGCAAAAATTGCCTGTGGAAGCGACGCGGGCGCGTACCGTGTTTTGCACGGACAGGGGGGCATGGACGAGCGTGCGCTCCTGCGCCGTATCCTTGGGGAAGGCGCGGACGCGGTGCTCGATACGGGTAACACTGCAATTATGGCGCGATTCTGAATCTGACCCTAAAAAAATATCTGTTTTTGCATCTTTTTATAGTATCAGTATCGGATATAATCAGGGTATCCCAATAAGAGAGGTACTCCGATTATGAAAAAGAGAAACGAAACCATCCGTATGCTGGTTCTAAGTGCGATGTTTGCCGCGCTGTGCTGTGTGACGACGATGCTTGTGCGGTTTCCGACTGTTGCCGGGTATACGAACATCGGCGAGGGCATGTGCCTGCTTGCCGGTCTGGTGCTCGGTCCGAGGTCGGCTTTTCTGTCTGCGTGGTGCCTGTTCCCGGTTCCGGTACGGAGGTTCCTCCTTTACAGGAAGCCAGCGGAAGTGCGCACATCGAGGCAATCAGCAAAACGGCAATCAGCTTTTTCATGGTTACATTCTCCTTTTTTGATTTTTGTATATTCAGAAAACCAGCGTGGTTTTCAGGGCTCCATGCTCTGTAAACGGATTTTCAATGGTAATTCTGCCCTCCGTCACATCCCCAACGCCGCTGTAGAGATCGGCGAAACCGTCCTCCCGCATGACTAGACCTGAGGTGAACACGCAGTCGGCAAGCTTCGGAACCTTCGGCTCGCATTCCGGATAGCAGGACTTTGTTCCGATGATCCGGACCTCCTGCACAGCCCGTGTTTCGGGATTCAGCACGAATGCACTGTTGGCATATACGGACAGCCGCAGCGTTTCGCTGACCTGCTCCCCGTAGCAGAAGTGACCGATACAGCCGATCATACCGTCCTCCAGTAGGTACGCCTGGTTGATCCCACCCCACTGTCCCGGCTCCAAAAGTCCCTCAATCAGGGGCGCATTCGCCACCGCATCCGCAGTCAGTTCATCCAGGCTGTCGATAACGGTAAATCCGATCTGCGCGCTTTCCTTGCTTCTCGGACGCGAGAAAACGCCGATTTTTCCGTCCGCAAGCGGAACCAGACGGATATCCTTCATCTTGACCGGTCCGGTTGTAAAATAGGTCAGGTTCATCGGCGATGTCCCTCGGTAGAAATACCCGAAGTAAGTAGAAACGCGCCCTGCGGATTTCTGAACGTGCGTTCCGCCAAGCACCAGCTCTTCCCCGATCTTCTGAATGAACGGATCCTCCAGTGCAAGCGGCACAAATTCCGGAACCAGCGCAAAGCAGTCCTTTGCGGTTTCCCGAAACAGGCACACGCGGGAATTTGCCCACTCGTCATGCTTTTCGGTTCGCCCGAACAGATAGCGGTTTCCATCCCAGATGAACGGCAGAGAGCAATTGTAAACATCCATGCCGGAAACACCGGAGAACCGCAGCAGTGCACGGTCCCGGATGTTCCGGTTCTTTTCAAACTGTTCCTTCAGTGCCTTGATTTCCATGCTGTTTCCTTTCTCACTGACCGAAAATGGTTTCCATTTCTTCCGCAAAGGCTCCCTCCCGCTTTTTCAGGCTACTGGCAAACGTGTCAAGCCCCGACCATGCCACACTGGAAAAGAGATCGTAAACCGTTGTGCTGAGCAGCAACCCC
>ENA-ORRN01002837-ORRN01002837.1-human-gut-metagenome-genome-assembly--contig:-NODE-2837-length-10575-cov-6.338878_pt1 | contig 10575 bp, 3 predicted proteins | sample MGYA00242174_ERZ509132 | MGnify/ENA primary metagenome ERZ509132 (study PRJEB26280, sample SAMEA2338671) | human gut metagenome | biome: human gut; feature: human-associated habitat; material: faeces...
CGGACTGCTTGCTGCCAATGTAGGCGGCGAACTTTTCCGGATGTTCCCGCGCCGCACTCGTCACCCGGTGCAGGTCCTCCAGTACGATCTCATTCAGAACGTACTCCCGGATGTAGTGGCCTGTGCAGGCTTCTCCATCTTTCTTGTAGGTGCGGTAGGTAAAGTGATTGTACGCTTGCCTGCCCTCCTCTGTGTGATCGTGCGTTCGTGATGCGTGGCTCAAGCCGCAGTGTTTTCCTCGTCGGACTCATCCTCGAAAGCAGCAGCGGGCATGGCATCGAGCGACCGCGCCGCGGAATTGCTGGCGGTGGAATCGTTTATTGTGAGTTCTTTACCGATGTTTTCAAATCCTTCGGGGAATGTGTTGGTAGCATCGATGTTGGTTGTCACAGAGTATTCTGTTCCGGTCTTCGAAACAACGCGCTTTCCGATGCCGCCGAGGAAACCGCCGACCGACGCACCGGCCGCATGATTCTTGTTGACCGTCATATCCTCCACCTTGCAGCCGGTGATGGTCACGCTGCCGTTGCCGCGATAGTCATTATTGTCGGCCCAATTTCCTTCTGCGTCATACGGCGTGTAGAGCGCATCCGCATAGCCGATGAGTCCGCCAATCAGGAACTGCGTTCCGCCGTTGTCATTCTTATCGGTGACATTGACGGTCATATTCTCCACCTTGCAGCCAGTCAAAGTCACGGTGCCCTTGGCATAGCCGACAAGTCCGCCGATGCACTCCGCAGGCAGCAGGTGGGCGGAGTTATAAGCATTTCCTTGCTCGCCCAGCAGGTTCAGATTCATGGTCACATGCCTGACCGTCACATTTTCCGCCGTGAACCTGTCGCCCACAAAGCCCGCCAGAGCACCGAAAGCATGATACTCGTTGCTGTCGACACTGGGTTGGGCAGTGTAGTCGATCGTCATGCCGTCAATGGTCAGGTTCTTCACCGTCACGTTATCTCCGTAGCCGTAGATGGTGCCCACGGATTGGCTGGGAGCCGCCTCGCCGCGTTTTGCATGGTAGATCGTGTGATTGTTTCCATCGAATGTGATGCCGCCGACAATGTCACCGGTGCGCGTCGTATCGGCATAGCAGAGATCCAAATCAACGCCCAGTGCGTAGCTTGCTGCCTCAGAGGAGTAATCCTGCACGACCTTAGTCAGAAAATCGTTGGCATTATAGAGCAGCTCTGTGCCATTGCTATCAGTTTCGGATTTCCATTGGACACCGACCTTGACGATGGCTCCCTGTTCAGCGGCCATTTGGGTTAGTTTGGTATCTTCCACTTTTACAAAAGTCTCGGTAGGATTCCCCCATTGGTTCAGCTCTTCCTTATAATAGCCGAAATATTCGGTGCCGGGGATACCAGTGGGCAGGGTAAAGACCTGATCGTACTTTACGCTCACCTCAATATAGGGAATGCCATGGTCGTTGGCGTTGCTATACACACCATTTTCCTCATCGTACGCAGCTGTGAGCAGCTTGCCGCCATTGTCAAGCAACCAGTCTCTCAGCGGCACATTGCCGTCCCAGTCGAAGCGGAGGAAATAGGTCATGGTATCCCACTTGGCGTAGAGCGTGAGGTCACAGGCGGGCATGGTCGTGCCGCTCCATTCAGTCTGACATGCTTCATCTTCGTACCAGCCGACGAAGGTATAGCCGGTGCGTTTGGCATTCGTCATGTCCGTAGAAATCTCTGCGCCGTAATAGATGCTTCCGTCGTTGGGGGCGCAGCCCTCGTCCAGCGTCACGCCGTCGCCCAACTTAAACGTCAGCATGTACTGGCTACGGGTGTAGTAGATATCCGCGACATTCTGTGCGCTGTCGGCTTTGAGGGTGATTGAGGTGGACGAATCAGCTTTCGGTACAAATCCCTTGAAAGACTTTTGCACATTCACCGTCTGACCGGTCACGCCGGAACCGCTCACAGTTTCAGAGGGCGTATCCGGATAGGTCGTGCCGTCCACGTTTTGCAGATAGTAGTTTACAGTGTAGTTGACCTCCCCAGCGTTCCACTTGGCATACAGGGGGGTGTTCTCCGCAGGCATGGTAGTCGCGGTAAACTCATTTCCGCTTGTGCACGCTTCGTCTGTGTACCAGCCGCCAAAGGCGTAACCCGCTCGGCTCAGGTCGTTGGCACTCGGGGCGGTGACAGCCGCGCCATAACGATCAGTGTGGAATTTGTTTTCTGCGCTGTCCGTCCAGCTTGCACCACTGCCGTTGAGGTTATAGGTCAGCGTGTATTCGTTGCGGGTGTAATACACCTGGACCACCGTGCTGCCGTCGCCCTTGACGATCTGCTGCGTAATACTCTGCGGTGCGGTGAATCCGGGGTAGGACTTACTTCCGGCGGCGGTAAGCTGACCCGTAGCGCCGGTCTTGGATTCCGTTTCCGCAAGGGTATATTCATCGTCCGTCACATTCTGCTGATAATGCTCCACAGTATAGGAGATCCCGCCCTGCGCTGTCCACTTGGCATAGAGGGTGACATCATGGTCGGGCATGGTGGTCGCAGTAAACGCAGTCGTGCAGTTTGCATCCGTGTACCAACCATCAAAGGTGTAACCCGCTCTCGTCACATAGCTCTGCGTCAGGAGCTTGAGCGCAGCGCCCAGACGATAGGATTTAACACCGGGGTCCGAAACCCATGCTGCATCCGCGGTGTTCAAGTTATAGGTCAGTTTGTACCGCTTACGGGCGTAGCTGATGGAAACCGTTCCGCCGTCCTCCGCGTTGACCTTGTAGCTCATCGGTTTAGGAATGGTATAGATGCTGTTCTCCGCCTCTGTAAGGAACTTCGCCGGATCGATGGAAACTGTTTCGTCCGTTTTCCCGGTTTGGATCTTGGTCGCCTGCGTCCACTTGCCGTCTGCCCCCTCTTTGCGGAGCACAAGGAAATAATTGATATCGACCGGCTCCCACTTGGCGTAGAGGGTAAAGTCCTTGGCAGGCATGGTCGTTGCGGTAAACGCATTTTGGTAGGTTTCGTCCGTGTACCAGCCATCAAAGATATAGCCAAGGCGGGTAGGGGCGTCGTTCAGCCGGTCAAGTTGATCGCCATAGCGATAGGGCACAGTGCTTACCTGACCATCGTTTCTTAATGTAAGCGTGTAGGGCGCGCGGCTGTAATAGTAGTTCTGTCCGCCCGTTCCGTCCGGACGGATGTGGATGCCCGCATAGCCGGGGTGGCGGTAGCCGATTTCGTCCGGCACAAGGGCCTTATCCGGCACAAAGTAGTTGTCGGCGGTGCCATAATGAACCACGCTCTTGGTCGGCCTTTCGGGATAGGTTCCGTCCTCGTTTTGCAGATAGAAATTGAGCGTGTACGGAATCTTGGTCTTGGGTTCAAACGTTGCCACCGCTACCAATGCGCTCTCCGGCATGGTGGTGCCGGTATAGGGGTGTTCCTTATCGTAAGAGAAGATGTTGCTCTCGTTTTTCAGCAGATAATACGTCCAGCCCGTAAAGTCATAGCCGGTGCGGGCGGGCGTTTTCAGATTGAGCGCCTCGTCGAATTTCCGCTGCTCCCAACCGATGTAACCGCCGGTGCTGCTCAGCTCATGAATGGGATAACCGTCCCGCAGGCGGTCCCAATGGACCTTGACCTTGAGCTGCACCGGGGTGGTGGAAAAGCTCAGGTCTGAGCCTTTGTAGGTGAGCGTCATCACGCAGTCGATCTCTGGCTCGTCGCAGGTCTGCCAGTTATCAAGTGCCAGCTTTATGTGCTGCTGACTGTAATTGCCGCCGTAAACACCGGTGTGATAGGTACTAAAGCGGGGATCGTCAAAGCTGATGTCAAACTTGTTCCAATCATACGTCTCGGTGCGGTCTTTGCCCGTTGTGAGGTCAAATCCGATCAGCGCTTGCACCGTTTGGGGCAAAACGACATCAAGGCCGCCGTTTTTCAGATATACCGTCGGTATGTCTCCCTCGCCGTCCGCATCTTTCATCTCAAATGCCGTGATGGCGTGGGTGCTGCCCGCCGACCACAGAGGCGTTTCATCGGTGTATATCTCCGGCGTCCACGAAACCTTGCCCTTAAACGCGGAGAGATTGGCGCTGATGTCCATAAACATGCCGACTTCCACATACAGCGCGCCCGAGGCGTTGGAGGTTTTGGGTTTCCCCGCCTCATAGTGGAGCGCATACAGCACATACCCGTAGCCTTTTAAGTACGCGCCCAATTTGGCCACAATGCCCACTGTGGCCACCTTCCTCGATATGAGACTGACGCTGGGCCATATCTCCACACCGGCTCGCAGACCCACCGCACCCATCGCGTACAGGCGCAGATTGTACTGCTCGTTCACAAGATTGTAGGTGCGGGTGGTGGTCCTGTGCTTAAAGATGTAAACGCCGAACACATATCGCTTGGCATTGGTATAGTTGAAGTTCATACCCATGGCCATTCGGATGTTCAACTCGACCACAAAGTCTACCGTAAGCTCAAACTTGATGATCTTTGCGACGGTCTTTTTCATACTGAAAATCTGTTTGCGGTACAATTCCACCCAGTCGCTGTCCAACTCCAGCATACTGTTGTACAGTTCCTGCAAGCTGAGCTTGGAAGTATCAATTTCTTCTCGCTCGCCGCCGGTGTCCTTGCCCTCCAAAGCATCCAGTTTCTTTCCCAGTTTGTTCACCAAGTCCTTCACCTTCGTCACGGTGTCCTTTTCGCCCTGAGAAACAACGGTGGCGTCGAGGTTGATGGCGGTGTAGGTATAAACATTCAGACCAGCCTCCAGATACACATCGCTGATCCAGTAGAAAATGAACTTGTGTTTCCAAACAAGCTTGCCGTGGGTGCTCAGATCCAGTTTCAGCTCCTGAATAAAGGTAGGTGTGACGGTGATGACAATGTCGCCGCCGTCCTTCTGGATTTCCTTCGTGACCTCCAGTTGCAGTTCCAGACGCACGCCGGACAGCGGGTTTCCGGACGCATCCGTAAAGTTTTGCAGTTTCTTTGTAATCTGAGCGCTTTTGACCTTAACACTGGTCTTGCCCCCGCCGTTGGCATTTGCCCTCGCCGGTGAGACAGCGCCGGAGCCTCTTGCATCATTCAAGGATAGGGTAGAAATACCGAGAGTGCCCTCCGGGTCGATGTCGATGGAACGCAGGTCGATCTCATCACCTGCCGTCAGGCCGCTCAGATCCATCTCGTCTATCGCCCCGGAAATGCGGTCCGCTACAGTCTGGGCAAAGCCGCTTTCTATGGCTTGCCGGGCGATCTGCTTCTCTAATTTCTCGGTGTCAACACCATTCAGCATTGCATCGCCGCTGATGGGGTCGGTGGTGTCCACGTCCATGGAGGAGAGCACATCATCTTTAGTGGCATCGGTATAGGTGAGTTGATAATAGTCAGAACCGAGTTCATCTGTGGTATAGTCCACAGCTGTGATGCGGCCGTAGCCATCGGATGCTGCGGTTTCGATTGTATAGCTTTCGCCCGTATAGAACGCAAGGAAATCTCCCACATCAATGGTGGTGTTTTCGTCCAGATTTCCCACACTCGATGCAGCGGTAAAGGTCAGCTCCTCCACGGGAACGAGGATGGTATAGTCGTTGGACGGGTTCTCTTCCTTAGCCGTTTTACGGCTTGCCTTCACCGGCAGCACATCGGGAACGAACAGAACATCCTCCACCGCGGCGGACTGATAGGAATAGGTATTGGTTGTCTTGTTGACCCCAGTGATTTTCACATAGGAAACATCGCCGGTGTTGGCATCGGTGGTTCCGACTGCCACACGCTTTTCAGGCTCGGTGCCCTCATAAATGGCCACGGTGTCACCGACTGCCAAGTTGCCGTCGTAAACAAAGCTGCCTGTGCTGTCGGAGACGGCATCCATAGCCGCGCCGCTGCTGTCAAGAGCAGCGACCGGCATGCTGAGTGCCTTGACCCGTTTGCCGTTCTGGGTGGCATTGCCGATGGCGGTTGCCGGGATGGATTTAACTTCCTCTCTGAGATGCCAGTTCAGCACCGGATCGCCCGCTTCCACGGTGAAGTGGTATTCCCGCACGGAAGGCGCTTCGCCGTTAAAGTACAGACTGTTATCCTCCAGTACCACCTTATAAGTGCCGCCCTCTGCCCATCCGTCTGTGGGCGGCGCAACGGTGTAGGTGCCATCGTTATTGTTCCTGACGCTGCCGACAACGAGGATCGTATTGCCGTCCGCGTCTACTTTGCTGGTGGGCTGCTCCGTGCCGATCATCTTGATTTTGTCCGTCAAATCGGTCTCGGAAGAATTGCTTTTGATGATGATTTCAAAGTTTGTCTCTACATCTGTCGCTCCGGCGTAAGTCGGTGTTTCCACGCCCTCGATCGCATCGTAGACCACCATCTTTGCGTAAAGGGACAGATTTTCGCTGAGCGGATCACCGTCGGCAACGGCCTTGTTATAGCTTTTATCATAATACCAGCCGACGAAGGCTTTCCCCGCTACCGAAGGCGTGGGAAGATTGGCAAGGGAAAGTGCAGAAGTTGTCTGTGTAAAGGTAGAAGTCGTTCCATCGGGCAGATACAGCGTGATGGTATGAGCTGTGCTGCCAGAACCGTTTCCACCAGAGCTGCCGCCAGAGGAACTGCTGCCGGAGGAATTGCTGCCGCTATTCGGCTTGCTCTGATCTTCCTTCTGGGGTGTCTCACCCGATTTACGCCCCACGATGCCGGGTGCTGAATACCAAATCTCCACCGCCTCGTCCGCACGCATACACAGCATCGCCATCTGGGCGCGGGTAGCATTGCCTTCGGGGGCAAAGCGTGTGCCGTCACCGTTCAAAAGTCCCTGTTTCCAGAGCTTCAGCACAGCATCCTGTGCGTAGGCGGGGGTACGCTCCAGATCCGCAGGCGTAGTGGTGACATTTGCGCCGGTCGCATAGTCCACTTGGAACGCTTCAAAATACCGCACGAAGAATGCTGCCATCTGTGCCCGGTTGATAAACGCATCGGGAGAGAATTTTCCGTCACCTGTGCCTACTGTGATGCCGTACCTCGCCGCCCACTGCACATAGGGGGCGTAGTACATCGTCTGCGGCACATCAGAAAACGGCGTCTCTCCACTGTAGTCATCTGGATTTACACCAGCCATACGCCCAAGCACCGTGACAAACATCCCCCGGGTCATGGTGCCGCTGGGACTAAATGTGGCAGTTGAGGTGCCGTTGAATATACCGTGGGAATAGACGTATTCCACAGCCTTGGCACACCAGTCCGAGGACTTTACATCCTGAAACGGCATTGTCTGGCTGGGCTGCTCCGCCTTGCCGCCGTTGCCTGCGGCAAGTACCTCCATGGGCAGCATCGTTACCAGCATGATGATACTCAGCAGTCCGGCCACAAACCGGTTCCATTTTCTCCTCATCCAATACCCCTCCTCATTTTTTAATTGGATGTGCGGAAAGTACGGCAGCCCTCTCAGGCGCACGCCTGAGAGGGTTTTGCACGCAAGCCCCTCCACAGCATGATGTTGCACTTTTATTTTACCATTCCCATACCGTGCCGTGTTGTGTTGTTTAGGGGGAAATCCGTGTCGTTTAGGAAAAAGGGGCCTTTGCCGCTTGTGCAGAGGAACACACTTTGTTACAATGGCAAACAGGAAAGGAGGCGGTATCATGGAGCCTCAGCACAGAAAGATCTGGCCCGCAGCCACTCTGTTGATCCTTGCTGCCGCTGCAGCGGTCTTCTGCCTGTTCCGCCTGTCTCAGCCGGACAGGATGCAGACATCGCTTCTTTTGAACTGCACACAGACGAACCGGAACGGTTGGACCTTTGAGACAGAAAGCGGTCCGGTAGAACCTGTATTTGGCTTCGGCGGCTATCTGGATGGGATTCCGGTGGACGGAGACAGCCCGGTGGCGGCGGAGCGGGTCATGGAAGATCCCGGTCAGCGGGATCTGCTGCAATTTTTTGGCTTTGGCGCGGGGATACAGGTGTTTCTGGATGGTGAATTGCTCTACACTGACTTTCCGAACGAAGAAAACCGTGCGGATGCCTTTTTGGAAAATGTGGATTTCAGCAGCATTTCCCATGACGGCCTGTGCATCCCGCTTCCTATAGACTGCGCTGGGAAGACACTGCGGATTGTCACCTACGGCGCAGCCCTCAACGGTTTACTTTACCCTGCTTTCCCATCTCTGGCCAGTCGCTTTTCCGATTCTGTGACCGCTGTTTCCAGCATTGTCTGGCCCATGGCAGCCATCACAGCACAGGTCATACTGGCGCTTTTCCTGCTGCTGGTTTTCCTTTTCAGCACCCAGACGGGACCGTATCTGTGGAAACTGCTGCCGCTGAGCGGCTATTTTCTGCTGACGGCGGTGCCTGTGGCGTGCGGCTCATTCTTCGCACTTTCTGCCGGATTGGATACAACGGGCAGCCTGACGGCCTGGCTCTGTCTCATTTATATTGACTTGCTGTTCTGCTTTCTGGCCATTTCCCTGCACGGTTGGAAGCGCCGGATATTGTTGATCGGAGCGGCGGCGCACATTTTGTGCTCGGCCCTGCGGTGCTTTACGTCGGTCACACTGTTTTACGGCAGGCTGATGGACTGGCTTGGCTTTGGCCTGTTCCTGCTGGCGGTTCTTTTGATGCTGCTCTCTCATGAACGGATGCTCCGTCGGACAAGCCTCTGCCTCTGCTGCGTCGCAGGCGCGCTGTTTGCCGCATGGTGCGTCAGCCGGTTCGTGGGCGTGGAATATCTCTATCCACTGAGCAATCCCATCACCTCCCTGCTCTACGGCAATCCGAAAGCGCTGTATACCCTACTGTGCGCTGTGACCGGTCTGCTCTGTGCAGTGCAGGTGGTGGCGGAGTTCATCCGCACCGCCTTCTCCCGCCAGCGGCAGATGATAGCCCTGCAAAGCCGCAGCCAGCAGGCCCAAGAGCAATACAGGCAGGCGCAGGAATCCCTTCGGAATGTATCGGCCTTCCGCCACGAGTGGAAAAACCACATCTCCGTGCTGTCGCTCTTGCAGCGCAAGGGGGATACCGAAGGTTTGACGGAATATCTTGCGCAGTTGGATGACCAGTTGGAGCAGCTTTCACCCCTCCATTATACGGCGAACTTCATTGTCAACACCGTTTTGCAGCGCTATGTAGCCAAGGCGAAAGAGATTGGCGCTGCCTTCCATGCAACGGCTCCGTTACCTGCCGAGCTGTCTATTGATGAGGATGACTTGTGCAGCTTTCTCTTCAACCTGCTGGACAATGCCGCGGAGGGCGCAGCCGGAACACCATCGGGCAAGCCGCGGGAAATTCGTTGTTCCTTGCAAATTCGCCAAGGCTACCTTACCATCCGCTGCGAGAACACATTCAGCGGTGTGGTTGCCCTCGACGAGGAGAACAATTTGCTGACCACAAAGACTGCATCTGCCGACCACGGCTACGGACTAATTCAAATGCGCAGGATTGCTGCCAAATACGGCAGCACCCTTTCCGTCAGCTACAATGCGGAGCGTTTCACAGTCATGACCGCCCTCAAGCTGCCTTAAAACAAAAAAACGGACGCATGGGGAGACTTCCCATACGTCCGTTTTTTCATCGCTCATTCAGATATCGCACAAACTGTTCCCTGAATCGTTCGGCATACTTCCGCCCGATGGGCAGTTTCAAATGTTCAAGGGAAACAGTGCGGCTGCTGACTTCCCGCACACACGCCAGATTCACAAGAAAGCTGTTGTGGCAGCGGCAGAACTGCTCTGCCGGTAGATTTCCCTTGATTTCGGTCAGGCTCAGAGGGTAAAACTGCTCCCCGCTTTCCATATGAAACAGGCTCCCGTGGTCGCGGCTCTCCACATAGCGAATGTCTTCCAGCGGCAGCACCGCCATGCGCCCGCCCACCTTAATGGAAAAGGTTTTCGGTCGGTGATGGAGCCGCAGGTCGGTTTCAATGGCTCGTTTCAGTTCCGCTTTCGATACCGGCTTGAACAGATACTGAATCGGTCGGACCTCGTAGCCGTCTTTCAGATACTCCGAACTACCTGTGAGGAACAGAATACTGGTACGGTCATCTGTCATGCGCAGCTTTTTCGCAAGCTCCATGCCGCTCTCGCCGTCCATGAGAATGTCCAGGCAAAGCAGGTCAAACCGGTCGCCGGTCAGCAGCTGCGTTTCCAGTTCCTCTGCCGAGGAAAATGCAGCGATATGATGTTCGATTTCCAGGTCGGTGAGGACTTCGCCGCACAGTGCCGCCGCTTCCTCCCTCGTATCCTTTTGATCTTCGCAGACCGCCACTGTATACATCGCTCATCACCTCCCGGAGATCAGATAGATTTTAGCACAGATTTTATTTTTTTACAACAAAGCCGTTTGTTCGGACATTTCAAGCATCGACGGATCAGCGCGCAAGCGACATGGAGTAACGGCGACTGATTCAGTTAAGGAAATGATTGTCCTGGTCATGTTATGCCGCTAAGAAAACTATCTGGATGTGTAATGACTGAACACCGCTTTGTGTTGCTCAAAGTACCATATTTTCTTTTTCCATCGGCTCATTATGCCGTTGGAAAATTTTTTTGAAAATTTTTGCCGAAACTTTGCCAAAACCGCACCTTCCATTCGGGATAGAAGCGAAAGGGGAAGAAAG
>ENA-ORRN01002845-ORRN01002845.1-human-gut-metagenome-genome-assembly--contig:-NODE-2845-length-10551-cov-2.716749_pt1 | contig 10551 bp, 6 predicted proteins | sample MGYA00242174_ERZ509132 | MGnify/ENA primary metagenome ERZ509132 (study PRJEB26280, sample SAMEA2338671) | human gut metagenome | biome: human gut; feature: human-associated habitat; material: faeces...
GCTCATAACGCTGTCTTCGAGCGTTTTTTTATCCATTCTGCCGTGCGCGACGACTATTTTTGCCTCCGGCAAAATATTTTTCACCCTCTCCGCGAACTTATATATCGTCTCCACTCTGTTGTATAGGATCAGAACCTGCCCTTCGCGCGAAAGTTCGCGGCGGACGGCGTCGGCAATGAGCGCGTCGCTCTCCTCGGTGACGTAAGTCTGCACGGGGATTCTTACCTTCGGAGGCGTGGATATCGTGCTTATATCCCTTATGCCGGATAAAGACATATGGAGCGTTCTGGGGATCGGCGTAGCCGTCATCGTGAGAGTGTCCACATTGTCTTTTAAAAGCTTGAGTTTCTCCTTGTGTTCGACGCCGAAACGCTGCTCTTCGTCGAGAATGAGAAGCCCTAAATCTTTGAATTTTACTTCCTTGTTAAAGAGGGCGTGCGTACCTATAACAAAATCGATATCCCCGCCTATAAGCCCTTTAACTACGTTTTCCGCTTGCTTTTGAGTGCGGAATCGGTTAAGCGCGGCAACCCTTATCCCGAAGGGAGAAAACCTCTTTACGGCGGCCCTATAATGCTGTTCGCAAAGAATGGTCGTCGGGCAGACGAGCGCGACCTGCTTGCCGTCCGCAACGGCTTTGAACGCCGCTCTGAACGCCACTTCCGTTTTGCCGAAACCGACGTCGCCGCAAAGAAGCCTGTCCATAACCTTATCGCTTTCCATGTCGGCTTTTATCTCTGCGATTGACTGAAGTTGGTCTTCCGTAGGCTCGAACTCGAAACTGTTGTCGAACTCCTCCGAAAGCTCGGTGTCGGGCGAAAAGCGGAAACCTTTTTTCTCCTTTCTCGCTTTGTAAAGCCGTTTCAGATTTATAGTCATTTCGGCGATAGAAGCGCGGACGCGTTGTTTTATACGGTCGAACTCCTTGCCGCCTATCTTATTGAGCGTCGGTTTGTCGCCGCCGACGTATTTCGTAAGGCGATCCATCTGATCGACGCCGACGTAAAGCATATCTCCGCCGAGATAACGGACGGCTACGTAATCCTTGCTGCCGTCCTGCGTGGTTATCCTCTGAACGCCCGTGACGTAGCCCACGCCGTGAACTTCGTGTACGGCGAAATCGCCCACTTCGGGAGCCTGAAAGAGATCTCCGCGTTTATGTTTTATTCGTTTTTCCTTTGAATTGTCGAGGTAAATATCTCCCGTGCCGATAACTACGAGCTTTGCCGAGTGGTAAATAAAGCCCGACGGCAGAAAATAAGTCGTTACGGCGGCTGTGCCGAAGCGAAGGTCGGGGTTATCCGAACAAACGCACGACGAACCGTGTTCAAGGAGATTATCCGCCATTTTTTCCGCTCTTACGGTGCTTCCGCAACAGATAATTACTTTATAACCCGAAAATTTCCAGTTGGAAACGTCGCGAAAAAGGTCGTCGGGCTTGGCGGAATATCTCGCGAGGGGCGAACATTTTACGTTGAACGTCTTTAAAGGATTGAAGAAATTAACCGCCGTCGTGATATTCTGCACGGCAACGCGACGGAATTTATTAAGCCTTTCGATAAGCTTGTTGCTGTCTGAAAGCTGTAAAATGGTAAAATCCATCGCCCTACCCGCTCTCGAAAGGGTTAAAACTCTCTCCGTATGCTCTTTTATTAGCGCGGACAGACTGTCGGAAAGCATTTTACACTCGTCGTAAACCACGACGGTATCTTTCGGCATAAACGACGTGATATCGTCCGTAACCGAGGGAAGAATGGGTAAAATAAACTGAAACGCATCCGACGTGCCGCCGTCGTCGATTTTTTCGGATATTTCGGCGGCGATACGGCGCGCGTCGTCCTTAACGACAAGCGTTTTGAATTTCAAAACGGAAGCGCGGAGCCTTTCCTTAATTTCCTCTCTGTCTTTCTCTTCGATAATCGCGTCGGTGGCGGCGATAGCGGTAAATCCGCCGATTATCGTTTTCTCTTCTTTGTTGCCGCCGTCGTATCTCGTTATGGTTTCTATCTCGTCGCCGAAAAAATCCACGCGATAGATATCGTTGCCGTTTACGGGATATATCTCGAAGATATCGCCGCGGAGGGCGAACGAAGCGCGCTCCTCGGCAAATTCCTCTCTTTTATAGCCGAATTTCGTAAGCACCGAAGCGAGCTTATAAGGATCGAGAGTCTGCCCGCGCTTGATTTCGACGGACGGAAGATTTTTTGGGAAAAGCTGCAACAAGCTTTCAAACGTCGCGACGACGTATTTCGCGCCGTGCTGAATTTTATAAACGGCGGAAAGCCGCTCGTAAAACCGGGACTTGTCGAAAGCCGTTTTATACAACAACACGTCGTCCTTGGCGGGGAGAAAAACCACGTCTTCGCCCGTTAAACCCTTCAGCTCTTCAACGACTTTTGCCGCATACAAACTGTCTTTCGCAACGTATAAAAGAGGCAGATCGAAAGCGGAAGAGACGTGACATTTTTCCGCAAACGACACGCCGAAAACCGCGGAGGGAATCCCTCCGCGGACCGCGTTCACGACCGAGGAGACTTCCTCGCCCGATTGTTCTGCCGTTAAATAATCTTTCAGCATAATATACCGTTTAAACGTCCACCGTATATTTTTTACCGTTGTGGGCGCACATTATATCGTCGAATTTTTTGCCGTGAATAAACTCGTTTGCAGCCTGAACGGCTTCGTTTATCGAAAAACGGAATTTCGGCTCGTCCTCGCGTTTTATATCCGACAAAACGTAAGACAAAATATCGTATTCGCCCTGCGGTTTTGTTCCTATCCTTATCCTCGGGAAGTTTTCCGTGCCAAGCTCTCCGACGATGTTTCTCATGCCGTTATGCGTCCCCGCGGCGCCGCTTTTTCTTATCCTTAAAGCGCCGATATCGATATCTATATCGTCGTATATAACAAGAATGTTTTCGCTCGGTATCTTAAAATAAGCGGCGACTTCTCTTATGCTCTCCCCGCTTAAATTCATGAACGTCTGAGGCTTTAAAAATACGACTTTTTCGCCGTCGATCGTCTTTGTGCCGAAAAGACCTTTGAAGCCTTTTTTATCGAACTCCGCGCCGTTTTTTTCGGCAAGAAGTTCCACAGCCATAAAGCCGACGTTATGCAAAGTTTTTAAATATTTCGTCCCGGGGTTGCCGAGACCTGCAATCAGAATCATAGTTTTTATCCCGGTTACCCGATGCGGTAACCCCTTACCCTAAAAGGGTTGCCTCGATATATCGGCAACCCTTCGGCTTATGTTAACGTTAATTTAAATTTCAGTTTTCGTAAATATCGGACATCTTTGCGTCTTTATAAACGATGTTGATAGCCTGCGCGAATATCTTCGCAACCGAAAGAACTTCGATTTTGTCGATTTTCTTTTCGTCGGGAAGCGGAATGGTATCGAGAACGACGAGTTTGTCGATATGCGAATCCTGAATTCTCGAAATAGCGGGTCCGCTTAAAACCGCGTGCGTGCAGCAAGCGTAAATTTCTTTCGCTCCGTTTTTGTAAAGCGCTTCCGCGCCCTGACAAATGGTGCCTGCGGTGTCTATCATATCGTCAACCATAAGGCATCTCTTGCCCTTAACGTCGCCGATTATGTTCATAACTTCAACCTGATTTGCCTTCGGGCGGCGTTTATCTACGATAGCCATCGGACAATTGAGTTTAGCCGCAACGTTTCTCGCTCTCGAAACCGAACCTACGTCGGGAGATACGACCACGAAATCGTCGTCGACGTATTTCTGGAAGTATTTATAAAGGATAGGTCCGCCGACAAGGTGATCGACGGGAATATCGAAGAAGCCCTGAATCTGATTTGCATGGAGATCCATGGTAAGAACTCTGTCCGCACCCGCGGAAGTTATAATGTCCGCAACGAGTTTTGCGGTGATCGGATCTCTCGCCTTTGCTTTTCTGTCCTGACGAGCATAACCGAAATAAGGCATAACCGCCGTTATTCTTCCCGCCGACGCTCTTCTCGCCGCGTCGATCATGATGAGAAGTTCCATGAGGTTATCGTTAACGGGCGTTGAGGTGGACTGAATTATGAAAACGTCTCTTCCTCTTACCGACTCGCCGAGGTGAACGCTTATCTCTCCGTCCGAAAAACGACCGACTTCAACGTCGCTTAAAGGAATTTCGAGTTCTTTTGCGATTGCCTCTGCAAGTTTTCTGTTGGAATTGCCTGCAAAAAGTTTAATCTCCGTGCTGTGTGTTATCATTGCTTCCTCCGAAAATATGGCGCGGTTTGCCGCGCGTTTTTTGCCGCAAAGAAATTTTAAAAATCTCTGCGTTAATTGCCTTTATCCTGAAAATCCTCGGCGCGCTTGCTTCGGATCAAAGCGGCAGACGCCGCAAACTTCCCCCTTCCTTATACTATTATATATAATGCTTACGATTTTAGCAAGTAAAAACAAGGCTTGTAAATTTTTTTTTCAATTTGTATATTAAAGTTTTTTGTATATTAAAGTTTTTCCGTTTTACTTTCTGCGCGTTCTGAAAAAAGCTTTTATTTTGTCCGAACACTCTTTTTCCATAACCCCGCCCTCGAATTCGGTAACGTGATTAAGTCCGCTTTCCGTTAAGATATGAAATTTGCTTTCAACGCCTCCGCCTTTCGGCTCGTATGCGCCGAAATAAGCTTTTTTTATGCGCGCGCTCGCAATCGCCCCCGCGCACATCGCGCAAGGCTCCAAAGTCACGTAAATCTCATAGTCTTCAAGCCGCCAGTCTTTAAGTTTTCTGCATGCCTTTTCTATGGCGAGGACTTCCGCATGCGCCGTCGCAAGCCGTTTTGTCTGTTTAAGGTTGTGCGCCTTGGCTACGACTTTTCCGTCCTTCACGATTACGCAACCTATCGGCACTTCTTCTTTCTGTTCGGCTTTGTCCGCTTCCTTCAAAGCAAGCGTCATGAATTTTTCTTTTTCGCTTTTCATTTATGATACTCCGCCCCCGCGATTATCGTGAATGCTCTGTAAATCTGCTCCGCAAGCATAACCCTTGCGAGCGTATGCGGGAAAGTCATTGCGGAGAATGAAATTTTATCTCTGCATTGCCCTTTGATTTTGCCGTCTATCCCGTAACTGCCGCCGATTATGAATGTTATTTCGCCCGTTCCGCCGTCCGTTTTGTCTTTGATGAACTTCGCAAGCTCTTCGGAAGAAATCTGCTTCCCCTCGATTGCGAGGCACACGGGCAAACCCTTTATCGTTTTTGCTATTCTTTCGCCCTCGGCGGACAAAATTTTCTCTATCGCGGCGGGCGTCGCCTTGTCGTAATTTTCCTCTTTGACTTCGACTATCGAAAAATCGCAGAACCTCGAAAGCCTTTTGGAATATTCCGCGATAGCCTCGGAAAAATATTTTTCTTTAACTTTGCCCACGGCAACGATTCTTATCTTTATCATGCCCCGACAAGCCCCGATATCCACATCATTACGCATGCGGCAACGCCTATCGCCGAATAAAGGAAAAAGGTTTTATAATCGTATTTATACTTCCTTTCTTCTTCGTTTTTATCCTTTTTAACGGTGAAAAACAAAAACGCCGCCAGGCATAAAAGCCCGAAAATCACGGTTATGATAAGCCATGTTCCCGTAAACCCGTCGAACGACGGGCAGGCGTAATGCAATATAACTATTATAAAATTGTTAAGAAAATGCGCCGCTATGCCCGGAAAAACCGAACCGGACTTTATCGCGAGAAGCCCGAACAGAACGCCCACTGCGAACTGATAAGGCGTTTGCGCGGGATTCATATGAAACAATGAAAAATACAGCCCCGAAATAAGCGAAGCCGCGAATAGCCCCGCACCCGATAAACTATACGTCAGAACTCCTCTGAAAAAGAGTTCTTCAAAAAAAGCGGGAATAACGCAGACGGTTATAACCGTCAGTACGATATTTACCGCCGAAAAGCTCGGGAGCGACGGCGCGACGTAATTATACCCCGCATATTTCGTCAAAAATTCTATAAAAAATCCGTTAAGGGGCGACAAGCCGAAAAACATGCCCGCCGTCAGCAAAAGCGCAAGGAGACAGCTCTTCCCGTCCGCCTTTTTCATTCTGCAGACTTCCGTAATATCTTCGCCGAAACTTTTGACAAAAATAAGCCCCGAAACGGCTATCGCCGCGGGCGTTAACAGATAACTTAAAAACTTATACCAATCTTTTTCCGCGATTTTCTTTGCCGCCGAAGAGCTGCCCGCCGCCGACAGAACGGCAAACGCGAACAGCACCGAGACAAGTAAAATAGAAATTATCGCAACCGAAAAATATGCCGCGCCGAAGCCTGCGGCGGTAAATTTCGCGTTTGTTTTTCTTCTTTCTTCCATATCATTCGCTCCGAAGCGCCTTCACCGGGTCTTTTTTGCTTGCCATAAGCGACGGAATAAGCCCCGCGGCAACGGTTACGACAACCGACAGCCCCAAAACAGCTAAAACGTGCCACCATTCTAAAAGTGCAAGCGAACCTATGCCCGTAACGGCTTTCATCCACGCGTTTAAGGGGATTTCCGCAATAAACGTCATCACAAGCCCGAGCGCGCCCGCCATTAAGCCTATCATCCCCGTTTCGGTTACGAAAAGCCGCACCACGTCCTTTTTCCTCGCGCCGACCGCTCTTAAAACGCCTATTTCCTTCGTTCTTTCAAGCACGGAAACGTAAGTGATGATCCCTATCATTATCGCCGAAACGACCAAAGAAACGGACGTAAGCACAAGCAGAATGGACGTAACTCCGTCAACGACCACACGCACCACTTCCATAACCGCGCCGACGTTATCGACGTAGCGTATCTGCTCTCCGCTCTCTTTCCCCTCGTTATACCCGTCGAGAACGGAAAGGAGATAATCTTTATCGTTTATCGTATCGGGGTAAAAATTGATTTTCGTGGGCAAATCCGCATAGCCGAGGTTTTCGAGCGCGGAAGCAAGCGTCGTGAACGAGGCGAAATCCTTATCCGAAACGACGTTGCCGTTCGGGCTGTTTTTCTGAGCCTCGACGACCTGCGATTTTCCCGAATTTTCGATGATATAATCGTTAAGCGAAGAATTGTAACACACGGGCGAAAAAAGCATTCCGCACTGCGCGTCGTCTTTAAGCTTTGCGATGCAAGTGATTTTAAGTTCTATGCTTTTAAGTCCGCTCGTCTCGTAAGGATTTTTGTCGTAACACTTCAAGCTGTTCACAACGTCTCTTCCGAGAAGTTCTCTGAACTTCGAAACTACGTAATCGCCGCGGTTGCCCGACCCCGCCGCCGAATCCGTCCATTTTTTGGACGAATCGTTCCCTTCGCCCACGTAATCAAGCTTGTTTATGTAAGTTTCAAGGGATATTTTTTTTGAGGAAAAGGAAGTGCCGAGGGAGTTTTTTTCGTATAAATCGTCGTTTAAAACGAGATGAAATTTGCCGAGGTCTGTCCCCGTAATGTCGCTGTAACTATATCCCGTTTTATAATCGCTGCTGTTTTCGTCGTAAATCGCGGCGTAAATATCTATAAAATAGGATGCCAGAACGGCATCGGAAATCGCGCCGTTTTTATCGGTTACGAGCATAAGCTCGTTATAATTTTCGGGATAACTGCCATCTAAAATTTCATACTGCTCGTCGAAAAGCTTCTTATTTTCGGGCAGACACGTCCAACTGCCCGACGTGGGAACGAACACGTTCACGGGCTTTTTTATCGGCGGAGCGACGAAAATCGGGGTGTTTACCGTTTTATATATGTTTTTCCGTATTCTTTTTTCAAGCGTATAGGAAGCTCTCGTCGCGTCGAGATTTTTCGCTATATAATCGATATACTCTTTGCTTATCGGGTTTTTAGTCGCGTCCGCGCGCTCGGCGGCTTCTTTGAGCGTTCTGTTTATCATAACGTAGCCGTCTTTTTTCTCTGCCCCGTTTGACGACGAACCGAAATAACCCGCCAAAAAACTGTCGATGTACGCCGAGTAATCCGAAACGGCGCTGTTTGAAACGGTTACGGGGATCGCGCTCATCGCGTCTTTCTGAACCTTGTTTACGAACGAGTTAAGCCCGTTCGTACAGGCGATTACGAGAGCTATTCCGAGAACGGAAACAGCCGCCGCCACGGAAGTTAAAATCGTTCTCACCTTTTTTCCCGCCAGATTCTTCATCGAGAGCTTTGCCGCGAGAGAATAAGACATAAACGAGTGTTTCTCGCGTTTTTTTCCGTGCTTTTCGGTTTCCGCTTCGGAAATTTTCTCCGATTCTTTTTCGGTATAAGGCGACGAGTCGGATAAAATCCTCCCGTCTTTCATCTCTATGGTGCGCGTTGCGTAAGCCTTTGCGAGTTCGGCGTTATGCGTTACCGTTATCACGAGCCTGTCCTTGGAGATTTCCTTTAAAAGCTCCATGATGAGCGTGCTGTTTTTGCTGTCGAGCGCGCCCGTAGGCTCATCGGCGAGAATCATTTTCGGATCGTTCACGATTGCTCTCGCAATTGCCACCCTCTGCATTTCGCCGCCCGAAAGTTGGGACGGCTTTTTTCTCAGATGCTCCGAAAGCCCTACTTTGCAAAGAGCTTCCACCGCCCGTTTTTTTCTTTCTTCTTTGGATATTCCGCCGATAGACAAAGCCGTTTCGACGTTTTCGAGAACGGTCTGGTGCGATATGAGATTGTAACTTTGAAAAACAAACCCGACCGTTTTCGACCTGTAAGTGTCCCAATCCTCTTCGGTAAATTTTTCGGTAGACTTCCCGTCAATTATAAGTTTTCCGTCGTCATACCTGTCCAGCCCGCCGATTATGTTCAAAAAGGTGGTTTTCCCGCAACCCGAAGGACCTAAAACGCATACGAATTCGGCTTTACGGAATCCGACGGAAACGCCTTTCAAAACCTCCGTTTTTCTGTCGCCGAAGCGGTAAGTTTTTCTTATGGCGGCAAGCTTTATCATTAAACAGTCGCCTCCGTTTCCGTATATTCTCCGAAGAGCCTCAAAGCCTGTTCGTCGTTCATGTCAACGCCCGCAAAAAGGCAATCCGCCGCGTAAGCTTTGAAAAACGCAAGCTTCGCGCCGCTCACCGTTTTAACGTTCGCTTCGTCCGCAAGCATAAGAATTTTAGTCTTTTCAAGGCTCGGAACGCAGTCTATAACGATATGCGCGCTGCTCATAAAATCGATCGCGAGCGGAGACAAACCTTCTTTTTCGCCTAAGCCCAAAGGCGTAGCGTTCACGATTATGTCGAACTCCCTGTCTTCGGGGAGTTCCTGCAACGTCTCTATCTCTTCTTTCAATCTTTTCTTTATGTCGGCAACGGCTTTGGGGTTTGTATCGTAAACGCAGACGTCCGCCTTTTTATCTTTAAGCGCGACGGCTATGTTTTTACCGACAGACCCGCACCCTGCTATGAGAACGCGCTTGTTTTCGATTTCCTCGCCCTCGCTTTTAAGCGCGAGAACTACGGCGTAACCGTCCGTCGCCAAGCCTTCCATGCCGCGAACGGCGTCGGGAAGTTTCGTTATCTTCGTAAGTCCGCGATATTTGAGAGCTTTTTTCGCCGCGTCGGAAATATACTGCGAGCAAACGGAAAAACCGTCAAGTTCCTTAAACTCCGAAAGGGTCTTTCTGAGTGTGGAATTCCTTGCGGATTTTACCGAACAAGAGAAATTTTCGAGCTTCATGTCGCGCAGAATGAACGCGTTGATTGCCGAAATTCCTATTTTATCCGAAAATCTTACGAGATGAGCGAACGAATTGCCTTTAAGCGACCCGAAGAACCCCGGATATTCCGCCGAAACGAGCGATTCTTCGTCAAGTTCGCCCCCTTCTTCCGAAACTTCGAGCGCGATAGCCGCCGCCATCGCCACTCTTGCCGACGTTAACCCTCTGACGTTTCCGCCGCGGTATTTCAAAACGCCGGAAATCGCGATTCCGTTAGCCGATTCGCCCGAAAACCTCCTGCATTTCCCGCCTGCGGAATTAAGCATGGCGGAAATTTCGTCGTAGAGATTTTTGTCGCGTTCTTTCATTGCGGGATGCTCCGCGACGACGCTTTCGCCGCCCGCCATGCCCATAAGAACTGCAAGCGCGGGAAGCTCGTCCGCAACCGAAAACGCCTCTTCGTCCGTTACAAGCACCGCTTTAAGCTCGCTTTTTTCGGCGATTATATCCGCAATCGGCTCGCCGCACAGCATTCTTCTGTTTACTATCTTTATTTTTGCGCCCATGCGCTTCAGAATCTGAAAAACGCGCGTTCTCGTGGGGTTTACGCAGACGTTTTTACATTCCGCTCTGCCCGACAAAAGCCCCTGCGCAAGGAAAGACATCGCCTCGGTGAAATCGCCGCAGACAAAAATTTTCGAGCCTTTTATCTCGCTTTTGTTTAAAGTTACGGAGTTCTCTTTTTCGTCCACCGTAATATCCGCGCCCATCTCTTTTAAGAGATTTTCCATATGATTTCTCGAGCGCAAACCCTCTTTTACCGTCGCTTTGACGCCGCCCGTGAGCGCGCAAAGAAGAATGGAAGTTTTAACCTGAGAACTGCGGGGAAATTCCTCCTGAGAAAGCACCGCACACAGGTAGTCCAGGATTTC
>ENA-ORRN01002846-ORRN01002846.1-human-gut-metagenome-genome-assembly--contig:-NODE-2846-length-10551-cov-2.333651_pt1 | contig 10551 bp, 10 predicted proteins | sample MGYA00242174_ERZ509132 | MGnify/ENA primary metagenome ERZ509132 (study PRJEB26280, sample SAMEA2338671) | human gut metagenome | biome: human gut; feature: human-associated habitat; material: faeces...
ACTTCTGCGATGCTACTGTTTCTAAAATAATATATAGTCACAGGTTTTACATAGATTCCAAATGAATTACCAATTTCTATATTATAGTAGATAAGGTAATTACCGGATTTCTTTAAAGCTGTTAGACCATCAAATCGGTATGATAAATTTTCAAGGTCAGAGACAGATTGTCTTCCCATTTTTAATTTAAAGTTATTGACCTTATACCATCCCCAAATGGTCGAACCATTTTTCAGTATAGTTGAAATACTGACAGGATTGGTTTGATATGATGGAAGTATCGGGAGGTTAATTAGATCAACAGGATTTTCAATAGATTTTTGTTTCTTATTAAAATGAACTAACGGCAAAATAATCACCTCTCATCTCTGATAATTTTAATATTAAAAGGAGCTGCATATAGGCTTGAGTAATTTGGATCATTTGTAGCCATAATTCCAAAATAGCCAATCTGTGGAGATATTCGCATTTCCTCATCATTTAAGCAACGTAATGGATTCTCAGGATCATAAATAGGGTGTCGTTCCGTTTCTATAATTTCTTGGAAACGCGGCCATTTCTGGCAACAGAGTTGCTTAATGTAAGATATATCGTTGTCTGTATAATGCTTTGTGTCGTTGCCTGAAAAGTAAATAAAGTGTGGAACTGCAAATTTAGAGTTTCTTACTTCAACGATGCAAACATAACGGTAGGATTGAGCAGCTGACTCATTCAGCAGGATAAAATCATCTGGATAGGTAAGATAGCCGTCCGCTAGTCGTATCTTCTTCATTTGCTTTTCATCTAAAACCTTAGTAACTGAAATATGTGAATCTTGCGTTAAGAATGATAAAATATTGAGATATTGGCAACTCTTATTAAAAAGCTTTTGATACTCAAACTCTCCAGCCTGTTCCATATCAGCATATATAGCACGAATCCGAGTTTTACAAATAGTTATAAGTTCATCTTTTATGTCAGCAGACTTACACAGGATTCGTAACAGTAGATTAATAGTAGTACTATAAGGCATTTGGTGCGCTTCTTTAAAGTTGTCTAAAGCTTCGAAATTTTCATCGCTTAGATCAACAGATATTTTTTTACTCATTATTCGCTCCTCCTAAAAATAATAAAAAAATAATATATAAAACAATTTAATATTATTGAAATCTTACTATTAAATTTTAACATAAAAATGCTGAAAAGTCAATATATATACGAACTATTTCACAATAATATACGAACCATTCCAATCTCCGCCGCTGGCGGTGGGTCCCCATATCCTGCCCCACTTGCGCCTGCAGTTTTAAAAAAAACTGCCTAAAACGGCGCAGAAATAGGAGTAATTAAAATCCCCCCATACCCCCTCAAGGGGGCTTATTTGCCCGCGCTATTAAGGCCCCCAAAGTCTTGCCGGTGGTTATAATATTTTTAGGCCTCTCTCACCAAGCTGAACCATTTCACCAAAGCTTTTCCAGTGCTTTTCAATCGGCAATTCGGTATTTCCATGTCCGAGGGATTGAAAGTAAGTCACCTATTTCGGCAATTGACATCATCGAAGGATAGCTCAAGGTATGCGGTTGATTTCTTCTGTTAACAGTTGCAGTGATGGAACATGGTATTCCTTTTTTCTGAAAAATCGCGTTCTCTTTTTGAAAGCATGGGGCGGCACACTTATATGCAAGGGTACGCCTTTTTTTTGTAGTAAAAAAAGGCTATCAGGCGCTATGCGCCCTTGCATATAAGCTTAACCTGACCCCTCGGAGTGCTTTCAAAGCAAACGCTTTTAATCTATCAGAAAAGGAGAATATGACATGTTAGTATCCATCACTGCAACTGCTGTTGTCCCAGAAGAAATCAGAATCACCGCAACCAACCTTGAGGCTATCCTACTTGAAGATGATCTATTTAAGAAAATTGATGCCAACGAAGAAAAGGAGGTGACATTTACTTTCAATCCAAAGAACCTCGGACATAAGAAATACCTTTATAAGTTATGCCAATCTCAGAGATCAGCGAAGGATAAGGATAGCTTTGGCGAAATGGTTAATGCGCTTGGTGGATGTATCATCTCAATTGCAGATGGTTTCTTAGTTAAAGATGATGAATAACCACCGGCAAGCCCTCTTATGGGGGCTTTTTTTTGCGCGGGCATTTTATGCGCCCGTTGGGGCGCAAGAGCTTCAAAAAGAAAGAATAAAAAAAGAATGGAAGAAGAAAGTTACTAAAACCATTGGAACAATGATATTATTAACCTCCTTTGGCGTGATGGTGCCCTTTAGCAAAGCTACAGCAGTCACGCGCCTCTTGCAAGGGCAGGCGTTGTCCTTGCAAGGACCCTTGCAAGAGCCTCGGTTCTGCTGCTTTTGCTTGCAAAGCACCAAATAACATGCCAAAGGAGGCAAGCATGAATAATATCAGAAGTCCCAATGGAATATGATAAGTAATCGAGTGTTAGTTTGTTAATGTAATATGTTATGTTATAACATAACATATTACAAATCAAAAATTCAGAATGGAGAATTGGAAAATGGATAAAAAGGAAATTATTGAAGAACTAACTAAACGTGGATTCAGAGTAAAAATGAAAGAAATGGTTAAAAATGGTGTAGTATTTAACGGAATTGAAATTGTTGATGGAAATCCAATTTCACCAATTATTTGCACAGAAAAGTTGATTGAAGTTGCTACAAGAGAGGGAAAAAGTGTATCAGAAATGGTTGACCTGATAGTTCAAGAATACGAAAGGCACAGGATCATTAAGTTAAATGTGAGCCAATTTTTGAATAAAGAGTTTATTATTTCGCATTCGCATATTGGGATTCAGAAGAAATCCTCGGAAAAAGTTGAAAAAAAGCCATGTGAATTAGAGGGAATGGAATCTTACTTATATCTGAGATGTGAGAATAGCGAAGGCCAATATTCTGTTAAGTTGAGTCCCAAACTTTTAAAAACTGTTGGTGTGGATACAAAGGAATTGTGGAGTCGAGCACAGGATAATACATTTTCAGAAACAAAGATTGAAAGTGTGGTATTGCTTCTTGCTGAGAGTGGAAATATGTCTTTCAAAGAAGCAGAAATGGAAATGAAGTCAGAATTTCCACAACTGTATGTAATTTCCAATCAAATTAAATATAGAGGTGCAAGTGCTATTTTGAATAAAGTAGCACTTCAAAATTTTGCAAAGGAACATGGAGTAAAAAAAATAGTTGTATTGCCATCATCAATCCATGAAATGTTGATTATGCCTTACAATGATGATATGAATCTTGATGATCTATCGGATATAGTAGCCGAAGCAAATATGATTCAAGTAGAACCAGAAGAAAGATTAACAGACCGAGCATATTTAATTGAAATATAAAGAAAAGGCTGAGATATCGGCATATGAGCAGAAAGGTAAGAAAGATGAATTGATTACGAAGTAAGATATTGGAGGATGAAACAATTTGAAAAATCAAGAGATAATCGCAAAGGCAGCAGTCAGAGTCGGGATTCTGACTGCTGCAGAAGCGGAAAGAAGAATAAAAAGTGGTGAAGATATTCCACTGCATACAGCCCAAGGCTGGAAGTTAAGAGGCGATTATATGGTTAAAGATAATGCTGCTCCGATTAAAGTGAAGCTTTGGAAGCGCCAAGAAGATGGTCGATTTTATCTTGCAAGATCGTATTTGTATTCGGCAGATCAAATGAGGAAAGTTAAGTAACATTTATTTCACGTTCCAGTTGACACTAGGCCCCACGCGTGCGGATAGGAGGCATCGAGCAAACACATGATAGTGCCAGGATAAGATGGCAGGATAGGGTTTGCCCCGAGTTGTTATACCCCACGCTGTCCCAGTGTCAACCGGCTTTCGCGACATAAAACAAATAAAGGAAGGAGTTAGAAAGATGGACGTGTATAGTATAGTAACAGAAAGAATTATGCATCAATTAGAAAACGGATATATTCCATGGAAAAAGCCATGGGCAGGTTGTCTGGACGGAACTTTCAATAGAATAACGAGACGACCATATTCTCTACTGAATCGACTATTACTGTTGCATGATGGTGAATATGCAACACTTAAGCAGTGGGATCAAATTGGAGGGCGTGTGAAAAAAGGCGCAAAAGCGGAAGTAGTAGTTTTTTGGAAGTTGCAAGATAAGGAAGAGAGAGATGATAATGGAGACATTATAATAAGGAAGATACCCATATTAAGATACTACAATGTATTCCACATTTCTCAGGTGGAAAATGTGTTTCCCTTGATAAAGACAGCAGATTTCGACACAAGCCCTATTGAAAGAGCAGAACAAACATTGCATAATTATGTTGACCGAGAGCATATAGCCCTGTTAGTCGGAGACTCTGACAGAGCCTTTTATAGCATACGAACTGACAGTATAACAGTACCTAAAATAACTCAATTTAAACATGCGGAAGAGTATTATAGCACGATATTCCATGAATGCGGTCACTCAACTATGACGATAGAAAGATGCAATCGCGAAAAAGAAAGCAAGTCAGCGTTCTTTGGGTCGGAAAGATACAGTAAGGAAGAGTTAATTGCAGAAATCACGAGTGCAGCAATCATGAATAGCATCGGATTAGAAACACCAGAGACATTTCAAAACTCGGCTGCGTATATCCAAAGTTGGCTAAACGCGTTAAAGAATGACAAGAAACTCATTGTTTCGGCATCTGGAAAAGCAGAAAAGGCTGCCAAATATATACTTGGCATCAATGAAGATGAAAAGGAGGAAGATAGACTATGAGACAAGAAAGGTATAAGCGATTAAAGAGAATGTATGACACCAAGCACATGGAGGATGTATGTAATGATGCAATTGAAGCCGTCCATGAGGAAGAGACAATCAAAGAGCTTGGAAAGAAGATCAGAGAGACGCAGAAGCAGTTGATAATGCTGACCGGCGGTTATGAATCGGAGGCAAAGAGATTAAACCGCTGGACAATGCTGATATTTCGGCTTTTCTAAAAGCTATCGAAGGGCACTGTTTTGAAGCAATCTATATTCTGGGTGCTTGCGATGCAGAAACATACCTTTAAATGATGCTATAAGATAACATATAAAATAACCAGACAAACAATTTCTAGCTTATTAGAATTGCTTGTCTGGTGTTTGCATCAATCGTTAATCCACTTATTCAACCAATTGTTAAATGCTGCATGGGCTTCTTCTCTGCTTACGTTAGGATTTTCAATTTTGCTAATAGCATCTGCCAATTGGGAATTGCATAGCTGTGTTAATTCCTGTTGATGTTGTTTTTCAAGTTTACGTTGTTGCAGATTTTCGTGGAGCTTGTTTAGTAAGTTCAACGTCATTAATAAATCCCCCTACACCTATTTACTACAAGTATAGTATACTGCTTTCCTAAATGCAACACATATTTACAAAATTAAATATTACAATATCATCAATATAGAAAATCCTTCCCAAATTGTTTGCAATAGTTTTGCCAGGCAGATTGAGTAATGACAAGAGAATCATCAAGAGTGTATAGATTTTGTCTGGCTGCGTAATAGGAGTCGGTAGGTATATATGTATTGAAATACCCATTTAAAAATGATTCTCCGTACTCGTTCTTCCATTTCTGTAATAGCCTATCAGGTACTGGTTGAGGTATAATTGGTTCTGGATCAGTAATATAGTATATTTTGCCAGAATTTTTGACCTCGCCATTCTTATCTGGTAAGCGAAGTTCGATTCGTATGCAGCCATTTTTGTATAATCGTCTGTATATTGTTTCCTCAACGTCGCCATAATCCATAAGATCGTGGACGGCCATCCATGAGTCAATTGGTGCGTTTGGTACGGGTACATCAATGTATTCAGAATCAGTACGTTTAAAACAAGATGCTGGAGTGTCAATAATTTGTAAAATATCCGTATCAATGTATTGACGATACACTTTGGAAATCTCATGCAGCAAGCGAAGAGATTCAACTGCATCCTCTGGCTTACATGTGCAAAGCTTATAGCGTAGATCTACAAGATTAAAAAGATAATTTTTATATTGTGACGGATTCATAAAATAGGAGGCACAAACACATTTTGATCTCTTTTGACAGGATACGATTGATTGAAAGATGTATTTGTTAAAAGCTTTTTCATCTAAGTATATAGATTCATCACTAGCTTTTCCAAAACGTTCTGAAACTATTCTGGCATAATTGATGCGGTATTGACCATTATCTCTTATGCCATTTGAAAGATAAACGCAAGGAACATGTGGACGTATATAGTTTTGTGCCCAAGATCGAGAGCATTTTAACATTTGACAAGCATGTTTAAAAGGCAACGTGTATGTAGTTTGGCAAGCTTTCAGAAGCTCAGGAAAGTTATTGAAATGTTCGTCTTGCGGCTTAAAAGTTTTCATAATAGAACCTCCTTAAAATTATATGTTATAGTATGACATAACATATATAAAAAGGCAAATATAATTTTTAACAACATATAAAAAGCAAATGCATATCGTCAAAACTCCATAGGCAATAACTGGCATATTGGTTAAACAGACAAAAATTTGAACTTTTTTTTTTGCCTATTTGTGTATTGACACTAAAATTAGATTGTGGTAGACTATACAAAACAAAAATAATGACAACACATATTACATTTTATTAATTTATATGCTAAAAATAATATTTTTTGAAAGGGGAAACATTGAAAAACCAGACAAAATTATTAACCCAGATTCTAAACACACCGCCCAAAGACGAAAATGGTAAGTTCATCTTTTTTCTTCCGTCAGATAGAAAAAAATGGTTGCAAGTTGTCCAAGAATGCGGATATTTTGCCTTCTTAATAGAGGAGCCAGATGCTATAGAGGAAAGTGATGCAGTATTTAGTGTACAAAAATGCATCCAAATCTTGGCAGGATTGCTATACGGCTCGGAATATAAAAGATATGTATTTGTTATTTGTTGCTACAAAGATGATAATGATTTGTTCATAGATTTTTTCAAGACCAACAATGTTAGATTTGAGGAAGGATGGAAACTTTTTTCAGGACTTCCAAAAGATAATGCAGATGATGTAATCCAATACGTAAAAGGAAAACTAGCATCTTTTACGGCGATGTCCGACCAAAATCGAAAAGATATGCTGCAAGATACTATACTTAATCAGTTTCATCTTTTTGATAACCAAGGAAGACCAAGAGCGCCTTTTGACTACGCAATCGAAGAAGATATAAAGAGAAAATACAACATTATTATTATTGATGAAGTCCCATATGTATATGATAATGGAGTATACAAAGTAGATATTACGGGAACTGCTGTCAAAAAAATCATAAAGATGTATTTGTATCCACAGTTTATAAAGGCAAAGAATATAAATGCAATTTACACACTTTTGGTCGAAGATAGAGATTTACAACGGAGTAATGATCAAATTAATCAGTATCCAGATACTTGGATATGCTTCATGGACTGTATGTTTGATGTGCTAGAGTGGGAACCTCATAATCATTCGCCTGCATATTACTGTGTTAATCAAATCCCTTATAAATGGACTGATATTATTGGAAATAACAAGTGTGATAAGTTTAAGGATTTTTTTAATTTCTCTGTGCCAGAAAAAAGTGATCAACAAATGTTTCTGGAATATGCAGGTCTATCATTGACCAAGGATGCTAAGTGGCAAAAAATATTGATATTGACTGGCCCTGGTGGAACTGGAAAATCTATTTTGCTTCGATTAGTAAGTGAGGCGATAGGGATCAATAATTGTGCTGCTGTAAGTTTACAAGGGCTGCAGCAGCGCTTTGCGACAGCTTTACTATATGGAAAATTAGTTAATATTTGTGCTGATCTACCAAATGATACTATTATTGATGCTTCAATAATCAAACAGCTTATTGGAGATGATTGGATCTTTGGAGAACGAAAAGGACAGCAAGCCTTTTGGTTTCGAAGTTATGCTAAGCAGCTTTATAGCGCCAATAGTCTTCCTTTGATGCAAGGGGAACGAAACAATGGAATTTTCCGGCGATTGATGATTTTAGAAATGAGTAATGTTCCAGAAAAACCAGATATAACCTTATACGATAAAATTAAAAATGAGCGTTTGGGCATTATTTGGCTTGCTGTAGATGCGTTACATCAGATGTACATAGATTGCAAGATTCACGAGTCCGCAAATAGTCAAAAATGCGTACATCGTCTAATGAATGATAGTGATACTGTTAGTGCTTGGATTGATGAATGTTGCGAAATAGATAAGAAATCAAGAGTAGAGCGATCAGTTCTCTACGAACATTATAGCAAATACTGCGAAAATGAAGATCGGCAACCTTTGAGCAAGACGCGATTCTTTGCCGCACTAAGAAGCAAGGGAATTTCAGAAATTAAAAGTCATGGTATAAGAATTTTTATTGGAATTAAAATGAGGCAGATTCAAGATGAAAAGTGCCCCGAAACTGCCCCAGACCAATACCAAAACTGCCCCCAAAATGATTTCTTGTCAGTTGATGATGGACAAATCATCATACCATTTCCAATGATGGGGCAAAATGGGGGCAAATAAGGGCAAGTAATTAAAAGAAACTGCCCCCTAAAAAAACAAGTAAAATCAAGCATTATAGCAAGTATGGGGCACTTGGGGCAGATATTTTCTACTTTTATAAAATGTAAGAATACAAAGGAAAAATATAAATAAGAGAAGAGCAGAGAAAAAATGCCCCAGGTGCCCCAATAGTCCAGAAAGGAGAAAACAACGTTAATGGATCTTAGAGGTTCCGAATATTTCAAGATTTGTGGTAGCGCTTGGAATTTCTTTAAGGAGAGTTTGCCAGCACGAAATGACCAAAATTATTGGGATAACATTATCGAAAAGGGTGATTTGATCACACAGGCATACAAGAACACTAAATATTATTGCTTTGCAATCAGGCAAGTGATAGATTATATCGATGAGCTGGAAACACTATCACATACAAGTGATGTTAATAGCTTATCCGGTAAGTCTGATAAGAGTCATGGCAGCTATTAACTTTATTCAATTTAAAATTATGGGGAGAATATACGTTTAATATTTGAGATTTGTTGTCTATATATACCGCTCGTATAATACAAGCGGTATATATAATTGTACGACAATAGCTATTAAAAAAGATCAATACTTTTAACACAATCAATCTACCTTTTTATTACTCAAACTAAGAAAAGTTCGTATTTCGTAGCTTATACGAACTTTTTTGTACTATAAATGGTCAAAAAAAGCAGAAAGACACAACTGCTCACAAATCATTGTGGCAGTTGTGTAAAAAAACGCGAAAATTTAATTTTGAGATAGTATAAACGAATGAATTTACTATTGTATAATAGAGTAAAATATTCGGTTAAATTATACTTTCATTCGATGGTTTGCTCTCGGAATATGTCAGGCTTACATTCTGCTTTGATAGCAATTCTAATTTGCGTAATAAACAATACTCCCCAGCCTGCAATTATAAGCTTTTTTCGTCTTTCAATAAATCTGCTTTACTTACTTTTATTTCAATGGTATGGACATGAAGATGATATATTTTTTGATGATCCACGGTGAGATTTTCGAGGATAAGAGTATCAATTCGGCGTGCTACTCCCACTCAAGGATATTTTTATTTTGTTCAATAAAATCGCTTACGACTGCTTCGATAACTGGTACCGAAACAGAGTTTCCAAATTGTTTATATGCAAAAGAGTCTGTTGGATTTACAATAAAGGAATCTGGAAAACCTTGCAGTCGTGCACATTCTCTAGGGGTAATTCTACGTGGACGGTTATCTTGTATTACACCTAATCTGTTAGAATCAGCAGAAGTCAAAGTAATTGAAATGCTATCAGGGTCTAAAAACTTAAAAATCTCAAAAGACATATTACCACAAACTGGATTATATTTTCCAGATTCTTCTTTCAAGTATCCCTTCAACTTCAGTGATTCAATAACTTCAAGAATATTTTCATCCTTGTAAAATGTTTGAATTTGTTCAAGTGTTAATTTTTTTCCATCCTGCTGTGTCCCGAATATAGGTTTTCTTCTGTTTTTAATCAACAAATTCATAAAATTTATTTCATCAAAAGAACATTTTCCCTTTGTGCCGAGTTCCCATGAATGAAGTGATTGTCCTCCACGATAATCAATTAATCGGTAACCGTGAAGTTTAGATAAATTGTCTCCTATAACTGAATGCAATTGTTCTTCAAACTTAGAAGAGCAATAATATTTATCGGGTACATCTTTTTCAAGTATACTTCTAACGGTGTATTTCTTGGTTGGAGTGTTTGTAAAAGGCAGAATGATTTGCTCATAATTTTTCTTGTACGAATGAGAATCAACAGCGCCAAGGTTTGTAGTTAATGACATTTTTGGAACAGCACCCTTTATTCCAAGAATATATAGTCGAACTCTATTTTGAGGAACTCCAAAATCTGAGCTGTTAAGCAATAAATCATATGTACCATATCCTAAATTATGGAGTTTTGATAGAATTGTTTCAAAAGTTCTTCCACCATCATGAGTATATAGACCTCTAACATTCTCTAACAAGAATGCTTTTGGTTGAAATGTGCTCAAAATACGT
>ENA-ORRN01002847-ORRN01002847.1-human-gut-metagenome-genome-assembly--contig:-NODE-2847-length-10537-cov-2.829517_pt1 | contig 10537 bp, 12 predicted proteins | sample MGYA00242174_ERZ509132 | MGnify/ENA primary metagenome ERZ509132 (study PRJEB26280, sample SAMEA2338671) | human gut metagenome | biome: human gut; feature: human-associated habitat; material: faeces...
GGCTGGTATCTGCCGGGCTGGAACTGCTGCTGGACTACTGCATCCGCTTCTATGAGCGCCAGTTCGCCTGCCGTACCGACATCGACGGGGAATATCTGGCGACTTTGGACAAGACGCTTGTCCGATATTTCTCCATAAGCGGACAGAAGTCCGTGGACGGCGGTATCATCAAGGTAGAATCCGTCTTGCCTTTCCTCTCGCCCGCTTACCTGAACGACCTTGTGCGGGCAGAGACAGGAAAGACGCTTGCCGAGTATGTCCGCGTCAAGATGATGGAATACATCATGAAGCGTGTCCGCAACGGTGGCTGTTCGTTGGAGCAGGTAGCCGGAGAGTTCGGCTTCCACGAGCCACGCATATTGGCTCTTTTGTATCGGCAGGTGTTCGGACAGCAGCCCAAGCAATATCTATTGACCCCGGATTATAAACTAAATTGATAACGATATGTACCCGCAAATTATTTGTCACGTAATGAGTTCCGTAGATGGCCGGCTGCTGACCAACCGCTGGACGGAACCGTTCAATGGAAAAAACAAGGGCGAACTGATGGGCATCTATGCTGCCATTGGTCGCCAGTTGAATACCGATGCTTGGATGTTCGGCAAGAACACGTTGTGTGAAGGCTATTTTCCAAAGAAATTTCATACGCAGGACACCACGCCGTTGGCTCATCCTGCACCGCTTATTGCCGAGCGCACTTCAACCCGTCTCTTTGTGGTAGCCGACCCGGATGCGGACATTCTCTATGAATCCGCTACCGTAAGGGGCGACAGCATCGTCTGCATCCTGCCCGAAACGGCTCCGGCTTTCTACTTGGAGTATCTTCAAAGAAAAGGCATATCCTACCTGTTCGCCGGAGCGAAAGGCGACGACCTGCACACGGCGATGCAGACCTTGGCGGAAACCTTCGGTGTGGAGTCGCTCTCGCTGCAAGGCGGAGGCATCATAGACGGTGCGTTCCTGCAAGCCGGACTGATAGACGAACTGAGCCTTGTCATTTATCCGGGCATCGACGGTTCGAAGGATTCTACTTCCATCTTCCACTACATCGGCAAAGGAAATCCCTCACAAGGACAGTCGCTTGAATTGCTCTCCGTGCAGGAAATGGAAAACGGGGTGTTATGGTTACGATATAAGTTTCATAAAAACAGTTGAGTAGTATGTTACGCAAAATCAGACTGACGCTCGCCGTCCTGTTCTTTACCGCAGTCACGTTGCTGTTCCTCGACTTTACGGGAACGCTGCACGCTTGGTTGGGCTGGACGGCCAAAATACAGTTCCTGCCTGCACTCTTGGCGTTGAACGTAGGAGTTGTGGTGTTCCTCGTGTTGCTGACACTTGTTTTCGGACGGGTGTACTGCTCGGTCATCTGTCCGTTGGGCGTGATGCAGGACATTATCGCTTGGGTAGGCAAAAAACAGAAGAAGAACCGTTACAGCTTTGCTCCCGCCAAATCGTGGTTGCGGTATGGTGTGCTGGCGGTCTTCGCCATTGGGATAATAGCCGGAATAGGCTCATTAGTGGCATTGCTTGCGCCGTATAGTTCATACGGACGAATCGCAAGCAATTTGTTTGCCCCGATATATACTTGGGGGAACAATTTGCTCGCTTATTTTGCGGAACGTGCCGACAGCTACGCTTTCTATGAAACGGAGGTGTGGCTGAAAAGCCTGCCGACCTTCATTATTTCCCTGCTTTCCTTTATTATAATAGGAATATTGGCGTGGCGGAACGGACGGACTTACTGCAATACCATTTGTCCTGTAGGCACGGTGCTGGGCTTCCTTGCCCGTTTTTCGTGGTTAAAGCCGGTGATTGACGCTGACAAATGCGTGAACTGCAAGCTGTGCGCACGGAATTGCAAGGCGGCTTGTATCGACATCGCCAAACATCGAATTGATTATAGCCGTTGTGTAGCTTGTATGGATTGCATCGGAATGTGCCACAAGGGAGCCATCAGCTACAAGCATCCGATGAAGAAAGCCGTACAGTCGAATGCAAACGGAGCCAAAATTTCGGCAGAGCAAATCAATGATGCCCGCCGCTCTTTCTTGACCGCTACGGCTTTGGTCGCCACGACTGCTGCACTGAAAGCGCAGGAAAAGAAAGTGGACGGAGGGCTGGCTGTCATTGAGGACAAGAAAATTCCCGACCGCAAGACCCCGATTGTCCCTCCGGGAGCATTGAGCGCACGGGACTTCGCACGGCATTGTACTGCCTGCCAACTCTGTGTGTCGGTATGTCCTAACGGGGTGCTTCGCCCGTCCACTGATTTGGCGAGGCTGATGCAGCCGGAAATGAGTTATGAGCGTGGTTACTGCCGACCGGAGTGTACGAAATGCGGCGAAGTATGCCCAGCCGGAGCGATACGTCCGATAACCATAGCGGATAAATCCGCCACGCAGATAGGTCATGCCGTATGGATAAGGCAAAACTGCGTGCCGCTGACCGATGGTGTGGAATGCGGCAACTGTGCCCGGCATTGCCCGACGGGAGCCATTCAAATGATACCGTCGGATGCAGGCAATCCCGATTCGCCGAAGATCCCGGCTATCAACGTGGAGCGTTGCATCGGTTGCGGGGCTTGCGAGAACCTTTGTCCGGCACGTCCGTTCAGCGCGATTTACGTGGAAGGGAATGAAGTGCATAGAGTGGTTTAGAACTAAATACAAAATATAGATATATGGAGAACAAAAATGAAAGAACAATCTCCCGCCGCGACTTTTTCAAGATTGCGGGAGCGGCTGGAATGGCGACCGCAGGGTTGGCGGCTTGTGGCGATAGAAAAGGAATGTCGTCATCAGCTAATGCAGGCGAACCCGGCGAAGAGATGACCTACCGGACGCTGACGGGCGACCGTGTGTCGCTGCTCGGCTACGGATGTATGCGCTGGCCGATGATGCCTAATCCCGATGGCGAGGGGCAGGTGGTGGACCAAGAAGAGGTAAACCGGCTGGTGGACTATGCGTTGGAGCACGGCGTAAACTATTTCGACACCGCGCCACCTTATTGTCAGGGGTTGTCGGAAGAAGCCACGGGCATCGCTCTCAGCCGCCATCCGCGCGATTCGTATTACATTGCCACGAAGATGTCCAACCACCGCCTTTACGGAGCCGGGCTTCGCGGCAAAGAACTGCACGATGCCAGCGTGAAGATGTATCAGGATTCGTTCAAGCACCTGCGGACGGATTATTTCGACTACTACCTGTTCCACATCCTCGGCACAGGCAAGGGTATGGAGGAAATGCGCGGGCGGTTGTACGACTGCGGCATTGCCGACTTCATCCTCAAAGAGAAAGAGGCGGGACGCATCCGCAAGCTGGGCTTCTCGTTCCACGGCGATGTGCGGGTGTTCGACTATATGTTGCAGGAATCCGGCATACCGTGGGACTTCGTGCAGATACAGCTCAACTACCTCGACTGGCGGCACGCATCGGGCATCAACGTCAATGCAGAATACCTTTACGGCGAACTGGCGAAACGGAATATCCCAGCGGTCATTATGGAACCGCTGCTGGGCGGACGGCTCTCCAACGTACACGACCACATCGTCACTAAGCTGAAACAGCGTGAATCCGAACACAGCGTGGCATCGTGGGCGTTCCGTTTCGCCGGAAGTTTTCCCGGAGTGCTGACCGTCCTTAGCGGGATGACCTACATGGAGCACTTGCAGGACAATCTGCGCACCTATTCGCCCCTGCATCCGTTATCGGACGATGAGTTTGCCTTCCTGCAAGAAACGGCAGACCTGATGATGCAGTACCAGACCATCCCCTGCAACGACTGCAAGTATTGTATGCCTTGCCCTTACGGAATAGACATACCTGCCATCCTCCTGCATTACAATAAATGTATCAACGAGGGGAATATGCCCCGCAATGGGCAGGATGAGGACTACCGACGCGCCCGTCGTGCATTTCTCGTGGGCTATGACCGTAGTGTGCCGAAGCTCCGCCAAGCCAGTCATTGCATCGGTTGCAACCAATGTTCGCCCGACTGTCCGCAAGGCATCAACATCCCGAAGGAGATGCAGCGGATTGACCACTTTGTGGAACGGTTGAAGCAAGACAATTTGTAAACTATATTATTTCTAACAATAAAATAATATCATAATTATGAACAACAAACCGAACAAAGGTATTCTCTCTTTTTGGAGGGAAGCAACACTGCCGTCACATTGCGGCAGAACAGGATGTAGCGGAAGAACTTTTCGCACTGCTCGCTGAAGCGAGGGAAATCTATCTACATGATGTCGTGGCAGGCGGCAAACGGTATGGCCGCTTTGTGGATGACTTCATCAATAGCCACCGGTACATTGACTGTAACTGTGCAATTTGCCGGAACTGCCACGTAATGAACCTTCATATCGTCAAAGTTCTTCTGACCGACCTGGCCAAACGCACCCGCCTTTTATTCATGGAGGACACCTTTTCGTTCGAAGAGTGTATGGAACTGAAAAAGGTATATGACATTTCAGATCTGGAGTCTTCCACCGACCAGAACAGAATTGGACTTACTCTGAACACTCCGCCTATTTCATTTGACTGTAATTTTACAAACAAACAGATGACAGGTATTGTTGCTTGTGCCAATACTTACCATCTGTTTTGTGTTTCTACTGTCCGCATAGAGGATATGGAAGCTCTCTTTTCCTGTAAGGAGGGGTTTCAAATCCGTGTGAACAACATCCGCCATGTGGCCGTACTCTTCGATGCCCTTCTCGAGAGGTCATACATACAGGCACACTGGCAGTCTGTTCTCGCTCGCGGAGGGTTCCTGCTGTCGAAAGACGGGAACCGTACCGTCTCGGCTACCAGCCTGTCATCGGCTTTGTCTGCAACAAGAAACAAGATGACCTCGGTGGCATACGGCATCCGAAAAGCTGTGAGCGAACTGGACGAATGAAAGAAACTGCTAAGAAACCAAACATGTGAAAAGTAAAAGCGTGAGAGTTGCCATGACACTTGCTTAGTGTCATGGCAACTCGTCCGGATATAGCGGACACATCGCATAACTTTGGCCTCCGTCAGCGCAATGCCCGACGGAGGCTTGCCTTTCATTGTCAAATTTAATCATACACATAATGCAGAACAGAACAACATTCATGGAACGGCTGAGCGAAAGGCTCACCACAGTCGAATCGGTACTGAAGAAACTGGAACCGGTCGAAAACCTGCTGAAAAGGCTGGAGATGCTTGAGGAATCTTTTTATTCCACCAAGAAAGTATTCACATTCCAAGAGGCGTGCGTGTATATCGGCGTATCGGAAAGCATGTTGTACAAGCTCACCGCCAACAAGGAGATTCCACACTACAAGCCGAGAGGCAAGATGGTTTATTTCGCCAAGGAGGAACTGGACGAATGGCTCTTGCAGAACTGCGAGCCAGCCATAGACGACACGACCCGGATGGCCGCCGAATCCGCAACCGTTGAACCATTCTTTAATCGAAGACGAAATGGAAAGCGAAAGAAGGACTAACATTATTGGAGCGGAACTTGATGACAGCCGCCTTTCGGACATCCTGTCCGCCTCGCAGATAAAGGTGACGGACACTTACGAAACACCGCCGCAGATTATCTGGATTGACAATTCGACCATCGCCACGCTCGGCAATTTCAGCGCATCGACCGGCAAGGCGAAATCGAAGAAGACCTTTAACGTGTCGGCCATCGTCGCCGCTTCCCTGGCGGGTAAACAGGTGTTGAACTACCGGGCTCATCTGCCCGAAGGGAAGCAGCGGATCCTGTATGTGGACACGGAGCAGAGCCGTTTCCACTGCCACAATGTATTGGAGCGCATCCTCAAGTTGGCGGGACTTCCGAACACAACGGACAACGACCGACTCGACTTCATCTGCCTGCGCGAATATTCCCCAGCCATCCGCATAGAGGTCATTGACTATGCACTAAGACGTAGCAAGGGCTACGGGCTGGTGGTCATTGACGGAATCCGCGACCTGATGCTTGACATCAACAGCACCAGTGAATCCGTGGAAGTCATCAATAAAATGATGGAATGGTCGTCGAAATATGACCTGCATATCCACTGCGTGCTGCACCTGAACAAAGGGGACAATAACGTGCGTGGGCATATCGGTACAGAGATGAGCAACAAGGCGGAAACGGTGCTGGTCATCAGCAAAGACAACGAGAATCCCGGCATCAGTGAGGTACACGCCCTGCATATTCGAGAAAAGGAGTTCAAGCCGTTCGCTTTCACGATAGACGAAGCCGGGCTTCCCGTCATTGCGGAAAGTCATGCCGTGAGCGAACACCCCAGACCGAAAGCACGGACCAGTTTTACAGACCTGAGTATCGAGCAACACCGGGAAGCCCTTGCCGCTGCTTTCGGCGACAAGCCCATCAAGGGGTTCGAGAACATGCTCCAGGCACTCATGACCTCCTACGAGGCAATTGGTTTCAAACGCGGCAGGAACGTGATGGTCAAGCTGCTGCTTTACCTGACCGACAACCTGAAGCTTATACGCAAACGGGATAAGCTGTTCTATTATGACATGAGTCCGGCAGAAGCCATGCTTTTCGACGAGGAATGACGGCGGGCGCGGGCATCTATAATTCAGTTTAATTTAGTACAGATGATATATATAGGGAAACAAACTAAACCGGTTTGATGAAAACAAGTGAAAGAAAAACGACATGAACATATCGGAAGCAAAACAGATACGCATCGTGGATTTTCTGGCACAGCTCGGACACCGTGCGCAGTATGTGAAATCGAAACAATACTGGTATCTCTCCCCTTTCAGGGAAGAAAAGACACCATCGTTCAAGGTGAACGACCGGCTCAATGAATGGTATGACTTCGGGGCGGCCACCGGTGGCGACCTCGTGGAATTGGGCAAGCACCTGTACGGAACGGACAGTGTAAGCGAGGTGCTGGCCTGCATCGAACGGCACACCGGAACCAATGAACTGCCGAGGGTTCGGCTTCCGGCGGTGATGCTCCGGCCGGTGGAAGCGGAAATGAAGGATATAAGGGTGGTGCCGCTACGACACCATGCGCTGCTGTCGTACCTCCATTCCCGAATGATCGATGCCGACATCGGAAAGATATTCTGCAAGGAAGTGCATTATGAGTTGCGCAAGCGACACTATTTCGGACTGGCATTCTGTAATCTGTCAGGAGGCTATGAAGTGCGCAACCCTTACTACAAGGGCTGCCTGAAGAATAAGGATGTTTCGCTGATAAGCCATACGCACGGCGAGACGCAGGGCCACGTGTGCGTCTTCGAAGGATTCATGGACTTTCTCTCCTATATGACCCTGCGACAGGCCGGAGACAGGGAGATATGCCTTGAAGTTCCTTGCGACCATCTCGTGATGAACTCCGTAAACAACCTTAAAAAGGCATTGGGACACTTGCAGGAATATCCGTTCATCCATTGCTACCTCGACAATGACCTTGCCGGACAGAAGACTGTGGAAACCATCGCCATGCTGTTCACCGGGAAAGTCAACAACGAAGCCTACCGGTACGACGGCTACAAAGACCTGAACGACTATTTAAGAGGCAAAAGACGCTGACCCGGCCAGCGTGTCGGAATTTATGAAGCTCTCCTGACGGAGGGCTTCTTTTTTGTCTGCCAATGCGCATTTTCAAGTATGAAACAGATGTCAGAATATGATTTTAGAGTATGATTTTTAGAAATACCATAAATCTTATTAAGGAAGCAGCAATTTGTATTTCAATTATTTCTTAATATAGAACAGATGGATTTTCTTTGCAAATCAAATTTTAAATACAAAATAAAATTCATATTAGGATATGAAATCATACTTTATATTCGCAATCATTCTGACGGCAATCTACGTCGTTTACTATGCGGCCAACATCGCCAGGGACCTGTACCGAAAGAGAAGCCAGGGCAGGACGGACGAGGAAGTCTTTGAACTCGACCCCGATAACGGGCAGGACAGCGTGGCGGTGACGGAAAGCGAGACCGGATTCAACGTCGGGACGGAGAAGTACGAGACCGCATTTGATAATTCCGGCACTTCCATACAGGACGGCGCGGCAGACACAGACAAGGAATCGGCCGAAGAGCGGTTTGCCCGTATGAAGGCCGAAGCCGAGGCGAAAATGGAGGACAGTACCCCTTACCTGTCGGAGGCATTCACAGCGGACGATATGTACAAGGCGATGGTTTCCGGCGGCCGTCTGGAGAACCGTCCCGCAATGGCGTGGAAACCGATGGACAAAATTTAGCGATGAAAACGAAGAAGACAGTATGCGCCTTGTTGATGCTCACGGTTCCCTGCTTCGCCTTCGCCAAGAGCGGAGCCGTAAACTATTCATGGGGAGCGGATGCGCTTGCCACCATGCACGACTTCGTGGTGACGATGATGCTGTACGTCCTTTACATCTGTTATGCGGTCGCCTCGGTGGTGGCCGTCATATCCGCGCTCCAGATCTATATCAAATGGAACACGGGAGAGGACGGCATCGTGAAATCCATCTTGATGCTGTTCGGGGCGTGCATGTTCATCATAGGCGCCTCCATCGTATTCCCAGCCTTTTTCGGCTACCGCATATAGAAAAGAGATTCAGAATATCAATGATAGTAATCACTAAAAGTAACGAGAATGAAGAAGTTAAAGAATGCAATGAAAAGAATCGTAGGCGCAGTATTGTACAAGGTTGCGATGCTCGCCATTCTGTTGGTGTCTGGGCCTGCCGCACTGATGGCGCAGAACACCGCAGGCGACTACACGGCCGGAACCAACGCCCTGACCACCGTGGCGGAGGAAATCGCCAAGTATGTACCCATCATGGTGAAGCTGTGCTATGCCATCGCCGGAGTCGTGGCCATCGTGGGCGCCATCAGCGTCTATATCGCGATGAACAACGAGGAGCAGGACGTCAAGAAGAAAATCATGATGGTCGTGGGCGCCTGCATCTTCCTGATTGCGGCGGCACAGGCACTTCCGCTGTTTTTCGGTATCGGCGGCTAAAAAGGAGACGCGATGAAAGGCAGGGACGAACGCTATCCGGACTACCCGTTGTTCAAGGGGCTTCAGCGGCCTCTTGAGTTCATTGGCATACAAGGACGGTATATCTACTGGGCGGCGGGTTCGGCAGGCGGAGCCATTGTCGGTTTCGTCATTGCCTACTGCCTTGCCGGTTTCGTGGCCGGACTGGTGGTATTGGCCGTCATCCTGTCTGCGGGCATCTCGCTCATCATCCTCAAGCAAAGGAAGGGACTGCACACCAAGAAGAACAGGAAAGGAGTGTATGTCTATGCCCACTCGAAGAAGATATGAAAGAGAAAAGCCATTACGGAGAGCGTGTGGCCCTATTGAATGTTGAACCCGGGCAGGCCCGCTTTGGAACAAGCGAGTCTGCCCTTACTTAAGCAGAAAGCAACCGACAATGACACTGTACATCATACTGATTTTCATCGCCCTCTGTGCGGGCATGGCCATTTCGGTCCATGCTTTCGGCACGGGCGGCAAGCGCAAGCGCATCTTCCAGGACATCTACTTCTCCATCGAGGAAGTGGATGGCATCGGCGTGCTCTACACCAAGACTGGCGAATACTCAGCCATCTTGAAGATGGAGAACCCAGTGCAGAAGTATTCTGCCAACATAGACAGCTACTATGAGTTCAATCATCTTGTCACCGCACTTGCCCAGACTCTCGGTGAAGGCTATGCCATTCATAAGCAGGATGTCTTCGTGCGCAAGCAGTTCCAGGATGAGAGCAACGACAACCATGAGTTCTTGTCAGAGTCTTACTTCAAGTATTTCAATGGACGTTCCTATACCGACAGCCAGACTTATCTGATTATCACCCAGGAGAATAAGAAAAGCCGCATCTTCTCTTTTGACAGTAAGAAATGGCGCGACTTTATGGTGAAAATCCGAAAAGTCAAAGACCAATTGAAGGATTCCGGCTTGGAAGCCTCCTATCTGGACGGAAAAACAGCTCGTGAATATGTTGACCGCTATTTCTCCATGAACTTCAACGACAAGGTTGTGTCTATGACCAACTTCAAAGTCGATGAAGAGTCTATCAGCATGGGCAACAAACGATGCAAGGTGTATAGTCTTGTTGATGTTGATTGTGTCAGCACACCATCTATAGTCCGTCCTTTCACCAACATTGAGGTGAACAATGTTTCCATGCCAGTGGATATGGTATCATTGGTTGACAGCATTCCTTCTGCCGATGTAGTTGTGTATAACCAGATGTTCTTCATTCCTAACCAGAAAAGAGAACTCTCCCTACTCGACAAGAAGAAAAATCGTCATGCCAGTATGCCAAATCCAAGCAACCAGATTGCCGTGGAGGACATTAAAAATGTACAGGATGTTATCGCAAGAGAAAACAAACAGTTGGTATATACCCATTTCAATCTTATCGTTGGAGTACCTATCGATACGGATATTCAGCGATGTACCAATCATCTGGAGAATCTCTTCAGCAAGTTGGGAATCCACATCAGCAAACAGTCGTACAATCAGTTGGAGCTTTTTGTCAATTCATTCCCTGGAAATTGTTATTCCACCAATCCT
>ENA-ORRN01002851-ORRN01002851.1-human-gut-metagenome-genome-assembly--contig:-NODE-2851-length-10527-cov-5.084129_pt1 | contig 10527 bp, 9 predicted proteins | sample MGYA00242174_ERZ509132 | MGnify/ENA primary metagenome ERZ509132 (study PRJEB26280, sample SAMEA2338671) | human gut metagenome | biome: human gut; feature: human-associated habitat; material: faeces...
ACGAGACCTACACCATCCGTATCGCTTGCGAAAACTCCGACTCTTACCCCGCAACTCTCGGTCTGTATCAGATGGAGAAGTACGTTGAGTCCCACACCAACGGCAAGGTCCAGGTAGAGGTCTGCGCTTCCGGCCAGCTCGGCGGCGAGGAAGAGACTCTTGAGCAGGTCGCTCAGGGCAACCTCGAGATGGCAGTCGCATCCTTCGCTCCGGTCGTATCCTACGTTCCCGAGTTCGAAGTAATGGACATCCCCTTCGTTTACAATTCCTACACCGAAGCATGGATGGTTCTCGACAGCTATGTCGGCACCAACCTCCTCGATAAGATGGAAGCTCAGGGCCTCAAGGGCATGGCTTACATGGAAAACGGCATGCGCCAGGTCACCAGCAACGTCTCCGCTATCAACAGCATCGCCGACTTCAAGGGCGTTAAGCTGCGCACCATGCAGAATAACAACCACATGGAGTCCTTCTCCGCACTCGGCGCCAATCCCACTCCCGTAGCATTCTCCGAGCTTTACATCTCCCTTTCTCAGAAGGTCGTTGACGCACAGGAGAACCCCATCGCAAACGTCACCGATAAGAAGCTCTATGAGGTCCAGAAGTACCTGTCGCTGACCAACCACATCTATGACGCAATGCCTCTGGTCTGCAACCTCGAGTTCTTCAACAGCCTGCCCCAGGCATATCAGAAGGTCGTTCAGGCCGGCGCTATCTACGCTCAGGAATTCAGCCGCTTCTGCAACCTCGAGCGTGAGGATCTCATCCTCGCCGACCTCGCCGACAAGTACGGCATGCAGATCAACGAAGTTTCCGCAGACGCAAGAGCCGAGATGGCAAAGGTCGCACAGCCTGCCGTTATCAAGCTCGTTGCAAAGGACATCGGCCAGGACGCAGTCGATCAGTACATGAACGACGTTAAGGACGTTCTCGCACAGATTTCCAAGTTCTGATTTCTCTAACGTCTGACCGCCGAGGCGGCTGAAGACACATCCGGAAGGAGAAGACAAATGGTTGAAAAAATTGACAAAGCCCTCGAAGTAGTATTCAAGATAATGAAGGTGCTGCTCATACTTGTGCTCGTATCGATGATAGTTATCCTCATGGCACATATCATATTCCGCTATGTTCTGAACAACTCGCTGACATGGTCGGAGGAGCTTTTGAAGATAATGCTCGTATGGTTCGGCATGATGAGCGTTGCGGTGCTTGCAGCGCGCCGTGAGCATGTCGCGATCGTTGTCTTCAAAGAGCACATGCCGAAGAAGGTTCAGAACTTCCTGACCAAGCTGACGCAGTTTATCATAGTCTGCATCTGCATTCTTATGGTCGTCATCGGCATTCAGTACTGCATGAAGGCCGGATTCCGTCTGACGCCCGCACTCAGGATCCCCTATGCATGGGCTTACGCGGCAATACCCGTTGCATTCGTACCGGTAACGCTCTTTGAGCTTCGCAACTTCATCTGCGATTTCACCGGCAAGGGCAACTATGCCTGCATCGAGAAGCCCGAAGAGGATCTCACCGGCGGCAAGGACGTCGAGCTTTGATGGCAAAATAATTACAGTCGGAGGGGCTCTGCCCCTCCGATTTTCTTATCTTGGAGGACAGCGCAATGTATACATTAGAAAATAAAGACGGCGTGTGCATATATAAAGACACGATGCTCGGCATCGAGCTGCGCCTGCCGGAAGCCAACTGCGCCGGAATGGTGCAGACAAGGCAGCTTGCGGCGATAGACGAAGTGACGGCTATAGAAAAAGCCTTTGCCGAGCCTGTTTCCGGCAAAACTCTGCATGAGATTGTGCGCGACAAGGGCGCGAAAACCGCCTGCGTCCTGATATCGGACGCAACGCGCGGCATTCCCACGGCGCCAATGGCGAAGGTCGCGGTCGATGAGCTTGTCAAGGGCGGCATAGAACTTGAGAATATCACGTTTTTCGTTGCTATCGGCGTTCACCGCCCGGCAACCGAGGACGAGATGAGGTGCGCCCTCGGCGAGCTTTACGGCAAGGTAACGTGCGTAAACCACACGCCGTTTGATAAGGATAATCTTATATATCTCGGCGACAGCTCGAACGGAACGCCCGTAACGGTAAACCGCAGGGCATATGAGTGCGATGTTCATGTTCAGATAGGCAAGGTCGAGCCACATGAGTTTGCAGGCTTTTCCGGCGGACGAAAGTCCGTGCTGCCCGGCATATCGAGCGAGGAGACGATCCGCATAAACCACCGCCCCGAGCGAATACTTGACCCCAACGCGGCCATTGGCAAGATCGACGGAAACCCCGTGAGCGACGATATGATCGAAGCCGCCGAGCTGTTCGGCATTGACTTCGGCGTAAACTGCATTCTCAATAACGAGATGAAAATAGCCGCCGTTTTCACCGGCAGCCTTGTTGAGTGCCACAGTACGGCGGTCAAATACGTCCGCGATTATCTCGGAGTCGGCATCGAAAAGCCCGATGTTATAGTTACCTGTCCCGGACAGCCGCTGGATATTGACTTTTATCAGTCGGCAAAGGCGCTTATAGGCCTTACGGAGATACTCGACGGCGATATCGTGACGCTGCTCACCTGCGGCTGTGCAGAGGGCGTGAATTCTCAGGATATGCTGCGTGCGTTCGGCTCGGGCAAAACGCTGCCTGAGATAGAAAAGTGGACGACCGAGCATTACGAGATCCAGATGGATCATGTCCTGCTGCTTGCGAAGATATACCGCAAGGGCGCAAGGGTAATACTCAGCTGCCCGAACGTGAGCGACGACGAGGCGCGCACGATGCTAATGGAGCCTGTCCGCGATGCGCAGAAGGCGCTGGAGCATGCAATGGCTCTGACGGGCAAGGCCTGCCCGAAGGTGCTGTTCTATCCGCGCCCCCAGACGGGACTTCCTTATATAAAATAAAAAACAGACGGCTCAGCCGTCTGTTTTTGCTTCTTGTCTTTCTATTTCCCCACGCAGAAGCGCTCGAATATTCGGTTCGTGACCTCCTCGCGCACGGTGCGCCCTGTAAGCTCGCCGAGGGCGGCCATGGCGGTCTCGGTCTCGGTGAGGACTATGTCGGGCGTGCAGCCCGAGCGCATCGCGTCGTCGGCAGCCTTCATAGATTCAAGCGCGCGTGAAACGGCGTCAAACTGCCGGGCATTCGTCAGTATCTCGCCGGCAGGCGCGACCGGCATGGGAAACAGCGCGCGCACCGTGTCCTCGAGCTTATCAAGCCCCTCGCCGGTGACGGAGCTTATCTCAATGACCGGCAGTGTCGTTTCGGGCATTTTGCTCAAACTGCCAAGGTCATGTTTGGATAAAATGACGATGCCGTGCGGCGCGCGCTCGGCGCATTTTATAAGCTCAAGATCTTCACACGTTATCTCGCGGTGTCCGTCGATGACGGCGAGAACAAGCTCTGCCTGCTCCATTGCGCGGCGCGAGCGCGTTACGCCCATGCGCTCTATCTCATCGTCGGTCTCACGTATGCCGGCTGTGTCGGTCAAACGAAGCAGTACGCCGCCGAGACGCAGCTTTTCCTCGATCGTGTCGCGCGTCGTGCCGGGGATATCGGTGACTATGGCGCGGTCATAGCCCAGAACGGCGTTCAAAAGCGAGCTTTTTCCGGCGTTGGGCCGCCCGACTATCGCGGCCGGAACGCCCGAGTGCAGAAGCTTTCCGCTGTCATAGCTTGCGCGAAGGCTTTCAAGCACTGCCGTGCAGCGCTCTATATCCGATTCGTATCGCGCAAGGGTGAAGTCCTCGATATCCTCGTCGGGATAGTCGAGCACCGCGTGATAGTGCGAGCTTATGTCGGTGAGCGCACCGTATATTTCATCGATGCGTCGCGATATCGCTCCGCCGAGCTGACCGGCAGCGTTGCGCGCGGCCTCGGCGGTTTCGGCGTCGATGATATCCGCGACTGCCTCCGCGCCGGAAAGATCCATGCGGCCGTTAAGAAAAGCGCGCTTTGTAAACTCGCCGGGCAGAGCCTGCCTTGCGCCGAGGCTGAATGCCGCCTCAAGCACCGCACGCAGAACGACGGGCGAGCCGTGGCACTGAAATTCGGCGGTGTCCTCGCCGGTGTAGCTGTTCGGGGCGCGGCTTATCGTGCAAAGGCAGATATCAAGAAGCCGACTCTGCTCGTCGCAGAGCTTTCCGTAGATGAGCTTTCTGTCCTCGCAGTCGGCCATTTTGCGCCCCGACACGGGCGAAAAGAGCCTGTCTGCGATATCGATCGCGTTGCCGCCGGACATGCGGACGATGCCTATCGCGCAGACCTGAGTGCCGGTGGAGACGGCGGCTATCGTGTCTGACATGTGTTGTCCCTCCAAAGAAAAATGCCGACCTTTGGCCGGCATTTCAAGTCGTTTGCTTATTTGTTCATTCTTGCAGCTCTTGCGGCCTTCTCGTCGTTATCCTCGGAGATGTAGTAGCTCAGCGACAGCAGAGAGTCGGAGAAATGGATGTTCTCAACGATGGTGCTGCTCTCGGGAGCGGTCAGCTCGACGTTGGTGAAGTTCCAGATCGCGTTCACGCCGTGCGAGGTGAGAAGCTCGGTAGTCTGAACTGCGTGAGCCTTCGGAACACACAGGACAGCGGCATCGACCTTGTTTTCGGAAAGATACTGCGGCAGGGTGGCCATGTCGTGGATCTTCACGCCCTCGTAATCGGTTCCGATAAGCTGCGGCTTAACGTCGAACGCGGCCTTGAGGTCAAAGCCCCAGGTCTTGAATGAGAAGTTGCACAGAAGTGCCTGACCGAGGTTACCGACGCCGATGAGGATGGCGCTGTAGCCCCTGTCCATGCCGAGGATGGATGCGATCTCAGCGCGAAGTGCGGTGACTTTATAACCGTAGCCCTGCTGGCCGAATTCGCCGAAGCAGCTGAAGTCCTGACGGATCTGCGAGGGGGTGAGACCAAGCTGGCGGCCCAGCTCGCCGGATGATATGCGGCTTACGCCTGCATCGGTAAGCTCATCGAGCTTTCTAAGATATCTGGGAAGGCGGCGGATTACGTTATTAGATACTTTTACACGCTTCATATATTTATTCTCCTTAAAAACGCAACAAAGGGGTGTTAATTATTTGATTATTGCATTATATCATAAGATTTTTAAGTTTTCAAGTAGTTATATGTCAGAAAATGTCCGGTTTTTTGCCGAAAATGTGTTGATATTGAATGATTTTCGGATTGATGTTTTGTCGAATGTATGGTATTTTACTATGGATAAAGCTTCGGAGAGTGATCGATAAATGCGAATGAGAAAAAAACCGAATTTGCAGCCGCGCATGGAAAAGTGCGCCGCGGTGCAGATAGCCGAGCCTGCCGCCCTGCGCGGGAAATGGCGTGAGAGCTTTCCCGGAAAAAGCCTGTGGCTCGAGATAGGCTGCGGCAAGGGGCGCTTTATAACCGAGACGGCGGTCGGGAATCCCGGGTATAATTTTATCGCCGTAGAGCTGGTGACCGATGTTATCATGCTCGCTATGGAAAAGGCTATGGCACTCGAGGGCGGCTGCCCGGATAATCTGCGCTTTTATTCGGGAAATGCCGACCGCATCGACGAGCTGTTCTCGGCGCACTCGATAGATCGGATATATCTGAATTTCAGCGACCCGTGGCCTAAGGCGCGTCATGCAAAGCGCCGCCTGACCTATCGCAGCTTTCTCGCACGGTATGCGCGTGTACTGTGCGACGGGGGCGATCTTGCGATAAAGACCGATAACGACGGGCTGTTTGATTTTACGCTTGAAGAGCTTGCGGAGTCGGGCTGGACGGTGCTCGAGCAGACGCGCGACCTGCACGCAAGTCCGTACGCGGAGGGTAATGTGATGACCGAGTATGAGATGGCTTTCTCCGAAAAGGGCAAGAATATCAACTATGTACGCGCTCTGCCGCCGACAGAGCAGACGGAGCATGCCTCATCAGCGCCGCTCGAGCAGACCGAGACGGCTGAAACGGCTGAAGCCGAACTGGCATAGGTCGGGTCTGCTCATGAAGAGCGAATGGTATGACAGACTGTGACGGCTCGTCTGATACGGAAGCGGAATTGAATAAAAATAAATAGGAAAGAAAAGATCCACTTCAGATTTTGCGGCGTTTGCGTTTTTATCTGAGGCGGATCTTTTCTCATAATGTATTTGTCCGTATGATGCATCTGTCCGTACGCGCGGCGTGACGGGCGGTCTGTTACACGGGTACGGAATGTATAGGTATAGAGGTGTAGAGGTGTATAATATGGGCGGGTATGCTGTGCTGCGTACGATACGGCGGTATGACGGTTCGATAACGCCGCTCATACCACCTTTATGGCGAACTGCGGGCAGACGCCTGCGCAGTAGCCGCAGAGCACGCAGCGCGAGGTGTCGCAAAAGGCAACGCCTTCTCTCAGACTCATTGCCCCCTGACCGCAGCGGCGGACGCATCTGCCGCAGCCCTCGCAGTAGTCCTCGACGATCAGGCGGCGCGTGCGGCGGTCGGCGGCTCGGCGAAATTCCGGTGAAAACTCGCCCGTGCGCAGAAAACGCAGATTCTCATCCACCTCTTCGCAGGACTGCATTCCTATTGCAAGAACATCGCCGCAGCCGGAGTCGAGCGCAAATCGCAGAGCAAGCTCGGCGCGGCGGGACGGAGTAGGCTCCTCTCCGTCGCGGTCGCCGATATTTCTTGCTCCGTCGGAGGTGTCGGAGCCGAGCAGATGTCCGCCTCCGTAGACCTTCATCAGCATAGTGCCCATTCCCGCTTTGCGGCAGAGTCGGAGTTCGTGCTCCATTTCATCGCGCGCCATGCGGCGTGTCTCGCGTGCGCTGCCGTGCGTGTCCGCATCCTCGTTCGAGCCTCGGATACCCACACCGTCGCGGTTGAACATGGCAAAAACGACATCAAGCATCGTTCCGTCCGAGAGACGAAAATCCCTCGCGCCGCGAACGGCGGCGGTTGTGTGAGTGGATATTCCGAGCGCGCGTATTACCCCCGCATCGCGGCACTCGCGCAGATATTCGAGCGCCTCCGCATGTCCGCGCAGCGTGTCCGCGCTCTCCTGCTCGTGCAGCATAAAAATATCTATACTATCAGTGCCGAGCCGGGCGAGTGCTTCATCGACCGCCTCGCGGGCAAGCTCGCGGTTGTAGGCATATGTCTTGGAGCAGATTATCGGACGGACCGTGCCGCCCTGCTCGCGATAGAGTCGTATTCCCTCTTTTATATACTCGTAGTTGTCGTAGTACTGCGCCGTGTCTATAAAGTTTATTCCGCTGTGAAGCGCATGTGCGATCACCGCCGCACCCTCACTCGGTGGCAGATCGGCTCCGAGCCGTGATACCGTCAGAGAGCCAAAGCAGATTCGCGATACCTCTATTCCGCACCGTCCGAGTGTTGTATATTCGGTCATTTGTTTTCTCCTGATGTTTTTATGTCGCCGAGCCGTACGCTAAGCCGACCGTGTGACGAAAAACGCGCCCTTTCGCCTTCGGCGAAAAAGCGCGCTTGCTCAAGGCATACCATACGATGCAGAGGTCGGATAGAGCGCTTTGCCGTACCCGATAAGCCTGTCATATACCGAGATAATATTTGATTATGCAGCTGAGCAGCTCATCGCGCTCAACCTTGCGGATCAGACTGCGGGCATTTTTATAGTTTGTGATATAGGTAGGATCCTCGGAGAGAAGATAACCCACCATCTGATTTATCGGATTGTAGCCTTTCTCCACGAGCGCCGCGTATACAGCGTTTATTATACGGCGTACCTCTGCATCGCGATCGTCGGCAATGGAGAAGGTCTGTGTGTTGGTAAAGTCGGCTGCGCCGCTGCGGTTCTGTCTTTCGTTCATGGCTGTATCTCCCCCTTATCGGCTGTGCGATGGTGCCGTGACGATTCACGACCCTTACAGTATAATTATAACACCGAGCGCTCAGTATATCAAGTCTTTTTTGGAATTAGACGTGTAATTTTCGTGTTTTTATCACATTTTTTTGACATTGCGCAGCCAATTATGAAAACCGTGTAACCTTTGGTTTAATTTTACTTGAAAGATAATGTTTGATTCTTGAAAACGGGAGATACTTGGTATATAATATAATCGTCTGCGGAGGCTTATTCCGACAGAGAAAATTATGCGGGGCGGTGAGCATTCTATGAGCGAAAAATCGGCAGTCGGCAGACGCGAGGCCTTGCGCTCGGATATGAGCGAGGCTGAACGCAGAGCGTGCTCGCTTTGCAGCATTGCCGCAGACGATATTGCGCCTCCGCCGCCGAAAGAGAGCATTTTTTCAAAGAATCGCAGACCTGCTCTGCTGCGCAGAATAGTGACAGTCGGTTCTTCGCTTGTATTCGCGGTCTGCCTCGTGTTGCTCGCATATACGTTTTACGACCGCTATCAGGCGCAGCGCGTATACGATGAGCTTGACGGCTTTATGTTCGACGACGGAAGCGACGGTGCCGACACCGACAGCTCCTCTGACTCGTCGCCTATCGCGCTCGCCGCACCGTCCGGCGAGAGCGATCCGTGTAAAACGGCGGACGAGATGCGTTCGTTCCGACGCTCCGGCGATTCATCGGACGGCGAAAACAGCGAGGCATCGCAGTATGTGGCGCTGATGCGTACGAAGATAAGCTCTCTGAAAGCGAGCAATCCGGATGTCGTCGGATATATCTCGGTTCCCGGCACAAAGATAAGCTATCCCATTATGCATACCGACAATAACGAATATTACCTCGACCACGACTATACCGGAGCTTACCGTCTGTCGGGCGCTATCTTCCTCGATTATCGCGATTATCCCGAGGTGGATATCAACGAGAATGCCTGCGTTTACGGGCATAACCTGACGAACGGCAATATGATGAACAATATCACTCTGTTCCTCGATGAGACCTTCTTTAACGAGAATGAGTATGTCGAGGTCATCACCGAGACCGGGCTGTATACCTACCGTATCTTTGCGGTGTATAAGACCGATATGTACAGCGATTATATCACAACGTACTTTGAGTCTCCGGAGGCGGTCGTAGAATTCGCAAAGGCTCAGCAGGAGCGCTCTATGTATCAGCGCGACGGCATCGAATTTGAGTTAGGCAATACAAAGCTGCTGACCCTCTCCACCTGCACGAATATCATTCAGGAGGAGCGCTACACGCTTCAGGCGGTGCTTGTCGGGCATCAGGGCTGACATAACAATGGCAATACTTTCCCTCCGATGCGGGCTTTCAGCCTTGCATCGGAGGTTTTTTGTCAATATGTGCGTGCTTATGCGGGTGTACGGTGCTTTTATATGATGCAGTAGAATGGCGGTCGGTGCGGCTGTGACGAAACGCGGGCGTTTTCCGTCTGCGGGATGCGACGGCACCGGAGGTATTTTTCTCCGAAAAGGGCTTTACTTTTTCTCCGCGGCATTGTATAATATACAGAGATAAAAACGCACACAGCGGCGTGAACAATCATAAAGGAGAGCAAAATGGAAAAGAAGGTACTTGTTGAAACATCTGCGCGTCACGTTCATCTTACCGAGGAGCAGATCGAGGTTTTGTTCGGCAAGGGCGCTAAGCTCACTCACAAGAAGGATCTGAGCCAGCCCGGTCAGTTCGCCTGCGAGGAGAGAGTTACGGTCGTCGGACCGAAGCGTCAGATCGAGAGAGTAATTATCCTCGGGCCGGCAAGAAAGGCAGGTCAGGTAGAGGTTTCCTTTACCGATGCACGCACGCTCGGAATAGATGCGCCCGTTCGCGAGAGCGGCGACGTTGCCGGCACTCCCGGATGCAAGCTGGTCGGTCCCTGCGGCGAGCTTGACCTTGAGGAGGGCGTTATCGTTGCAAAGCGCCATGTTCACCTTGATCCCGCAACTGCAGAGCAGTTCGGCGTTAAGGACAAGCAGATAGTATCGCTCCGCATAGACAACGGTCTCGGCAGAACCACCGTTTTCGGCGACCTTGTTGTCCGCGTAAATCCGAATTTTGCACCCGCAGTACATCTCGATACCGACGAGTCGAATGCTGCCTGCGCTTTCGGCAAGTGCTACGGCGAGATAATCGACTGATCGACCGGCAGTGATAAAAACAACTTAAAACGGTTAGAAATAAAAATCGCACGGCAGACGCTGCGTGCTCCGAGCTTTTCGGGGCGCGGCGCTTGCCGTGCTTTTTTGCGTTTGTATTCGTGTGATTTTATACAGCTGCACAGTGCAACACTGCGCAGTGCGATTTTTGCGCAAAGCAATTTTGCGCAGTACAATTTTGCACAGTGGATTTTGAGTAATGTAATTTTGCGCAGTGCGCTTTTGTACGGTGCGATTTCGTACGATACGGTTTTATACGATGCGCGCTAACGCTTCGACAAAAGCCGCCATGTTCGGCGCGGATGCCAACTATATGGTTTTACACGATTCGCGTAATGCTTCTGCGCGCCGACGTGCGTTCCCTTGCACTGCCGCGGGCAGCTTTGCGTGCGTTGCTCGGCTTTTTTATCTTTCGCTCTTTTCGCCGAGCGCCGCACCGATAACCGTCGCGTATGCCGAGCGCTCGGGTATTATAAAGTTCAACCCGACCA
>ENA-ORRN01002853-ORRN01002853.1-human-gut-metagenome-genome-assembly--contig:-NODE-2853-length-10521-cov-5.251672_pt1 | contig 10521 bp, 7 predicted proteins | sample MGYA00242174_ERZ509132 | MGnify/ENA primary metagenome ERZ509132 (study PRJEB26280, sample SAMEA2338671) | human gut metagenome | biome: human gut; feature: human-associated habitat; material: faeces...
TCCTTTTTTGATACCTCAGCGGTACATCTGGGTAAAAAAGAAAGCCCTTTCGGGCTTTCTTTTTTTGCTCTCAGTGACGCTTTTTAGCAGTCCAGGCCATGCCGGTAACGCTGAGAACAGCGGTCACTGCGTAGATACCCACGCCCGCGTCGAAGGTCTTGGGGCTGCCCTTGGTGTCGTCGGCCTTGGTGTCGGTGGTGGGGTGGTAGTAGTAGTGGGGCGGCTGCTCAGGGGTGGGGTCGGGAACCACCTCTTCTATGATGGGATTATCGTTGGTATAGATCAGCAGGGCCTTGCACGGCGCGTTGATCTGGTCCAGCGTTGCCGTGGAGGTATTGTTGCTGCCGAAGGTCAGCTTGTTCTGTGCAGGTGCCGTTGCCGCGGGAGTCTCGGTAGTCTGATAGTTGCCCACGATGCCCGCCGCAAACGTAGTAGCGGAGAAGGAGGTCGCCGTATTCTTGTTGTTCATAATGACCGCGGAATTGTACACTGTTCCCACGATACCACCGGCATCGTTGCCTCCGGCCACGCTGCCGGAGTTCTTATTGCCGGTCACAGAAATAATGTCAGACACTTTATACGCGCTGGCTTCTCTTGTACCATGATACCGCAGCCAACCGATGATACCGCCCGCGCCATAGGTATTCTCCCCACTAGTATATGTAACGGCGCCGCTGTTGGTGTTATTGGTCACAGAGCCGTAGGACTTCTGCTCACCCACGATGCCGCCAACCTCCGTACCTTTTACCGGAGCCGTGTTGGTATTCCCGGACACATTTGCAGCGGACAGACCAACGATACCGCCCGCGCCCACACTGCTAGATGTCACCTCACCGTTATTCGCACAGTTGGTGATGTACATCTGCTTACCTTCCTCAGTATAATACGCCGCGCCAACAATGCCGCCTACGTTATATACACTTCCGGTAACTGTCGCCGCGTTGGTGCAATTCAAGGCAGAGCCATCGGCGATAATGCTGCCGACCACACCGCCAACGCGCTTGGCGCCGCTGACTGAACCGCTCAGCACCTGCACCCCGGATACGGTGCCGCCATTGATGATACGGCCCACTGCCGTGCCCACATCATTCTTGCCGGTGACGGACACACTGGCGAACTTCACATTCTTGACCGTACCGCCATCCAGCATACCGATAAAGCCCATATACTCATTGTCGCTGGTGGGGATGTTCAGTCCGGTGATGGTATAGCCCTTACCGTCAAAGGTGCCCTTAAACGGCTCGGTCTCAGTACCTACCGTCGTCCAATTGCCGGTAAGTGTAACATTTTTCAGCAGTTCCACCGTGCCGCCATCCTTGGCCGCGTTCAGTGCCTCCGCCAAAGATGAATACTGTGTAGTCGTGTTGCCCTTCGTGGTCTGCGCCACATTTTCGACTTCACTAGCCCACGAAATGGTGGTGACGCCAAGGGCCATGACCAACGCCAGAATGGTTGCTACCAATTTTTTCATGTCTCAAACCCCGTTTGTTTTAGATTTCCGCAGATGCGTTCGTTTTAATTTTCATTAAAACGTAAATGCAGAGGTACCTCTGCGGATAGTCAGATTATAGCACAGTCTCACCGTTTGTCCAGCCTTTTTATGGAAATTTTACATATTTTTTCTGTTACAGGGAATGGAAAACGGGAGAATTTGACAGAAAATGGAAATTGGTGGCCGCTGCGGCGCATGAACTGCCGGGCGCTGTGGTAGATCGTCAGGGCGCGGGGAATGTCGAAGCTTGTCGCAGGTCGGATCATATCAGTTTTTCAGGCTTTGCAGCGGGGCGGGGATACGGCCGCCGCGGGCGATGAAGTCGGCGCTGGAGGCCTCGTGGACGGGCATCAGGGGCGCGCTGCCCAGCAGGCCGCCCATCTCCACGGTGTCGCCCACGTCCGCGCCCTCCACGGGGATGATGCGGACGGCGGTGGTCTTGCTGTTCACCATGCCGATGGCGGCTTCGTCCGCAATGAGGGCGCTGATGACGGCCGGGGTGGTATCGCCCGGGATGATGACCATGTCGATGCCCACCGAGCAGACGGCGGTCATGGCCTCGAGCTTCTCGATAGAGAGCGAGCCTTCGCGAACGGCGTTTATCATGCCGCTGTCCTCGGATACCGGAATGAATGCGCCGGAAAGACCGCCGACATGAGAGGATGCCATGGTACCGCCCTTCTTGACTGCGTCGTTGAGCATCGCGAGAGCCGCGGTCGTACCGTGACAGCCCGTGCATTCAAGACCCATTTCCTCAAGAATCTCGGCGACCGAATCACCGATAGCCGGAGTGGGAGCGAGTGAGAGGTCGACGATGCCGAACGGGGCATTCAAGCGGCGGGAAGCCTCATAAGCGGTAAGCTGACCCATACGCGTAATCTTGAATGCGGTCTTTTTGATAACGTCAGCAAGCTCGTCGAGCGGGCAGTCACCTGCGCGGCGAATGGCACTCGCCACAACGCCGGGACCCGAAACGCCGACATTGATAACACGGTCCGGCTCGCTTACACCGTGGAATGCGCCTGCCATAAAGGGGTTATCCTCGGGAACATTCGAAAATACAACAAGCTTTGCACAGCCTATCGCATCGCGGTCGGCTGTCAGCTCTGCCGCGCGGCGTACCGTGCTGCCCATCAGCTTTACGGCATCCATATTAATGCCCGCCTTGGTGGACGCTACATTTACCGATGAGCAGACCATCTCTGTGGAGGCGAGCGCCTCAGGAATAGCCTCAATAAGATTGCGGTCGCCGACGGTCATACCCTTTTGCACGAGCGCACCGAAGCCGCCGATAAAGTTTATGCCGAGCGTCTGAGCCGCACGGTCGAGCGCTTTTGCCGCAAGAACAAAGCCGTCGGGCTTGAGCGCACCGCCCGCAATGGAGATTGGGGTCACCGAAACGCGCTTGTTGATTATCGGAATGCCGTATTCCTTTTCTATCTCCATGCAGACCGGGACAAGACGCTCTGCGCTGCGAGTTACCTTGTCATAGATAAGGTCTGCAAAGCGCTTCGAATCATCCGAGCAGCAGTCGAGCAGGGAAATGCCCATTGTGACGGTACGTATATCGAGGTTTTCCTCGCGTATCATATTAATAGTTTCGAGGATATCCCCCGTGTTTATCATAGTTGACATCGCGCACCTCGATCAAATTCTGTGCATGGCGGAGAACAGCTCCTCATGCATGGTATGTATTTCGAGCGAGTTTTCATGACCGAGCGCGGTCATACGGTCGACAAAGTCGGAGAACGGGATGCTCAGCTTGTCGATGTCGGTAAGCATGATCATTGCGAACAAATCTCCGAGGACGCTCTGCGTTATGTCGATTATATTTACGCCGTTTGCGGCACATTCCGCGCTGACCTTGGCGATGATGCCGCTCGCGTCGCGACCGGTTACGGTGATAACAGCCTTCATAAGTAAATAACCTCCGATTCTCCGGATGCTGCCGGAGCTGAATTGTAGTGTTCTTCGGGTAGTCCCCCGAGCAATAGTATTATTAATATATAATTATACATTAAAGCGGAGACATTATCAAGTGGTTGCACGGTTATTTTTTTCAAAAATCGGCAAAAGAAATACTCAGAGCCGCATATTCGCCGCGATGTAAACAATTTGTTCACATTTAAAATACATAATCAAACAATCATATCATAAAATGGATATACGGCGATATAATCGCCTGTTTTTCACATTTTTTCGCATTGTGCATAACGTAGAAATTGCAGGATTAATTTTGTCAAAAATGACACAAAAAATGCGACCGATTACCTGATACAAGAATCAAAACAAAATCCATAAAATGGACACATTTATGATAAAAAGCACCGAGTTTATCATCTCGCGTGAGTATTAGGTCGAAAAACACACGGCCATATCGGGGCTTTTTCGTCGCCCGGAGACTTTTTTGCCGACCGTCCGCGGGTACTCGACAGAGCGTGTCTGCACGGGTGTGCCGAACTCGGAAAAAAACGGATGAGGGCATGTCGCGGAGTATGGCTGTGCATGAAAAATCTGTTCATAAATCGGTGCTTGACTTTTGTGTATATATATGATATCATTTTAAAAGCAATTTTTCTGCGCATATGACATGCTATGCGCACACACCGCAAGTGTGAAATGGAACTGGAGGAATCAATTTTCATGAAGAAATCGCACGTTTTCAAAGCGCTTTCTGCTTTTCTCCTTGCCGCGACTATCACCGGTACGTTTGTGCCGGTCTTTGCGGCGGGCGAGGATACGCAGAAGGGGTCGAACGGGGTCGATCTTACAAGTGTAACCCCGGCGGCGGACGATTCCGCTGTCGGTGAGAGCACGAGAGGGTCGAACGGCCTCGGCGAGCGCACCGCTGCCGAGATCATGACCCTTGTCGACACCGACTCATACATGAATTACAGTGAGCGCAATGCATCCAAGCCGAAAGCGAAGCAGACCGTTGTCATTCAGGGCTCGGATTACGACGCGGAGAGCACCACCGCGGCGGTTGAGGTTTATTCCGATTATGAGGGACGTTCCAACTGTCTCTATACTCCCGAGACCGAGACGGTCACATGGAAGTTTACCGTGCCCGAGACCGGCAAGTATGCGATAAAGCTCAACTATTATACAGTCAAGGCTACTAATACCACGGTGGAGCGCATGCTCTTCATCGACGGTAAGCTGCCGTTCTCCGAGACCCGTTATCTCTACTTCCCGAGAACTTGGGAGTATGAGTACGTGTACGACGATGACGGAAATAGAACCTTCGACCACGATATGAACGGAAACGATATCCGTCCCGTAAGAAACGAGGTATTCCAGTGGAGAGAGTATTATCTCCGTGACTGGGTCGGCTTTACGATGGAACCGTTCGAGTTCTACCTTGAGGCAGGCGAGCATGAGCTTACCTTTGAGGCGAACCGCGAGCCGATGATCATCGACACGATCACCCTCTATCCCTACATTGAGGCTTCCGATTATAACGAGGTTGCTCAGGGATGGGTAAACGACGGACTCAAGCTCGTTCATCTCGACGAGCCTATCAAGGTTCAGGCAGAGCAGCCTACGACCATCTCGATGCAGAGTATGTTTCCGGCGAACGACCGTACCTCCGCGCTCACCGAGCCGCAGGACCCGTCGCGTATCCGTTACAACGTGCTTGACTATGCAAACTGCAATATGTTCGCCACCTACAAGGTGACGGTTCCGGAAGACGGCCTCTACCGTATCGCTGTCAGATACCGTCAGAACGCCCTTATCGGAATGTTCTCCTCCAGACGTATATATATAAATGATGAAGTTCAGTTTTCGGAGGCGGAGCGGATCCGCTTCGTATATAATACCGGCTTCCAGTCCGAGGTGCTCGGAAACGAAGAACGCGAATTTGTCTTCCATTTTAATAAAGGCGAGAATACAGTGACCTTTGAGGCGGTTCTCGGAGATATGATCGAGTATGTCTACAAGATCCGCGGAATGGTCGATGAGCTGTATGAAGCATATCAGCTGTTACTCATGATCACCGGTCCTAACCCCGATGCAAACCGTGACTACGGCTTCAGCCGTATAGCCGGCTCTGCTATACTTACTATCGCAAAGGCATCAAAGGAGCTGTATGCCATTGTCGATGAGCTCGTCGCTATAACCGGCGAGAAGGGCGACCAGGTCAATACGCTCGAGACGGCGGCGCTGCTCTTCAAGCAGATGTCGCAGGATGAGTACAAGATCGCGGGTAACTTCGTATCATTCAAAAACTACATCGTCATGCTTTCCAACTGGATGTACACCTCACTGTCTCAGCCGATAAAGCTCGACTACTTTGAGATACTCGGAGATGAGGGCGTTGCTCCGCAGGCAGTCGCTTCCTTTAACCAGTCTGCATGGTTTGAGGTCAAGGCGTTCGTTATGTCCTTCTTCATGGATTATACGACGATAGGCTTCAAGGCAGAGAGCGACGATGAGGTCTATGACGACTATATCACGATGTGGGCGACGAGCGACCGCGAGACGATGCTTATCAACCGACGCATAATCGACTCGAACTTCACACCGCAATATAATATAGGATTGACGATCAAGGTCATAAATGCCGGACTCGAGCAGGCGATACTCGCCGGTATCGGTCCCGATATCTCGGATATGACCACGACGAACGCCATAACATGGGGACTTCGTACGGCGGTCGAAAAGCTCAACGATACAAACGATCCTTCGGTTGGCTTTGAGGGCTTCGACGAGGCGTGCGAGGATATAGATCCGGCCGCGCTCAAGACGTGTACGCTTTACGGCGTGACCTATGCGCTGCCTAAGACGATGGACTTCCCGATGATGTTCTACCGCCTCGATATCCTTGCCGAGCTCGGACTCGAGATCCCGGAGACGTGGGATGAGCTGTACGACATGATGAGCGTTCTTCAGAACAAGAAGCTCGAGGTTGGACTTCCCGTCGGACTTCCCGGACTTCAGGTATTCCTCTATCAGCAGGGCATTGACCTTTATACCGACGACGGTTGGCGAACAAACCTCGATTCTCATGAGGCGCTCTCCGCTTTCGATACATACGCAGGCTTCTTCCGCAAGTACTCGAGTCCCGTTGCGTGGGATACTTCACGTTTCCGTACCGGAGAGATCCCGGTCATGATGTCGAGCAACGGTGTTGCGGCTACTGCAAACCAGAGCGCGGTCAGCTTCTATAATGAGCTGATGAACTATGTCGAACTCCGCGGACTGTGGGAGATAGCTCCGATGCTTGCAACTGTTGTCGAGAATGACGACGGAACTCTTTCGCAGAACTGGTCGAGCGTTGTGCTTGTCACCGGTATGATAATCCCGCGCGGCTCGAACAACCCCGAGTCGAGCTGGAAGTACCTCAAGTGGTACGTATCGAGCGATACTCAGGAGCGTATGCGTAACGAGACCATCGCGGTTTCACCTCTGCCTACGACCAAGTATAATACGGCAAACACCAAGGTGTTCCTCAATCAGCCGTGGACCGCGAGTGAGTATGCCGCAGTCTCGAAGCAGATGAAGCAGCTCTGCGGTATCACCGAGTATCCCGGACACTACATCGTTCCTACATATGTTAAGAACGCATTTATGGACGTGTACAACAGCGGTGCTGATGCATCTAACGCGATGCTTGACCGTATCTACGATATAAACCGTGAGATTTCACGTAAGCGTCAGGAGTTCGGTATGGATGCTTACGATATCTCGTATTCCGGCGTTGATTACACCAAAAAGACCGGCTCCGAGACCACGGACGGCGAGTAATTACCGACAGAATAAAAGCTCTCCTGCCGCAGGGCGGGAGAGCGTACGAGATATTCAGACTTAAACAGAGAGGTTTTTCCGATGACAGAACAAGTTGCAGTCAAGGGTCAGCAGCCTGCTGAGGAAAAGAAAGAGAAAACGAAAAAGGAAATGACTCGTTTTCAGTGGACATGGCACGAAATGAAGCGCCAGAAGGTCGGCTATTACATGGTAATACCGTTCTTGATCATGTTCATCTGCTTTACGGTCATCCCTGTCCTGCTTTCGATTCTGCTCAGCTTTACTTCCTTTAATATGCTGCAGATGCCCAAGTTTATATTCCTTGATAACTATTTACGCATGTTTCTCGATGACGACCTGTTTATAACTGCGTTTAAGAACACGCTGATATTTGCGGTCGCAACGGGACCTACCTCGTATATACTTTCCTTCCTTGTTGCATGGTTCATTAATGAGCTGTCTCCGAGAATGAGAGCATTCGTAACGGTTATCTTCTACTCCCCCTCCATTGCCGGCTCTGCTTACGTTGTTTGGCAGGTTATCTTCAGAGAGGATATCTACGGCTATGTCAATGGTTGGCTGATGAAGATGGGCTTCATTTCATCACCTATCGCATTCTTCTCGAACGCATCCTATGTTGTTCCGATAGTCATCATAGTTTCGCTGTGGTCGAGTCTCGGAACCGCATTCCTTGCATTTATCGCAGGTCTGCAGGGCGTTGACCGCCATCTCTACGAGGCAGGCGCGGTCGACGGTATCAAGAACCGTTGGCAGGAGCTGTGGTACATTACTCTGCCGAGTATGAAGAGCATGCTGATGTTCGGTGCGGTCCAGGCAATAACCGGAGCCTTCGGCTTCGGAGCGATAGTCGATGCACTGTGCGGTAACCCGTCGGTCGACTACTGCGCGTGGACGCTTACGCACCATCTTAACGAGTACATGACAACAAGATTTGAGTTCGGATATGCTTCTGCGATTTCGCTTGTGCTGTTCCTGCTCTGCTTCGGATCGAATATTGCGGTCCAGAAATTCCTTTCAAAGGTGGGACAGTGACATGAAGAAGACGAAAAAGCTCAGAACAAGAAAGCACGCCGTTGTCCTTAACCGAAGCGCAGGCGGCGACGCAGGCATTACCATACTGCTTGTAATTCTCGGCATATTCATGTTTCTGCCGATGTGGTTTACCCTTGTAAACTCTCTCAAGCCTCTCGGCGAGATGAGCCTTACTCCTCCGCGTTTCTACGTAATAAAGCCGACGCTCAAGAATTTCGCCGATCTGTTTACGAACATCAACGCGACATGGGTGCCTATCTCCCGTTATCTCTTTAATACCATTTTTATTTCGGTAGGAGCAACGGTCGGATGCCTTGTGCTCGGTTCTATGAGTGCATATTCCATATCGAAGATACGCTTCCCGGGCTATAAGATAGTAATGAACATCATCGTATATTCGCTGATGATCTCCTCTACCATCTCGAGTCTTACAAACTTTATCGTATATGTTGCACTCGGATGGCTTAATACCTACACGATTTCCATCGTGCCGATTTGGGCATCTACCCTCGGACTTTACCTGATGAAGCAGTTCATAGACAGCAATGTTTCCGACGAGATGATCGAGGCTGCCCGTATCGACGGTGCTAACGAGATGTACATCTACTCGCGCATAGTTATGCCGCTTGTAAAGCCCGCATGGCTGACGCTTATCATCACAACATTCCAGAACGTGTGGAACAGCGGCGCTTCTCCCTATGTATGGAGTGAGCAGCTAAAGACCTTTAACAGCGCGGTCGCAACCATTTCTACGGTTTCGACCGGTGCCGGCTCCGCTGCCGCGGTGCTGACAATGGCTGTGCCGATCATAATATTCATCGTATCTCAGGCTCAGATCGTTGAGACGATGGGATCCTCGGGAATGAAGGACTGAGAAAGGAAGGCACTCAATGCAGAAGAAAAAGAAAATAAGAGTCGCCTTTCTTATGCTGGCGATACTGATGCTTGTAACATCGGTTCTTCCGGTGTTTGCGGCATCATCCTATCAGACTTATACCTACACAACATTCGGTATTTCCGCACCCTCGCCGGATGCATATACCCCGTATAAGACTTACCACGCCAAGGATATAGGCCTTGCCGGTGCTAACCTCGATAATCTTACCGATATCGAGGTGGATGATAAGAATAATGTATATCTCGCCGATCCCGGCAATAACAGAATTCTTATCCTTGACCCCTACCTCCAGTACAAGTCTGCTATTCAGACCTTCGTAAACGAGGAGGGTATTCGCGATAAGCTCGCAGAGCCGAACGGTGTCTTTGTCACCGCAGAGAAGATATTCGTTGCCGATACGAACAACAGCCGTATAGTTGTTTTCGACCGAAACGGAAAATACTTTTCTTTCGCTCTGGGCTGAAGCAGTCGGCGAAAATGCCGGAATGCACAGGAGCGTCAGCAAAAGGGGCCGGAGCATCTTTGTGGCCCAAGTTTTAAAGTCCGGTTTTTTCTTCATATATTTGTAAAGTTATTTGATGGTTTACCTGTTACCGTAATGTCAAATGACGCAGGGCAGGAGGTTTTAGCGGATCGCCTGCCTTGTTTGAGGGGGGGGGCTTCATCGTATTATTATCATAGGCAATTCAGGTTTTTCGGTTAGACTTAGGTCGGTTATCGGTGTAGCATATAGGTGCGTTTTTCGCTGTCCCACGTGTACTGAATTTGGGTGGTGTTACAGATTACATCGAGTACGCGAATGAGTTCGTCTTTGAGGATGAGCTCTCCGGAGCAGGTGAGCACTGACGTCGAGGGATCGGCCACGATGTTGATGTTGTAGTATTTGGAGAGCCGTTTGACGATGGTGGCGATCTTTTCGTTGCGGAACTTGTAGTTGCCGTCTTTCCAGGAGACGTACTCCTCCACGTTGACCGCCGTGATGTAGTCGTGCTCCCCGGACGAGAAATACATTTGGTTCGGGGCGAGTTCCGATTTGCGGCCTTTGGCATTGGTCACGGCGACCTTTCCGCCTACCAGCACCACCGACAACTCCTCTTCCTTTTCATAGGCGTTGACATTGAGGGTGGTTCCCAGAACCTCGATACCCGCGCGTTTGGTCTTGATCACGAACGGCCATGCCGGGTTATGGGCGATTTCGCCGTACACCTCTCCGTCGACGTAGATTTCCCTCCGGTCGCCGGCGAACTTTTCAGGGTAGATCACTTTCGTTCCGGCATTTATCCACAGCCGGCTGCTGTCGGCGAGGATCAGTGTCGAACGTTTGCCGTAG
>ENA-ORRN01002854-ORRN01002854.1-human-gut-metagenome-genome-assembly--contig:-NODE-2854-length-10517-cov-2.393328_pt1 | contig 10517 bp, 9 predicted proteins | sample MGYA00242174_ERZ509132 | MGnify/ENA primary metagenome ERZ509132 (study PRJEB26280, sample SAMEA2338671) | human gut metagenome | biome: human gut; feature: human-associated habitat; material: faeces...
GAAATAAGAGAGCAAATAGAACGTTGTTATAAGAAAACAGTGATGGTTGACTTTATGTAAACTATCACTGTTTTTCTATGCTGAAATTATATGGAAAAAGTTGTGTTCATATGGATTACCGTTCACCGGCTGTGTCCAGACCCATCGCCCATTTTCCGTTGGTGAAATCCGGAATATCAACGACAGCGCCGCCCTTGGCTACAGACATCTCGGACAGGGCAGTGATCGCCATCCAGGAAGCTGCATCGTAGACATCTACCGGCATCGGGCTGTCTTCACGCAGACACTGGAAGAACTGTTCGAATTCGAGCCAGTCCATGCCGCCGTGGCTGCCCTGTACGCCTTCTTCGAGGAATTTTTTCCAGATCGGATGATCGTAGGTTTCGGCGTAGGTATCAGCGTTTCCGCTGCACTCTTTTCTCCAGTCAAAATCGTGATCGCGGTCTTCTTTGCGGTCGATGAAGACAGAATCGGTGGCTTCTTCGTACATGCCTTTGGTTCCGCGGACAGTGAAGTTACGGCTGTAGTATCTTGGCAGGGTGGTGTCGAGTGTCAGCTGGATGGTTTCTCCGTTTGCACAGCGGATCATCGTGGTGATGATATCACCCTGAGCAAAATGCGCCTGTTTCAGTTCCTCGTCATCGCTCTTATTCCGCAGGATGAACTCGTGGAGCCCTGCAGATTTGGAAGCGAAGGAAGACAGGGTCAGCATCCGATTTCCGTGGTTGATGTTCAGGATCTTGGCGATCGGTCCCAGATCGTGGGTTGGATAGTTTTCACAGTTTCTGGACAGATAGTTTCTCAGACGGTAATGTCTGTTTTCTTTTCCGAAAGCGATTTCGTCTCTCAGATCATGCTGATATCCACCGGCGCAGTGAACGACCTCACCGAGAACACCCTGATCTACCATATTTAACACCATCAGTTCCCGGCGGCCGAAGCAGCAGTTTTCCAGGAACATAAACGGTGTTTTAGTTTTCTCATAAGCGTCTACCAGTTTGTAGCAGTCTTCCAGAGAATAAGCACCGCCGACTTCCATGGCTACGGCTTTGCCGGCATACATGGCTGCCAGAGCGATCTCCACATGAGATTCCCAGGCGGTTGCGATGATGATGGTATTTACCTCTTCATTTGCGATAATGTCTTTGTAATCGGTAGATACAAAAGGTGTCGGCTGACCGGCAGCTTCCACGATTTTTGCACCTTCCTGTGCACGGTCTTCGTAACTGTCGCAGACAGCAGCAACCTGTTCTTTCTGAGCCAGAACGATATTTTCCAGCAGATCTTTTCCACGGCATCCAAGACCGATATATCCGATTTTAATGTTTTCCATCAGAGTTTCTCCTTTATGTGTTTTTTTTAAGTATTCTGAGATTTATTATACACGGATGCCGGAAATTGACAAGGAAAGTAGAATCTAAATCCTGTGAAAAATTGCTTGTGTATTGTGCAGAAAATTTCTATAATAAAAGAAGAATTGTCCGGAAAACAGCGGATATTTTGAGGGGTATGCAAGAACAAACATAATGTAAAGGAGATAATGAATTATGAAATTTACCAATGGTTACTGGATGCTTCGTGATGAGATGCGGGCAGCCTATGCAGTTGAGTATGGAAGCCACCGGGTATACGGACAGGAACTGACGATGTATCTGCCGTGTTCCCATATCGTAGACCGGGGAAGCTGCCTGAATATTCCGCTTCTGACGGTGACACTGTCGAGTCCGATGGACGGTGTGATCAAGGTGTCCGCGGTGCATCATGACGGAGCCGTATATAACGGACCGTTTGCAAAAATTTATACCGGGGATGCCCATGTGCAGATCGAGGAGAGTGAAGACCAGCTGATCTATCAGACCGGTTCTCTGAAAGCGGTGATCGATAAAGCACCAAACGGGTATAAGATGGCATTTTACGAGGGCGATACCTTCCTCACGGAGTCGAGTTTCCGGAATCTCTCCTATATGCAGAACACAAAAACCGGGAAAAATTACATGCTGGAGCAGATGTTCCTGGATGTGGATGAATACGTCTACGGACTTGGCGAGCGTTTCACACCATTTGTAAAAAATGGACAGATGGTGGAGATGTGGAACGAGGACGGCGGAACTGCCAGCGAGATCGCCTATAAAAATATCCCGTTCTATGTGACGAACAAAGGGTACGGTATTCTGGTAGACAACCCAGAGAGCTTCCCTTTGCGGCTATGGAATCAACCATTTTCTTGACAACCGGTCTTTCCTTGATCAGCTCTTTAAATTCGTCAAACACAATCAGAAGCCTTGGTACAGCTTCCTGAAATTCTCCCTTGTGATGCCCTTTTATGTACTCCTTGATATCCTTGGCACCTACCGAAGCAAAAATGTCTTCTCTTCGCCGCAGTTCGTACTCCAGAGATTGCATACATCTGTCAATGCCGCTGCCAACATCTGTAATAATCCCACAAACATGTGGCAGTTCTTCAAGAGCATATGCCGTACTCCCGCCTTTATAATCAATCACTACAAATGAAACATCTTCCGGATGATAATTGCAGGCAATGGACAAAAGCCATGAAATAAGCAGTTCACTCTTTCCTGATCCTGTCATACCTGCCACAAGCCCATGCGAGCAGTGTCTGTGAAGGGATAAGGAAAACAGCTTGCCACCCTCTCCTTCTCCTAAAGGTGCCGTGATATTCACAGCACTGTCATTCTTTTTCCATCTCTCCAGTACGTTCAGATCCCGCACCCTGTTTACATCCATGCATTGCAGGAAGGTAAGCGAAGATGGAATCTGTCCCCTGGCAGCGGCATCTTCAGCCTCGATCGCCGACATCTGTCTGCAAAACACGTCAAACTTTCTCTGCGGAATCGGCGGATCCATAGTAAACCACATTTTTTCATCTGCTCTGTATTTGTAAAAAGCAGTAGCCGTCCTGTCATCATAAGGATCGTCTACATTTACGATATACTGACAAAAGTTCGGCAGATAATACTGTTCATCATATAAAAAGATTGTTGAGATACCCATGGCCGGATCATTTTCGGAAATCATAGGCAGAAAACACTCCGTTTTTTTCCTGGAAGCAAAAAGAAAAATATAATGTGGAACCGGACTCATCCCGTTTTTCCATTTTGCCTGAAAATCCGGATCTTTTCGTTCCGCAAGGATACTGTTTACTTTTTCTCGGAATTTCGCATAAGAATCCACATGGTCTTTTTCTCCGCTTAGTGTGGCGCTCTCAAAAGATTCTGCAGTAAGTGGATCAAAACTCAAGTATCTCGTCTGTAATTCATCATCCCAGATATGCGGAAGCCAGCGCATAGATTTCCATTCTTCCTCTTCTTCCGGATCAAAAACGCCTACGATACGAACGTCTCTGAAGAAGTGCAGTGTGGAAAGTGAAACCAGCAGATTCTTCAGTAAGTCTGTTACCTTGCGTCTGTTTCCGATCACACCCACAGAACTATACTTTAGGAGATCCAGTCTGGCAGGAACATCATCTACCAGATGCGTCTCCTGTATAATCCGATCCGTTAACTCCTCCAGTTCATCCCTTTCCATATGAAAATCGTTGACATCCGTAGGAGGCTTTACCTCTACGCAAAGAGGGGCATACCCGGCTCCCATCCTGACTTGTAAAAAGTCTGAATCTGTCGCTGTTCTCTCCCATAAAGAAGTCGACATCTTATTTAAAATTGTTTCACAGATTTCCGGCGCAGGATTCTCCTGATTCGTGATTTCTCTTTGCTTTTCTCCAATGGCACGAATATGTGCTTTTTCTCCGGCAATATAGTCCGCATATTTCCGGAAGCGTTCTTCTTCTTCAACCATAAGCATCTTACGTGCTTTTTTATTACTGTTTCCAATCAGACTCCCAACAGGAGAAATCATCATCGCCGCGCGCATAGCAAGCATAGCAGGAGAAAAAGTCGACATGGCAATGGATGCTCCCGCCATGGCACCGCTGCTTAAAAGTGGCAAAAAGTTCGCTTTTCTGATAGAAAATTTTTGTGGTTTATTAGGTAAATGCGATAATCTCACCTCATCCACAGGCAAAGACTCTCTGATTCTCGGCGAGCGATGGTATATAGGATATCCTTTCCGCGTAGAGACAATATCCGTCGCCATCCCGGGGTGATTGATCTCCTTCTGATATTTGAATTCCGGTGTTTCATGAAGATTATAAAAATATAGTCTGTTCTCCTTGCAGATCATACGCAGATCACAAATGTCAATTTCATCCCCGGATTTCAGCATTGCTTTTTTCACGGGACTTCCATTCAGATAGGTGCCATATGTACTCTCCAGATCCTCTATTCGAATTCTGCCTTTTTCGGCTGTGATAAGCAGGTGATTTCTGCTCACATAGGACTCATTCAGAACAATATCATTCTTTTTAGATCTTCCAATATGAATCTGACACTCATAAGGAATAGCATATGACTCCGGATATTCTCCTGTATCCCTTGTAAAACTTACTTCTATCTTCGGATATCCGCAAATGTGAACTAATCTGGCTTCTTCGTTAATTTCCTTTACTGACAGAGGGATTGTCTTTGCAGTTAACTTCAATACTTGTTTTTTTTCGTTAAAACACATCCCAAGCTGCCCATCTATACCAAGCTCTGACATCGGAAATAAATCTTTTTTTCCGGATCCAAGGGTATATTTTATTCCGCCTTCTATATTCACTCGATATAAGTATTTTTCAGTTAAAATTGTAACTACATAGTTCATATTGTTCTTTCGATTCCTTCCTGCAGGTACAAGATATCTTCTCTCTGTTGTAACTGTTCAGTACCTTCACAGTTACGTGCCAAAATGCATTTAAAATCACCTTCGGTGATGGCATTTTGGCTTGTATGTCTCGCGGGATACTACCTGCCGAATAGTTATCCGACATCTTTTCATATCAGGTTCAGCAGAACTTCAAGCTTCCTGTTTTTCGGGAACGCCGGTGTTCCATCTTTTTTCATAATTTGCCAAACCATGGAATAGATACCTTCGATCGGTGGAGTTGCAAATTCCACTTTGACGGAGATCCTTTCACCAGGCATAACACGTTTTTTGAATGGTACACATAATTCTCTTTTTGCGTATGAAAAGTTATCCCCATTGATACACTCTAAATAATACTCATTCCATATAGTTGTTCCTGTATTTTCAATGATCCATGTATGCGAATGCAGCTTTCCCGAGATACTTGTGACCGGATGCCGGGGTATTTCTTCTATTACCTTATAATTCCCGCCATTTTTTACCCTGGATATTTTCTCATCTTCCAAATCCAATACCATGAAATGTAATCCTAGTCCTAATCTATCCGGAAAAGCCTCATTACCATTACCATCTTTCATTTTCCAGTTCATAACATAAGTTCCAGGTGTTTCCGGTGCATAAAACGATACACTGGGAGACACCTTATCCCCCGGGTAAACAATTTGGGGGAGATGAAGGATTCTGTTTTTTTCGTCTAATTCAATCACAGACTGGTTGCATTCGTAATAACGATTTTCCCATAAAATATTACCCACATTTTTCATTACCCACGTATGATTTATTATTTCTCCCGGAGATACAATGCCCATATCCGGTGGGTATTCATATTGAAATAAAATGCCGTCTTTCTCTGTTGAACTATTACTATCCTCTTCTTCCTTAAAATGTATATTATGTTCCCGATTATATATATACTGTACATAAATCTGATTAATTTCTTTTGGGAAAATGGCCAAAAGGACATAAAACGTCAGGACGTTTTCCCATTTTGTTTTCAGGCGGTTCGCCTCAGTATCAAACAAATATTTTCTGAGATTTCTGGAAATCTCAACTTCTTCTTCATCTATAATCTGCAAAAATCTGTCATTCATGCACTCTTCAGAAATCTGACCGGATAAAAGAGTCTTCGCTTTTCCTTCTATTCTTGAAATAGTCCATGGATGTTCAAACAAATATGTACGCAATTCTGCAATATACCGTGCTTCTTTTTTGCAATCTGAAAGGAATCTGCTTCTTCTCGCTTTGTCATTCCAGATTTTATAATTAAGCCATCGTATTTCTATCGGAAGAAGTTCTTCAAAAAACTCTTTTTTCGAACGATATTTGGGAGGAACCTTCCAAACGGATGGGAGTTTTCCACATTTACCTGGATAAAAAATCTCATAAACTTCTTTTAAATTCATTCCGGCTGCCCTCTCTTTATTATCAGTAAACGCGATGGTGCTGAGCGATAGTTGTATTCTATCATTATAAGGTTGTATTTGCATTGCTTTTTAAGTTGTAAAAATTATTTGTTCTTTGGCTTTATTCTCCGGAATCCCATATTAAATCTCAGCCATTCACAGGTTTCAAAAAGAGTCCTCCAAAGTTCTTTCCAGTTCATTTTTGTTGCCTGCATCATATACAGCAGAATACATGGAATCAGATATGTAAACTATGATGCCGGGAAATGAGTAGATCTCTTACCTTTGTAAGTCTCAGATCCGCCGGAATTTCTTTCACTTCTCCTGCACGCCGCAGCCGACACAGCATGTGCTGAAAACCATTCCGGGCAACTAAAAGAATACTATATTTTGAAACAAAAAAACGTTGCATCTCTTGAATCCCAGTGAATTCAAGAAATACAACGTTTTTTGTTTCTGATAGCTCCTTTAAAGAAAATCTTTTTTATGCAACCCGATTATCCGTCCTCTCATATCATTGAGCACACCATTCTGCACACCGTGATTCCTTAGTTTTCACAAGTTAAAACTCATCTCAACGATAAACTCATTTTCCTCTATCTTTGCACCAATCTCTCCATTCATACGTCTGACAAATTCTCTTGCAATAGATAACCCCAGTCCGGTAGATGTTTTACTTCTTGCTGCATCCGCTTTGTAAAATCTGTCAAATACATGTTCTATATCAATCTGTTCTGAAGCTGTCACCTGATTACTGATTCGCAATACCGCCTGGTTCTGCTCTCGTTTTAACACAATGCGTATTTTCTTTTCTCCATGATCCAGACCATTTTTTATTACATTCTGAATAATCCGGCTCAGCCCCTGTTTATTTCCATCTATATACAACTGTTCTTCCGTAATCTGAATGTCCGGCTGGATCTCCCTTCTCACCCAATCATCATAATACGAAAAAACAGTTTCTTTCAGAATCCGGTTGATACAACAGGATGTCAGTTCCAGACGATAGGATTCATTTTTTAATTTTGTGAACATGAAAAGTTCTTCCAGCATTTCATTCAGACTGTGTATTCTTTCATGAATAATATTCAGATAACGTCTCTGCTCTTCGACATTTTCACATGCTTCCATAAGCTGGAAATACCCGTCCAGAGATGTCAGTGGTGTCCGGATATCATGAGAAAGATTCGTATAAGTATCAGCAATCAGAGTTTCTTTCTCCTGATAGTACTGTTTCTCTTTCCTACGCAATTCCAGAAGGTCATTCAGCCTGTCTGAAAGCATTCCGATTCCTCCCAGACCAAACTCACGATGAATCAGCATATTACTGTCATGTTTCATAAGGAACGCCAACTGGCGGCAGATGTCTTTCACCTGCCGCTGATATTTCCATATAATAATTGATTGTAAAATAATAATTCCTGCCAGTATCCCGATTATGATATACATCTGTTAAATATCCCTCTTTTGAAAAACAACACTGCTTACAGATATCATTATAATAATGAATACACATGCCACGCCAAGTGCCAAAAAACAATCCTTTCCACTTGGATTCATAGGAAGAAGTGATATCTTCCCAGTGATCGTATACTTATACATCTGGAAATTATGAATTCCCATTTTCCGAACTGCGCTGTTTACTAATCCGTATACAATACTCATTATATTCATTGTCAGACAAATAGAAATAACCATGCTGATCACATTATTTTTCAAAACAATCGCAATCGCCATACAGATCAATACGAGCGCATAATGAAGTACCAGCTCAGTCAGGAAATAAGAGCAGGCGGCCTTTGGATCGCCCCACTCCAAGTCTCCGAAGACAATATAGTTCGCCACTGCCTGCAGTATCAATGCCCCTGTCATTGTCAGTGCCATAAAAACTGCCAGTGCAATAGATCTGGAGAAAATCAAACCTCCTCTTTTTTGAACCTGACCGCCAATATTTTTAATATAACCACTTCCTATATCTGCTGTTGAAAACAAAACAGCAAAAATCACCAAAAACAATGCGTAAAATTTCCCCTGAGAATTTGCATAAAAAATGTCGTATACTGTAACTTTTTCTCCAGGTTCTGTAGGCAATGTCACCATCATTCCCACATTAATATTCTCTGCTGTTGGCTCAGTAAACTGCTCCTGCTGCGCAGCATCCTCTTTGTTCAATGAATCATAATCTGTTTTACACAGAAAGGTTGTAAACAATACTGCCACAGCCAGCACGATCCAGACTATATACATACTTTTTGTCCGAAACATCCGGTATAAATCCATTTTTATCATATTAAGCATGGCTGGCACCTCCTGTCAGATTCAGGAAATAAGCTTTTTCCAGTCCGCATAGTTCCAGGAAATAAGCTTCCAGTTCTTCACTGGTTATAGAAATCCCTTTTACCGGAATTCCGGCCTTGGCAAGCTCCATATTCAATGATGCACTTTCACTCAGACGTTCAAAAATGTGAATATGCTCTTTATCTGTTACCTGATAACTCGTAAATCCCATGGCATCTAAAACCGGAATCGCCCGCTTCGGATCATCCAGTGTCAATTCCATCCGTTCACTACATCTTCTCATTAATTCATCTCTTGTAAGTTCCTGCAATAAGCTTCCATTGTGAATGATTCCATAATCAGTAGCAATCTTCGATAATTCCTCCAGAATATGACTGGAAATACAAATCGTCATATTTCTCTCTTTCTGAAGCCTCTGAATCGTATCGCGAACCTCTGCAATCCCCTGTGGACCCATTGATTGGCTCATCAAGAACTAATAAGTCCGGTTCTCCAACTAAGGCAAGGCCGATTCCCAGACGCTGTTTCATTCCAAGTGAAAAGTGTTTTGTCTTTTTTCTTCCCACCTGCTCCAGACCTACTGTTTTCAATATCTCTTCCACATAATCTGCTTTCTTTATTCCCAACAGCTTGCATTTGATATTCAGATTTTCATATGCGGTCATATTTCCATACAACCCGGGCGCTTCAATCAGACATCCCACCCGTGAGCGGACTTTTTGCAAATCCTTTCCTTTGTATCCAAAGATTTCGATTTCTCCACCGGTCGGTTTGGAAAGTCCACTGATCATCTTCAGGCAGGTTGTCTTCCCCGCTCCATTCCGTCCTATAAATCCATAAATGGCGCCCTTTTTAATATGCATACTGACACTGTCCACAGCCTTATGGTGACCATACTGCTTCGTCAATCCTCTTGTTTCCAATAACATCTCACTCAATTTTTTCATCTCCTTTTCTTATCTGCATTTATAATAAAAGAGGAATCCTAATCAAACGCAAATAAACAGTAAAAAAAGAGTAAAGATTATGCATGAAGACGATAACCGATTCCCCATACTGTCTCGATGTATTCATCTGAAGTCACTTGTTTGATTTTCTTGCGGATATTGCTGATATGCACATCCAAGGTCTTCGTCTCACCCATATAAGGCTCATCCCAGGCATATTCGAAAATATCCTCTTTGCTAAAAACCTGTTTTGGATTTCTGAGCAGTAATTCTAAAATTGCGAACTCCTGTTTTGTGATCTTAGAAAGTATTCTTCCATCAATTCTGACCTGAAACGTATCTCTGTTCAATACCATATCTTTAAATGAAAGATCACATTCTATACCCGTTTCTTTTTCTTCTTTGCGACGAAGCTGTACCTGGACTCTTGCCAGCACTTCTCTGATTTCAAATGGTTTCGTTATATAATCATCAGCTCCGCTGGTTAAAATTTCTACCTTTTCATCCAGACTGTCTTTTGCAGTCAGAACAATAACCGGAAGATTTCCCTTTTTTCGTATTTCCTCCAGAACCGCTTCTCCTGGGATTCCGGGCAGCATCAGATCCAGCAACACCAGTTCATAACCATGCTCAGACTTCCCGACCACCACACTGCTGGAAAAGGCAAAACCGGTATATGAAACTCTGCCGGGATGGAAATGCGATATCCGCGGTATCAAGAAATACGAAGATCTGCCAGAAAACTGCAGAAAATACATCGAATTCGTAGAAGAGAAGATTGGTTTCCCGATCACCATGATTTCCAATGGCCCGGGAAGAGATGATATCATCTACAGATAAGAAATGCTATACCGGGATTGCTTTATTGCTGTGCAATTTTGCAATCCTCAAAAGCGAATAGAAAACGGGGAGCTTGCATAAGCAGGCTGAGAGGAGACTGGCAGCGTTTCGACCCATAACCTGATTTGGATAATGCCAACGTAGGGATGATTTACAGAGAAAGAAGACAGGTTCACATCCTTTTTGGTGTGCCTGTCTTTTTGACTTTAGTCTGTCAATAATTGATCCAGTGGATCAATTTTGATACGCGAGTAATGAGACAGAA
>ENA-ORRN01002855-ORRN01002855.1-human-gut-metagenome-genome-assembly--contig:-NODE-2855-length-10513-cov-17.924938_pt1:0-5000 | contig 10513 bp, 5 predicted proteins | sample MGYA00242174_ERZ509132 | MGnify/ENA primary metagenome ERZ509132 (study PRJEB26280, sample SAMEA2338671) | human gut metagenome | biome: human gut; feature: human-associated habitat; material...
GCTTCGGCTTCCACGACAATACTGCCGAGGCCAACCGCTACTGGCTGTTCCTGGACGACCTCAGCATCGAGAAGGGTCCGCTGTCCACGTCGCCCGCAGCCGTGGAAGACCTGGAGGTGACTCCTGCCGAGCAGGGCAAGCTGAAGGCTACAGTGAGCTTCATGCTGCCGACGACGACCGTCGATGGCAAGCCGCTCTCCAAGGTGGACGGCGTCATCATCAAGCGCAATGGCGTGAAGGTGGCTACCCTCGGCGCAGGCAAGCCTGGCCAGACGATCACTTACGAAGACAACGACGTGCCCTCCAACGGCTACCATAGCTACCGTGTGACGGCATTGCTCGACGGCGAGGAAGGATCGAAGGCATCACGCTCCGCCTATATCGGACTCGACGTCCCCTTGAGCCCGGAGGGCGTGAAACTCCTCGACAACGGCAACAACGTGCTCGCACAGTGGCCCGAGGCACGCAACTACGGTGCCAACAAGGGCTATGTCGATCCCTCACAGGTCACGGTGTCGCTCTTCGAGATGATCAAGACGACCTACGGTATGAGCATCGGCGACCTCGTAGCCACGAGCGACCCGGGCGTGACCGAGATGACCCTGCCTATTGATCCCGACGAGTCGCAAGCTGGAGACGGCGTGACGCAGTCTATCTTCCAGCTCGGCGCACGTGCCGACAACCCCGCGGGCAACAGCGGCTACTACGGCACCCACCCGCTCATCGTTGGCCCGGCCATCACGCTCCCGTTCAAGGAGAGCCTGAGCAACGGCCACCTGGAGAACGGTTTCGTATGGACCGAGGGCAATGACATCCACAACAGCCGCATGAATCCTGCCGGCTGGATGCTCGTCAACGACAATCCTTCCGACGGCGACGCTGGTTCCCTGCGCTGGAGACAGTATAGCGTAGATACCGGTTTCGGCGACAGAGTATATGACATCCAGGTCGGCGACGAGGTATCAATGAATATGCCGAAGATCGCACTCAACGGCGCGGAGAATCCGAAACTCTTCTTCAGCCTCTACGCCAAGAAGGGTGAGCGCGCCCGCCTGCGCATCCTCATCGAGACACCCGACGCCGAGGAGCGCGAGCTCCACACCTATGACCTCTCGACGGTGACTGCCGATGGATGGGAGCGCAAGGAACTGAGCCTCGCTCCCTGGGCCGACGAGAAGTTCGTCCTCATCAAGTTCCGCGCCATCTGCGACGGTGATCCCGAGAAGACCTACGTCGGCATCGACGACATCAACGTCTTCGACCAGAAGCAGCACAACCTCGCCGCCATCAAGCTCGCTACTCCGAAGAGCGTGACGGGCGGAAAGACACTCGAGGCCAACGTGACCGTGAAGAACTACGGCGCGGAGAAGGCCAGCGGATACAGCGTCGTGCTCTACTGCAACAATATCCCCGTAGATACCGTTACGGCATCCCGCGCCCTCGGCGTGCTGGAGTCTGACACCCTGACGCTGAGTTTCCATGCTGGTGTCAACCTCGGCGAGAACGCCACCCTCAAGGCCCAAGTGGTCTTTGACGGCGACATGCTCGACACGGACAACACCACCGACGAGGCCACCGTACGCATCCGCCGCTCTTCCTACTCTGCCGTCAGCGACCTGAAGGCCACGGCTCCTGGCGACGACGGCACGGTGAAGCTCTCCTGGAGCAGACCGTCCATGCCGCAGCCCGAGGTTGTCACTGAGGACTTCGAGGACTATGCAGCCTTCGACCCCGAACTGGGTGAGTGGACGCTCATCGACGGCGACAAGGGTCTGGCAGGCGGCTTCTTCCAGAACTACAGTTATCCCGGACAGAACCTGCCGCTCGCCTTCTTCGCCTTCAACCCCGACATGGTCACCGACGCATTCCCCGTCGTGATGAGCAACCCGGGTCTTACGCCGAAGAGCGGAGCCCAGTTTGCTGGTGCTCCCTATGCCAACAGCGTGGCAGGCATGCCGATCGCTGCCGACAACTGGCTCATCACCCCCGAGCTCTCGGGCAAGGCACAGACCATCAAGTTCTATGCCTTCAACGTGACGGTAGTCGATGAGTGGGGCAACGTGCTGCCTTACAACGAGGCCTTCGACGTGCTCTCCTCCAAGACGGGCACGAAGACAAGCGACTTCAAATTCATCAACTCTTACAAGGCCGACGGCACGAACGCCATCTCTGAGGAGGCCAACTGGAAAGAGATCACCGTTGATGTGGAGGAGGGAACGAAATTCCTCGCTATCCACCACAAGAGCGACGCCAACAATAGCTTCCTCTTCGGTATCGACGACGTGACCTTCGAGAAGGGTGTCGTGGGCGCCAAGGACCAGATCACGAAGTACTACATCTACCGCGACGCCAAGCGCGTGGGAGAGGTCAGCGGAACGCAGACCACCTTCGACGACCATGGTGTGAACACGGGAGACCATGTCTATAACGTGACGGCCCTCTACAAGAGCGACACCAACGAGGAGAACGAGTCTTCCTTCTCCAACGACGCCACGCTCTACGTCAACGGCATCGCCGAGATCACAGCCAACGGACAGCAGGGTGATCAGCCTCGCTACAACCTCGCCGGACAGCGCGTCGGCAAGAACTACCGCGGCGTGGTCGTGGAGCAGGGTCGCAAGATCATCATCAAGTAAAACATCATCTTAATTTTCATTTGATAACAGCAGGGGCCGCCCAAAGCAAGCGTGCTGCAAGCGGCCCCACTTTTACCAAAAATCAAAACAATTATGAAGAAAATACTGACCTTATTTTTCGCCTGTGCACTCTCGATGGCTATGCAGGCACAGACAAAGCACAATGTGTATGTATGGGTGGACGGTGAGAAGACCCTCATCGAGAACGCCGACAGCATCACCTTCTCAGAGCCCACCACGCCGCCGGCAGGCGATGAGGAGGCCGTAGATCTCGGTCTGAGCGTGAAATGGGCGCAGCGCAACCTCGGCGCAGAGAACCCGTGGGACTTCGGCACCTACTTCGCATGGGGCGAAATAGAAGGCAAGGACAACTATGAATGGGCTACTTACAAGCACGGCACGAGCTACAACCAGCTCACCAAGTATGTCTCGTCGGTGGGCTACGGCCTCGACGGCTTCATCGACAATAAGGAGGTGCTTGACGAGAGCGACGATGCTGCCGCACAGTTGCTCGGCAACGGATGGCGCATGCCGACCCCAGAGGAGATGCAGGAGCTCATCGAAGACTGCACCTGGGAGGAGGACTACGACATGGGCGTGGGCGGTCTGAGAGTGACCGGCCCCAATGGCAATAGCATCTTCATGCCGTTCGCTGGCCGTATGTATGGCAGCATCCTCTTCCAGAGCAACGCTTCCGGCTACTACTGGACTTCCTCCCTCAACGAGAAGGCCAATGTGCAGGCCAAGTATCTCTGCATAGCACCCAACGGACAGGAAGTGACCTGCTACAACCGCTACTTCGGCTTCTCTATCCGTCCGGTGAAGAAGTAAGCCCACACCTACAGTTTTACGATTCCTGTGCTATCGCCAATCGGTGATAGACTTCTAACAACGGGAGGGAGACAAGGTTGCTTGTCTCCCTCCCGTTGTTTCTTGTGCTTTGCAAAACAAGGATGCAGTCCTTGCGAAGCATGGTTCTTGTCGTACGCTGTTTTCGTTGTCCTCCTACAGGGAGGCAGCCTCAAAAAAGGTCCTCGGGATGCGGTATTGTCACCACCTCGCCACGGCGCAGCGAGGCGGGTACGTCGATGACACGCTGGTTCGCGCTGCCTCTGAAGACCAGGTCTGGATCACGCTGTGCAAGGATGAAGGGTCCATCGACCAGCACATCGACCCTTTCGAGGAGGGCACGCTGGCTGGGATGGGTGAGGACCTGCTCGAAGGTGAGACCCGTATAGCACCAGATGGTCTTGCGGCTGCGCTCGCGCAAGCCATCGGCCAGGCGTGCGAAGGCTTCGGCCTGAAACATCGGATCACCTCCAGAGAAGGTGACGTCGGCGAATGGATCGGCCAGGAGCTCGTCAAGGAGCGTGGCGACAGAGACGGGAGTGCCATGCTGGATGTCCCACGACTCGGGGTTGTGACAACCCGGACAATGGTTGGGGCAGCCAGCACAATAGACCGTGGTACGCATGCCCGGTCCATCGACCATCGTGTCGTGTACTACCTGAAGGACGGAGATGGTGTCCTGTAGTTTGGTGGAAGATTCGTTCATGGAATTATATGCTTAAGAAAGAGGGTGCGCCAAAAGCCGATTTTGACACACCCCCACCCTATATGTTTCTATCAATTAATAGGTCGCACGATGCTATAGCGTATGGGTGACACGATCCTTGAGTTCAGCGAGCTTGGCAGAGTTCCAGCGCTCCGTGGTACCGACAAGGTAGCCGGTGATGCGCTGGAGGCGGTCGATATCCGTACTGCCACACTTCGGACAAACTTCCATGTTAGGATCCGCATTCTCATAACCACACTTCATGCAGCGGTTGCGGTTGTGGTTCACCGAACCGTAGCCCATATTGAAGCGGTCCATCATATCGACCACGCGCATGATGGCAGAAGGATTGTGGGTGGCATCGCCATCGACCTCGACGTAGAAGATATGACCACCACGCGTGAGGTCGTGGTACGGAGCCTCCACCTCGGCCTTGTGAAGCGCTGAGCACTTGTAATAGACGGGGACATGGTTGGAGTTGGTGTAATACTCGCGGTCGGTGATACCGGGCAGGATGCCAAACTCCTTGCGGTCGCGCTTGGTGAACTTGCCACTCAGACCCTCGGCAGGCGTAGCAAGGATGGAGTAGTTGTGGTGATACTTCTCAGAGAACTCGTTGGCACGGTCGCGCATGTGGGTCACGATCCGCAGTCCCAACTTCTGTGCCTCCTCGCTCTCACCATGATGATGCCCGGTGAGGGCCACAAGACATTCGGCCAGTCCGATGAAGCCGATGCCAAGCGTGCCCTGGTTGATAACCCGCTCAATGGTGTCCTCCGGCTTGAGCTGCTCTGCTCCGATCCAGAGAT
>ENA-ORRN01002858-ORRN01002858.1-human-gut-metagenome-genome-assembly--contig:-NODE-2858-length-10508-cov-5.514589_pt1 | contig 10508 bp, 9 predicted proteins | sample MGYA00242174_ERZ509132 | MGnify/ENA primary metagenome ERZ509132 (study PRJEB26280, sample SAMEA2338671) | human gut metagenome | biome: human gut; feature: human-associated habitat; material: faeces...
GGCTCGCCACAGCACATGGGCGTACCCTCGGCATCCTGCAAGACCTCCACCATCAGCCCGCTTTTCTCACATTTATAAATCTCATTTTTCTTTGCCATAATGTCTCTGTTTTAAATGTTCGTAAGGAATCAAGATTCCATGCTGCAAATATAGCTTTTCTTTTTGAATCTCACAAGTGATTTATACGCAAATAAACCTTTTTTATTACCATTTAGCCTATCATCTGCCCTCAAAAGAGGAAATCGCTGCCATCTCAGAATCGCATAGAGTCTCACCCTCACACGACACAAGCCGTGTAACATACCTGTTATTTTGTCAAAATCCAAACAAATCTCGATTAACCATTCTTAGCACTGTTTTTTCGCTATTCCCACAATAAGTCTATACCTTTGCATCCACTTCCCAAAACGGGGAGTAGTTCTTTTACTTTTTGAATAAGTATCAAGAGACAGCTTAGATGCTGAACCAACCGAGCAGACATAGCCACGGTGGTAAAAATGATACGAGTTTAAGGATTTAGTAATAATCATTAAATTAAAAAGTTATGTCACAAGTAACAAAAACTTTTACGGAACATCCACAAAACAGCATTATCCTAATGAATGGTGCTGTACTTGAGTGCTTTCCAAAAGAATCAAATCAAGGCGACTTTGTACCCGATCAAATGAAATTGGATACAACAGGCGTGTATCTGAGTATAGGCAATAAGCCATGTAAGCCACAAGCAAGTACCACTGAAGAAAAGGAACGACAGAAGAAACTCTTCACGGACAACGCTTTTTATTTGTTGGCACATCAAGAGCGTATCATGCGTGACAGTAGGATGTTTCTTGCTCCCGTTGCCGTGCAAAATGGACTTGCTTATATAGGTACGTCCGGCTTTAATGCCCCCACATTGGGCATATACTTGGAATGGTGGAATGAATGTCCTATTGCATTGCGAACAGGCGAGGATGGCCATCGAAGCCTCGTCTTTCATCTTGCGGGCAGTCCGTTGAGTGGAGCAAACCGCTGTGCTGAGGTCTATGAGGACGGCAGGGTTGAGCATACGCAAGTGTCTTCATTCATAAACCATTGGCGACCATTCACAGCTATCAACACGCGTTATGACGAGGCAAAGCACATTTATCAAGCTTATACGCTTGAGCATGTGCTTGAGATCTTGCACGCTGAAGATAATGAAAGTTGGAACTATTCTGTCGAAATCAAGGTACGCTTTATGCAGTCTGAGATAAACAAATTGAAAAAGAGAATAGAGCGACTAACCAAAGAGTCCGACAAATGGCACTCTATGTATGTTGATACTTTTATGAAGTACAAGGAAGCAGAGGTTTGTGAGGCTTTTTCTACTTTTCAATCCCTTAGAGAGGAGTGTGAGACTCAAATCAACACTATCAAGGTTCGTAAACGGACATTGAGGGCTGAACTGAAAAGCGGCTGCATGAATAACCTCACTTATCAACGGACACTAACGCCGTTGAATAAGCAAATAAAAGATCTAGTGTTTAAGGTTAGCAAGAAAAAACATGAGCTCATCAATCAATTTCTTCCAAAAGGTATAAGTTACAACGAGATGGAAAGATATATGAATAAAAAGAATGAAATTTAAATATTAAGCAATGATTGAAAAAGTGAATCCGTGCCATCCGGACAAGGTGGCAGACCGTATCGCAGGGGCTATTGTGGACCTTGCCTACTCCAAGGTGGAGAACCCGAAGATTGCCGTCGAGGTGTTGCTCGGCCATGGCGTAGCAAACATCATCATCGAGAGCAGTGTGGACATCTCGCAGACTGAGACAGAGGCCATCGTCAGCCGCATCACCAAGCGCGAGGACCTGAAGGTCTCGCTTGTCATGGTGGCGCAAGACCCTATCCTCGCCCACAATCAAGACGACGAAATCCGTTGCGGTGACAATGGCATTTTCAAGGGCGTGCCACTGACTGACGAGGAGAGGCTGCTCAGCAAGATAGCCCACGACATTTACGAGCGCTACCCTTCCGACGGCAAATACATCTTTGGCAATGGCAAACTGATCATCTGCCAAAGCAATGCAAAGACAGAAGACTTGAAAACACTCTACCCCGCCGCCATCATCAACCCTTTGGGAGACTGGAGCGGTGGCACGGACGTTGACGCTGGTGCCACCAACCGCAAACTGGGTTCGGACATGGCACAATCAGTATCAGGCGGTGGCGTGCAAGGCAAGGACCTATCAAAGGCCGATGTCTCGGTGAACATTTACGCCTTCTTGAAAGCCCAGCAGACAAAACAAAACGTAGAACTATTTTGTGCTATCGGCGACACAGAGATCGACGGAAGACCATACGCCGAGATTGTAGAGATAGCACGTCAATACATCAAGCAAGTCGGCGGCTTCGAGAAGTTTGCGGAATGGGGGCTGGTCTGATGAAAACAACGACCGAGATGCAGCTCGTACCTATCACGAAGCTGGTTCCCTATGTCAATAACGCCCGGACACACAGCCCGGAGCAGATCAACAAGCTCCGCTCCTCGCTCCGTGAGTTCGGTTTCATCAATCCCGTCATCATCGACCGTGACTATGGCGTAATTGCCGGTCACGGTCGTATTCTTGCCGCCAAGGAGGAAGGCATCTCCGAAGTGCCGTGCGTCTTTGCTGACCACCTCACCGAAGCGCAGAAAAAAGCCTACATCATCGCGGACAACCGCATGGCGATGGACGCAGGCTGGGACGAAGAACTCCTGCGTGTGGAGATCGAATCCTTGCAGGCGGCGGACTTTGACCCGCTCCTCACCGGCTTTGACGAAAAGGAGCTGTCGAAGCTCTTTGACGATGGCATTGAAGCCGAAGAGGATAATTTTGATGTGGATGCCGAGCTGCAAAAGCCGACCTTCACGAAGTCCGGCGATATCTGGACACTGGGACGGCACCGACTCATCTGCGGTGACAGTACCAAGGAGGAAACCTACGCCGCCCTCATGGACGGCCGGAAAGCAAACCTCGTCATCACCGACCCGCCCTACAATGTGAACTACGAGGGCAGCGCCGGGAAAATCAAAAACGACAACATGGCATCGGAGAAGTTTTTCGACTTCCTCTTCGATGCCTTTTCCAATATGGAGAAGGTCATGGCGGACGATGCCTCCATCTATGTGTTCCACGCCGACACCGAGGGGCTGAACTTCCGAAAGGCTTTTGACGCTGCTGGGTTCTATCTCTCCGGCTGCTGTATCTGGAAGAAGCAGTCCCTGGTGCTGGGGCGCTCTCCGTATCAGTGGCAGCACGAGCCGTGCCTCTATGGTTGGAAGAAGAAAGGCAAGCACCAGTGGTACACCGGACGAAAAGAGTCCACCATCTGGGAGTTCGACAAGCCCAAGAAAAACGGCGACCACCCCACCATGAAGCCCATTCCGCTCCTGGCCTATCCCATTCAGAACAGCTCTATGGCAAACTCCGTGGTTCTCGACCCCTTCGGCGGCTCCGGCTCCACGCTCATTACCTGTGAGCAGACCGACCGCATCTGCTGCACCATTGAACTGGACGAGAAATTCTGCGATGTCATTGTCCGCAGATACATCGAGCAGGTCGGCACGGATGAAAAGGTCAGCGTACAGCGGGACGGTCGCACCCTTTCCTTCGAGGAGGTTGCCGGTTCGGAGAATACCGTGCAGGAAGGCGGTCAGCAATGAACACAGAACTCAAAGAGAAAGAGCGCATCGCCATGGAACGTCTGAAAGCCTTTGAACCGGAGGACGGTTATTTCCTGGCATACAGCGGCGGCAAGGACAGCGATTGCATCAAGATCCTCGCCCAGCTTGCCGGAGTCAAGTTCGAGGCAGTCCACAATCTGACCACCGTGGATGCTCCGGAAACGGTGCGGTATATAAAATCTCAGCTGGATGTGCGTATTGACCGACCCTACGACCGGGATGGCAAGCCTGTGACCATGTGGAACCTCATCGTCCGCAAAGGTACACCGCCGCTGCGCACTTCCCGGTACTGCTGCAGCGAACTGAAAGAACCGGGCGGCACGGGCAAGATCGTGGTGACTGGTGTCCGTTGGGCAGAAAGCACCCGCCGAAAGCAGTCCGCCGATGTGGTCAAGTTCATCGGCAAGCCGAAAGGCACGCAGAAAATCGCCGAGGAGCTTGGTGCGGATTACCGCACTACACGCCAGGGCGGCATCGTCCTCAATGACGATAATGACATCAACCGCCGCATGGTCGAGCATTGCTACCGCACCCGGAAAACGATGGTCAATCCCATTGTGGATTGGACGGATGAAGATGTGTGGGCATTTCTCAGCCACTATGGCTGCAAAAGCAACCCGCTCTATGAGTGCGGCTTCAAGCGCATCGGCTGCATCGGCTGCCCCATGGCAAGCAGGCAGCTGCGGCTGGAGGAGTTCCGGCGTTATCCCGGCTACCAGAAAGCCTACATCCACGCCTTTGACAAAATGCTCGAAAAGAGAGCAGCCGAGGGAAAGCCGACCACTGAGAAATGGTCGGACGGACAGGCGGTTTTCGACTGGTGGCTGAGCGGCTGATAAGGAGTAATCACATGACGAATAAGACTTTGACCCTCGGAAGCCTCTTTGATGGCTCCGGGGGCTTTCCGTTGGGCGGGCTGCTTGCGGGCATCACCCCCGTGTGGGCATCGGAGATCGAGCCGTTTCCCATCCGGGTGACCACCAGGCGTCTGCCTTTTATGAAGCACTACGGGGATATTTCTCAAATGGATGGCGGGAAAATCGAACCGGTTGACATCATCACTTTTGGCTCACCCTGCACTGATATGTCCATCGCCGGCCGCAGAGCTGGCTTGGATGGGCGGCAGTCCAGTCTATTTTATGAAGCCATCCGAATTATCAAAGAAATGAGGTGCGCCACCGATGGCAAATATCCAAGGTGGATCTGTTGGGAGAATGTCCCTGGATCCTACTCGTCCAATAAAGGAAAAGACTTCCAATTCGTTCTCGAAGCGGTCATCGGCATCGTCCAGCCGGATGCCGAGGTGCCTATGCCTGAAAAGGCACGATGGTCCTACGCCGACCTTTACATGGGAGACGGATGGAGCGTCGCGTACCGTACTCTTGATGCACAATACTGGGGAGTTCCCCAGCGAAGACGCCGCATCTACCTTGTCGCAGATCTTGCAGGCGGAAGTGCCGGAAAAATACTATTTGAGTCAGAAGGCTTGTCTGGGTATTCTGCGGAGGGCTTCCGCTCGTGGCAAAGAGCTGCCGGAGGTTTTACGCCTTGCCTTGGAGCGACAGGCATCTGCCTGAACGACCAGGGCGGCGGCCGCATGGACGTTTCCGAGGATGTTGCGGCAACGCTCCGAGCCGAAACCCACGGGCATCCGTCCTGTGTGATGGAGTCGGCAGGCTTCTGCACGGAACAATCTGCCAAGACCCGCAGCATCGGCTATGAGGAAGAGTGTTCTCCCACGCTCCGCGCCGGAAAGGTACCTGCGACAGTATATGAAAATCATTCACAGGACACGAGATATACCGGTCCATTGGAGGTTGCTCCTACCGTCAGCTCCACATACGGAATGGGCGGCAACAACCAGCCTTTTGTCGTTACGGATGATGCACCATACACGATGAAGATCCGTTCCGGTTGTGAAGGCGGCGGTAAAGGTGCGCTTGTGCAGACAGACAAGTCGGCAACGCTCTCCTGTAATAACGACCAGACTGTGTTCGTTCCCTTCGGCATCAGTTCCTATCAATCCCATGCTATGCTGTCAGACAATCCTCACAGCGGCATCTACGAAGCGGAAACTGCACGGACGCTTGATGGCAACGGTGGTAACCCCTCCTGCAATCAGGGCGGCATTGCCGTTGTCGCTTTCACGCAAAACCAGCGGGATGAGGTGCGTGACCTCGGTGATCACTCCGCCGTGGTATGCGCCAGTGCCGGAACGAAACAGCAGACCTTTGTGCTGCAAGGCTCCATGATCGGCCGCTCGGAGAAAAACGGGCCGCAAGGCAGCGGCGTAAACGAGGATGTCTGCTTCACATTGGATACGGCGGACCACTTATCTGGATATCCAGATAACCTGTCTAATCCCGAGGATTGAGTTATCCCGAGGGAGCCGGTCACCATACTGCTCTTTGCTTGAGGTAGGGCGTTTTTTCTGGGCATTACATTATCAAACCTCCGAATAATAAATTTGCGGCGGCCGGAGGAAACCAACCGGTCGCCGCCTTGCGGTTATTGTTGAATTATGGTAAAATCACGCTAATCCATAAAGGCGCTTTATCATCTCCTCATCGTTTTCCCAAATAGGCGCAACGGAACTTTCACTCAAATTTCCAGAGATTTTTTGGATTGCCTGACGCTTTGTCTCCGTATCTGCCCATGCATAGACACGAGTCGTGTTGACATCGGCGTGTCCAAGAAACTCCGCGAGAAGAACGAGCGGCATACCGGCACGATACAAGTGCATGGCTCGGGAGTGTCGGAGTTGGTGAGGATGTACCCGTTTGGGAACTTCAGAACAAATATGGTTTGCAAGTTCGCCATACTTTTTCATAAAGAGGGACACGGTATCGGTTGACATTCTGGTCCTGCGGCCATGGAGTGTTGTAAAGAACAGGTAATCACTATTCTGTCTTTGTTCAATGGGATGAACGGTATCCATATACTCTTTGAGAAGGGCACTCATACTCGGGGAAATCGGTACCACACGCATTTTGTTTCCTTTTCCAGTGAGGCAAATTGCAGTATACGATTTACGAAGATCAAGGTCACCAATTTTTGCATTGACCAATTCTCGGCAACGGGCTGCAGTGTCGTACATCAGCTTCATAAAGCAAAAGTCTCGATATCCATTTGCTTTCAATCGATTCGGTTGCTCCATAAGGGTATTCAAGGCTGGCATCGAAAGGAACTCAACTACTTTACCCGGCATTTTCCGAATGGAAATGTTGCTGATTTCCACTTGGGTATGGATTTTTGCAGGGTCTAGTATTCCGGCGTATTTTGTAAAGGAACGAATCGCCATCAACCGCAGATTTATCGTTGCAGGTGAGCAGTTTCTGGAACTTGAGAGCCATTCAAGAAATCCAGTTATATTGGAATAAGTGATATCCTCAAATCCAATATTGACGTATTCAAGGTCAAGTTCCGTTTTGAAGTAGAGGAGAAGAAGATTCAACGCCTCCCGATACGATTTTTGGGTATTTGCGCTATATCCCTTGTGCCGAATCAGATAGATGTCAAGGAAATCCCGCACCGTTTTATAGAATTTTTCATCCTTCAATCTCATGAGCGCACCTCCGTTTGGAGTGTGTCCAGATGTAGTTCTGGCAAATCAGTATAGAGGGTCGGAAGTAAATGTATATAATACGCTGTATCTGAGAGATTTGCGTGTCCCATGTACTCGCTCAAATAGGCAAGGCAGGCATTCACGTCCTTTCCTTCCTTTATCCACTGGTACAAGCGGTGTGTGGCAAACGAGTGTCTCAAATCGTAAGTTCTCGGGGTGACCCCGGCGTATCCGAATATACCTGCGGAATGGAGAAACCGGCGGAACGTGGGAATCATCCATTCCATAGAATACATCCCATCTCCTCTGGCACTTGGACTCTGAAAGAAGTATTTTCGGTCAGGATAAATCGTGTCTGCACGCTGGTCATAAGTCACACATAGGGCGAGCATACTCTCAGAGAGGACAACGATTCGGTCTTTATGTCCTTTGGATTCCAGAATTTTCACAACCCCGTCGCGCAGACTGACATCTTCTCTGCGGAGGCGTCTTGCTTCTACCGGTCTGAGACCGCAGCAGTAGATCATGCGAAAAATCACGGACACGACCAAATGTCTCGTTGGTGCGTTGAGACTGGGAGCGCAGGAGTCTATTTCTCGAAACAATCTGGCTAATTCTTCGTATGAGAAAATATAAGGGATATGGCGGCCGGTTTTCTTTGTGAAATCAAGCGGCAGGATATAGGCTTGACAGCCTACGCTGTTCATGTGCCTGGCAAGTTCTCGGATCACGGATACCCTATTCAGCCGAAACAGGTTTTGTTCGGTTCCAGTCTGTTCGGCCCATCTCATGACAATTTTCGCAGTCAAGTGGGTTTCGCACGGGAACTGCTCTCGGCAGAACTCATCGAAGGTACGGAGAATGCGCTCGCTTTCGTAATAATCATAGCCGAGAGATCGTTTCTTTTCTATCAGGCCATAAATGTAGGGAGCAAATGCTCCATGAAATGCATACTTCACAGCAAATCCTCCTGGCGTACTTCGATGCCATTCAGGCTGAGCGAACACATTGCCAACTTTTCACGACTGATACGCATATAGAACTTCATTGAGTCCATCTGCGTATGGCCCAGAATTTCTTTCACGGTATCGACGGGTACCTCATAATTTATCATGGAACTGGCGACATATCTTCTAAAGCTATGGAAGCCCTTTCCGTCTCCCGGAGTGTACTCAATATCCGTGAGTTTCATGTATTTTCTGAGGCGGTCTCCCGCAGCTGTTGAAGTCATGGCATCAAAAGGTATACGGGACCGTACAAAAAGAACTTGAGACTTTGTTTTTGGGCGCTCGTGCAGAATGTAATTCGCAATGGCGTTTCCCACTGACGCTTCGAGGGGCAAACACAGTTCAACGCCAGTCTTGCCCTGTACGAAGCGCACTTCGTGGTGAACCCAATCAATATCCGACAGCGTTAAGCGAACGATGTCACCTGCTCTTATTCCCAAGCTGGCGGCAATGGAGAACATCGCAGTATCGCGGAGAGATAGGGCTGGGCTTTTTGCAGCTGCCTCCATGACGATCCCCACCTCTCTGGCCGAGAAAGCGGGCCGCAGTTTTCTCCGAGGTGCAGGACGAGCAGTCAATGCGGCGCTAAAATCTTTGCATATTTTTTTGGAAAGAAGGTATTCGCACAGGTGCCTTAGTGTAGAAGTCACTCTATCTATGCTGGCCTTCCGTTGAGGCGCAATGACCATGAGAAAATCATTGACTATTGTCAAATCGATATCATTGCAGTTATGACGGCCATTGGCATCAAGATATGCAAAGAATCTCCGGCAGATATTTTCCTCATCCCGTAAGCTCCCGTATCCAATGGATCTCGTATTCGCTTCATGCTTTCGGAAACCAAGTAGGATTTCTTGATAATATGGCGATATACAAACTTTGGGTTTGGGTTTGAGACGCTGCCAGATTATTTCTCCGGTTTGTGTATACTCCTCAAAGAGGGCTTTTACTTTTCTGATGCTCATCCAAACGTGGTCAGAGACCAAACCATTTTCGTGTTCTGCACGAAAGCGATCTACAACTTCGCTCGTAAAGGAAATACTGTAAAATATCACCCCCTTCGAGCGATATGCCTTTATAATTGGCTGCATCCCCTCGTAGTAATAGTTTCGGATGCTGAACTTGCCAAGCCCCAACCCGCGCAACGCCTCCAACACTTCTGCACATAAAACTTCAAATACAATTTCAGACATAAAAACACCTCTGAATGCAGTTAGTCGGCCTATGCCGCCAGCTACATTATAGAGGTGTTTTTATAATTTTTCTTATCTGGAGGTTATTTGTGGACAGTACACAGAAAGCAGTGAAAAACCAAGAGATTTGTGAACCGCTGCAAGGCAATCTCGGGATAACTCAATCCTCGGGATTAGACCGGCACGCCGTCTATGCCATGACCACCAGCAGCTTCACCCAAGTGGAGAAAAACCAGTCTCCGGCAATTATGGCACGAGACTATAAAGACCCGAATGTCGTGTGTCCTGCCGGAGAGTATGCCGTGCGCAGACTGACACCGACCGAATGCGCGAGGCTCCAAGGGTTTCCGGATCGGTGGTGCGCGGACCTTGCAGCGGAGGTTCCGTCCGAGGAGGAGCGTTCCTTCTGGCGGGAGGTCTGGGACACCTACAGCCGGGTGACAGGCGGCGGGCGGCGCACCGACAAACAGATCCTCAAGTGGCTGCACGATCCATACACGGACAGCGCGGAGTATAAAATGTGGGGCAACGGCGTGGCGCTTCCGTGCGTATGGTTCGTGCTCCGCGGGATTGTGTGGTATGCACAGTCCTGCGGCGAATAAATCTACATCGTTCTTCGCAGCTGAGCCTTGCTATTCGGGGCGTTCAGAGCGAATATGTGACTACCAAAAAACAAGGAGGTCACTGACATGACGATCACGATCCACGCACAGGGCGCAGAGCGCAAACGCCTGGTACAGACCGTTTCCAACTGGCTCGGTGTCCCCGCAAAATACTGCGGCGCTCCCACTTTTAACTACGAGGTAGACTACTTCACCATCGACCGGAATGGCAGCCTGTCCTTTGACGACCGCGCCGACAGCGAGGTCATCGAGCGGCTCTTGCAGCACATCTACGATGAGGGCTTTGACATCGACCAGAGCCATTCCGAGGAGACAGATGCTGATACGGACGAGCCCTACGGCGTTTGCATCTCCATGCCAAAGAGCCTGTTCACCGACAGCAGCCTGGAAAACCTCAAGGCACTCATTGCCGCCAAGGGCAGCCTCATC